>Ga0180433_10008186_pt1 | contig 13108 bp, 11 predicted proteins | sample SS_ome_8_FD_132980 | JGI IMG/M metagenome (GOLD analysis project Ga0180433, IMG submission 132980) | Hypersaline lake sediment archaeal communities from the Salton Sea, California, USA - SS_1_D_1 metaG | ecosystem: Environmental > Aquatic > Non-marine Saline and Alkaline > Hypersaline >... | reverse complement strand
TGGAGACGGAGTGGAGTTTATTGCCAGCGCCTCAGGAACTCTGGGAGACATTTGGCTAAATTATCCTCACTCCTATCAGTTCAATATAGTTATTAATGATAAATACACAATACACTACTGCATAGAACCAATAAATATAAGCTCCCTCAGTGATAAAGACAAACTAAATGCTATTTACTTTGAACCGGATGATCACATTGAAAAAGGTGAAAAAATCTGTATAATGGCTGGTGGAGGAGGTCACTTGGACTGGGGATTTATGATTGATGGAGAGAGGGTGTGTCCAGCCTGTCATCTTTCAGATGAGGAATATAACAGGGCAAATGAACTTTACAAAAGTTTTCCTGGGACCTTTGAAGGATATGTCAATCTCTGTCCTGATAACGAGTATCATACCAATCCCAGGCTATAATTGATATTGTCTGGTTTACTCTGTCCTGTAGGGGCTCCAACCTCTGCGGAAATTAAGTTAGAGTAATATATTGAATATCAATTAAAGAATGAAGATTTATGAAGTAAAGACACCCCTCTTCCTCGGCTTACGCCAAGGGTCTCCCCTCAAGGGGAGAATGCAGTTGTACAAGTCTTCCCTTGAGTGAAGATTTAAATGGGTGTAGAAAATACTCCGGCAACTATGCAGGTTACCTCAACCTGTGTCCGGATAACCAGTACCACTCTAATCCAAGAGAGTAAATAACTTTATCTTTTCTTGACATTTTAGAGATAAATTATTAATTTAAAATATATAGACATTATTTTTAATCGTAAGTAAAAAATTTGAAAGGAAAATTAAAGATCTTGAGAAAATTTTGCCAATGTTTTACGGTGCTCTAAAACACAAAAAACAACTTTAAAAATGAAGTCAAAGACTATTTCATATACATTTATAAAGTTTAACTCTCTCAATATTAAGGAGGATCCGATGAAAATATCAAAAGTACTTGTGGTAGATGCTGTAATTAACATGTTTTTAGGATTTTTATTACTATTGCTTATCCCTTTTCCTCAGCAAATTACACAAATACTGGGAGTACCTGAGGTAAAGCATGCATTTTATGCCAGTATAATGGGAGGTGTATTAGTCGGAATCGGACTTGCTTTATTTATCGAAGCCTTCAGAGAAAAAGAACAGGGACTGGTAGGACTGGGATTAGGAGGAGCAATCCTTATAAATCTATGCGGCGGTACTGTACTGGTAGGATGGCTTATATTCGGAAAACTTGAACTGCCGGGACACGGTCAGATTGTTCTGTGGATAATAGCAGCTATCCTGCTGGTAATCAGTGTTATTGAACTGGTAGTTCATACTGGTGAAAAAACATAAGCATAAATTACTTACACCTTTTTTGCATTACAAATTAATACATTTTATATAAAACAATAAAAATCCAATTAACACAAAAATATCCATTTTTTGTGTTATGAGGTTGCAAATATGAAAAAATTTTAGTATTATTTAGCAACTATGAGAAGAACAGTAATAAAAACTAAAAGTAAATTATATAACGCTATTATCTTACTTATTTGCAGTGAATTTATCTTCACCAGCCTGGGATTTTGTGGTCATAACCATAATCATAATGAACATTTTAATTCACCTCCCGCTATAGAAAAACTACAAATCAGACAATCCGATTCTCACCATACCCATTCCAGTTCCAGACACAAGAAAGAAGACCAATCTGATACCAGAGAAAAATATCATTGTTCCTGTCTGGGGAATTTCCTTTCTAGCGGGATCCTTCAAATGTATACTATCAAGCTCAGTTTTACAGATCTAATCTATAAAAAAATAACTGCATATATGAATTTCTTTGAAAATTCCTTCTTCCACCCTCCAAAAACTACCTGAGTTTTATCATAGTATTTTATAAAATCAATTAACATTATTTAAAATAGTTAAATCTATTTATAGGAGTTTTTTATGAAAAACTACCTCCAATGGTGTAGCATAATCTTTATACTATATACCAAAATAGTACCCGGTCTTTACAGTCAAGGATTAAGCCTAGATCAAGCAGTTAAAGAAGCACTTAGTCATAATCCTTCTCTTTTGCAAGCCTATCAGAAATGGCAGACAGTAAAGGCCCGATTCTGGATAAATATATCTCCGGATTATCCAATTATTTTCACAGAAATGGAAGGAATTCCTGAACACAGTTCATCATTCAAACAATCTGAAGTGAAAAAAAGCGGGATATCTCAGGAATTTGAATTTCCAACAACCTACTTTTTCAAAGGACAGCGATCCAGGTATCTTCAGGAAAAAGAAAAAGCCCACTATCAGCAAATGTGTAATGAAATAGCAGCACAAGTTAAAATTGTATACTATAATTATCAGCTTCTGAAACACCAGCAGGACTTATATAAAAAGATTCTTTCATTAACAAAAGAAAGTTTTGAAAAAGCCCGTATCCGGGTTATAGCAGGAGAAACGACCTCTTATGACACACTGAAATTAAGAGTTGATGTTACTGAAGCTGAAAATCAAGTAATAAAAATCCAGAACCAGAAAAAAATTGTACTGGCTGAACTTAATCAGCTTCTGGGCAGAGAAATTCATTCACCAGTAATGCTATATGGTGAATTACGCTATCTACCATTAAAAACTGATCTGGATTCTCTCCGCAGGGGAGCTCTTGTATATCATCCTAAGTTAAATAGTGTAAGAGAAGAAATTTCTATGGAAAAAGCAGAAAAAAATCTTGCTTGGTCTGAGCTATTGCCAAAAATACATTTCAGATACTTTAAACAGAAATACGGCAGTAACCTGACGCAAAATGCGTGGGGAGGGGAAGTGGGCCTTTCCTTGCCTATATGGTCATTCTTAAAGGGGCAGGGAGAAATTTGTGCTGCCAATAACTCTCTTAATGCTGTCAGAGCAAAAGAATTTTCAGTTAAACAAACTATTCAGGTCGAAGTAGACAGGGCAATTGCAAATTTAAAAATTGCAGAAAAGAAAGTTCTCAGTTTTCAAAAAAATACTCTCAATCAAGTAGAAGAACTAGTCCGGATCACCACCCGAAGTTATGAAGAAGGAGAAATGGGGTATCTTCAACTGTCTGATGCTCTGAAAACAATGCACCGGATCAAAGCAGAATATTATGATTCGATTTATCAATACTTAAAAGCACGGGCAGAACTTTTTCTGGCTGCTGGTATACCCCCTGAACTCTAAAATATTTTGAATAGTAATTGATAATTTATGAATTGTAAAATAAAAAATGAAAATTAAAAAATGTTAAATGCTAACCTACTAACTGGCTAACTGCCGACTGACTAAGGGCCAATAAAACTGAGGAGACTAAAAAATGAAATTTTTAAGATATATAAGATATATAAGTATTGGAATCATAGCAGTGTATTTTGCTCTTACCTGTTCTGAGCCGCCCGGGCATGATCATTCCCATTCTGATAAAAATAACCTCGATCACGCTCATGAAAACGACCAGATCCTGATTAAAAAATCTCTTTCAGAAGCATCTGTCCCGGAACAGGAAGAGCTGGAAAAATGGGCAAAACTAATAGATCTGAAAACCGTTAGAGCTCGGAGAAGAGATCTGGAGGAAATTCTTAAGGTACCAGGAAAAATCATTCCAGATCAAAATAAAATTGCAGATGTAAGCCCCTTTCTGGAGTCAAGTATAAATTGTGTAATGGCAGAGATTGGAGACTGGGTCTCCCAAGGCGATGAACTTATCTGTCTTTCCAGTCCTGAGATTGGAATATTACGAGCTGAATACGATAAAGCAATTGCCGAACTAAAAATCAGAGAACAGACCTTTGAGCGTCAAAAAAAACTGTATCAGGAAAATATTATTTCAAAAAGATCTTTTCAGGAAGCAGCACTTGACTTCCAGAAAACGCAAGTCAATTATAACTATGCACGAAAAAAACTGATGGCCATAGGCATAAGCGAAACTGAATTGTCAACCCCCCCGGTTGGACACAGTGAAGCTATAGGATCTACCATTCATATCCACGCTCCCATTAGTGGAGTAATAACTGCCCGTAATGCCACTGTAGGGGAAAAAGTAAATACATCCCACCGTCTCTTTGAAATCATTAATCCTGTAACTGTCTGGTGTGAGGCTGAAGTTTTTGAAAAAGATCTAACAAAAGTCAAAATAGATCAACTAGCTTACCTCAAGGTATCTGCTTATCCAGAGGAAATCTTTAAAGGAAAAATTTTCTATATAGCTTCAACTCTACATGAAACTACTAAAACCATCAAAATTCTAATTGAGATTGAAAATAAACTGCTGAAACTTAAACCTAATATGTACGCTCAAACCTTAATTGTTATTGGAAAAAAGGAAAATGTATTGGTAATCCCCCAAGAAGCTGTGCTGGATGATGAAGGTCTTAAGATTGTATTTCTCAGAGAATCCCAAGGATTTCACCGGCATGTGGTTAAAACCGGATTGGTATCTGGTTCTTATGTTGAAATTCTGGAAGGTATTCCAGATAATTCTGTTGTAGTGACTAGAGGAAATTATCAGCTTAAGTCAAAAATAAAAATGAGTGGAGTGGATCCCCATGCCGGACATTCTCACTAAGGGTAAAGAAAAAAGTGATGAAAGAAAAGTAAAACTTATTATGGAGATCGAAATCAATATCAGTATTACTATCACTATTGGGATCGAATTTTTTATCGAGCAAGAAATGATATTATTAAAAAATTTGAAATTTTTAGTAATGGAATTGTATATCAATGATTTATCGGAAACAATAGATCATTTTCTTTTCAGTATATAGTTAAAGAACTCCGATAGTGAAAGTGATCTCTATATAGATAGTAATGAATTTTAAGCATTTGGTAACTAAAAATAATAGATTTAATTATAATATTAAATAATCAATATATAAAGGTAGAACTATATATAAAGGTAGAACTATGATACATCATTTAATTAATTTCTCAGTAAATAATCGTCCCATCATAATAATAACAGCTCTGATTTTATTAACTATAGGTATCTTTCAATTTACCAAACTTCCGGTCGATGTATACCCCAATTTAAATGCTCCGGTAGTGACAGTGATTACAGAAAATCATGGTATGGCCCCCGAAGATATCGAAACCTTGATTACTTTTCCACTGGAAACCTCATTTAACTCCTTACCCTATGTCCGGAGAGTACGATCAAGTTCCTCTCTGGGATTATCCAAGATTCATATTGAATTTGAATTCGGAACTGATATTTACTTTGCCCGCCAACTGGTAAATGAAAAATTGCAGATGATGGCCCCACATTTACCCAAAACAGTTGAACCCCCTTTTATCGGTCCTATATCATCTATGTTTGCTGACGCAGTTGAGTTGACCCTGAAAGGTAAAGATCTCTATCAGGTTCGTGATTTTGCCGAATGGACTCTGAAACCACGTTTGCAGACCGTATCCGGAGTATCCAATGTAATAAACCAGGGAGGATTTCTTAAACAGTACCATGTACTTCTTAATCCGGATAAAATGCTCGCCTATGATATTCGTATAAACACTGTAATGAAGGCGTTGCAAGAAAATAATACTAACTCTTCTGGTGGATTTATTGAAACCGGGCCACAGGAAAAAATAGTCCGGGGAATAGGAAGAGTAAAATCTATTTCTGATATAGAGTCAATACCGCTCAGGGAGAATCAGGGAGTTCCAGTCACCATCAAAGATGTAGCACAGGTAAAGATTGGTGCCTATGTGCGCAGAGGATCTGCCGGAGAAAATGGTGAGGAAGTAGTTACTGTAACAGTTCAGAATCAATACAATTCCAACGTAATGGAAACCATAAAAAAGGTAAAAGAAGTATTAGCTAAAGTAAGAAATCAGCTGGTAGGACAAATAAAAATTAATCAGTTTTATAATCAGCTTGAAATGATAACAAAATCTATCCGTAATGTATCCAATGCTATTATACTGGGTGCTTTTCTGGTCATCTTTGTTCTCTATATATTCCTAAATAATCTAAAAAGCACTATAATAGTGGCTCTGGCAATACCTCTCTCAGCTGTTTTTGCTTTTATATTTTTTCAACTCTTTAATCTTTCTGTTAATATTATGACTTTGGGAGGACTGGCCATTGGTCTGGGAATAATTGTGGATTCTTCTATAATTATGGTGGAAAATATATACCGACATATTCAGGAGGGTAAGGAATCTTTCAACAAAGCACTATTAAACGGAGCTCAGGAAGTGGGCAGTCCCATCTTCTATGCTATTTTAATACTGCTGGCCGTGTTCGCTCCGGTATTCACTCTCCAGGGAATCGAGGGCAGGATGTTTATCCCTCTCACATTTGCAGTTTCAGCCTCAGTATTGGGTTCGTTAATTATTGCACTAACTATCACACCTGTACTTGCATCTCTGACATTTAAAAATCTTAAACAAAACTCAAAACCGGGAATTCTTCTCAGGATATTAAAAAAAGCCTATAATCCGCTGCTTAATTACACTCTGACTCATGCCAAAAAGGTTATAATAATCTGTATTGTAATTGTAGCTGTGGGAATTGGATTATCCTTTTTTATAGGTTCTGAATTCATGCCGGAACTGGATGAATCTGCTCTTATTGTTGATGTACTTTTACCTCCGGAAACTTCTCTAAAAGAATCAACTCGTATTGCCTCCAGGGTTGCCTTAACCATATCTTCTATACCTGAGGTAACCAGGGTGATCCGGCGCACCGGCAAAGCCCGGTCTGCTGAACATGCAGCTCCTGTATATTTTACTCACAACTACTGTGATCTTATTCCCAAAGAAAAACGTAAAAAATCCATTCAAAGTATCAAAAATGATATTCGCAGCTTATTGAAAGATATTCCAGGAGCTAATATTCAAATAAATGCTCCCCTGCAACACCGGATCAATCATCTAATTACAGGAACAAAATCTGCTATTGCGGTAAAAATTTTCGGAGACAACTTTAATTCAATTATTGAAATATGTCAGCAATTCAGAGATAAAATGAAGACCGTTAAAGGAGTAACTGATCTACAGATAGAGCAAATTTCAGGAGTTCCTCAGCTGCAGTTAAAATTCAAACGAGATAAACTGGCCATCTACGGACTCAGTATCAAAGATGTATCCCATATGGTTGAAGTTGCTCTTAAAGGAATGGTGGCAACTGAACTGATCGAGACCCAAAAACGATATGACATTTTCGTTCGTTATCAGAAAGAATACAGGGATACTGAGAATAAAATCAATAACCTCATGCTCCAAACGCGGCAGGGATACCTTATTCCACTCTCCGAAGTGGCAGAAATTCGGGAGAATCTAAATCCAGTTAATATTCTCAAAGAAGATGCCCTTCGTCGCGGTATGGTGGAATGCAATGTAAGCGGACGGGATATGGGAAGTGTTGTTTCGGAAATAAAAAATAAAGTGAAAGATATAAACCTTCCCAAAGGATATTTCTATACGTTTGGAGGGACCTATGAAAACCAGGCCAGAGCTCTTAAACAGCTTACCTTAGTGGTAATCTTAACCATTATTATTGTTTTTTTCCTGCTCATTATCAGTTTCCGTTCTGTTAAAAACAGTCTGCTCATTATTATTAACATCCCTCTGGCCATTACCGGAGGCTTGATAATCCTGATAATCACTAATTCCACTCTGTCTGTACCATCTATAGTTGGATTCATTGCTCTCATAGGGATAGCAGTGCAGGACGGTATAGTACTCACCAAACACATTACTCACTACCGTCACACCGGATTAACTGTTCGGGAAGCTGTAGTCAAAGCCGGTAATAATAAGCTTCGCCCCGTACTCATGACTACTTTCACTACCATGCTGGGCTTAATGCCTCTGGCAGTACGTAATGTCACTGGTTCAGAAATTCAGAAACCACTTGCTTTTGTCATTATGTTTGGACTGCTTTTCTCCACCTTGCTTACGCTGCTGGTACTGCCTGCACTCTATACAGTGATTAATATAACCGGAGAAGAAAAACCACGATCAAAATAGCTGTGTTTGTGTATAGATAATAGGTTTGATAGAAAAAAAGACTAAAAGCAGAGAATACTGAGATTATATATAATATAATTTATAATACACATTCAGCGAAGATAATACGAAACCTTATTAGATATATGCCGTATTCAATAGAAATAAGAAAAAAATTTCTCAAACAACAATGGGTAAAAGGTGTACTATGAAAAATTCATTACTACTTCTGATACTTTTTTTTATAAATTCAATATCCTTTACACAAAATCTAAAAGATGACACTTCAAATAATACTGTTCTGAATTTAAAGGGAAAACATTCACTGTTTTTACAAGCCGGATTTAAAATAAATTCCAGCAGTTCTGTACAAACAACTATCACTGATCTCAAAGCTGAAACAAATAGTATGGGATGTATAGGGTATCAATACTGGTTCGATCCGGAGTGGGCTGTAAATGTCACAACTGGGATATTCAATGCTGAATCAAATGTCAATATTACTAACATATCTTCTATTGCCATCATTCCTGTTTTGTTCGGTTTCAGTTATTATCCTGAAGCTTTATCTTTAGGTACAGCAGGTAGGATCTACTTTGGAGCAAATACCGGAATATATATGGGAAGCGGAACAGAAACAAAAGCAGGATTTAGTGGTACTGGTACCAGTATTGTAAACGAAACAGTTCTGGGAATCGCACCCCATGCCGGTATAGATTTTTATATTTCTACCTGGTTGAGCATTGGTCCGGTGATTTCCTATCATTTTATCAGTGAATTTCAGGAAGTGGTGGGTAACAGGAAAAATTACAGCGGACCCGTATTTTGTCTTAATACAGGCATACTTTTATAAATATTGCCAACTCCTGCTCACCGATTCTCATCTATGAAATCTTTTTATCTCAGACTCAAGGAACAAAAAGGGTTTATAGTGACTTATATTTTTGCGGTTCTGGCATTAAATACAACTCCTCCACCGGAAATGCGTCTAATACAAAAAGAGCTGGAACAGTACAGCAGAAGACACAATGAAAATTATACATGGATTCTGTCTCAGATCTATGATATGAAAGCATTTATGGATACTGTACGTACATTTTACTCTGATTTTCATATTCATACTCTGTATCAGGAATGCAAGCCTTGGTATATTGTTTTATAGCTTATAGGATAGTGATTAAACATTAATAATTGACTAAATAAAAAAAATCCAATCTCCCCATCCTCAAATTGGACCCACTGTAGCTCCCACAAAAATAACCACTGTAGCAAAAAAAGAGATCAAAATATTATCATCTATGGGCCCGAATTCAAACCGTTCAATATAGGAGCTGATAATAGCGGCTATCACTCCCCACCAAGGAATGGGAACTACAGCTGATGATGCCAGCCAGTATCCCAGAGGAATACAGACAATTGCCATAAATACATTACCGATTATATGCTTGGTTCTGCGTTTGAAAAAAGCATTCCGCACCACACCGGTTATGCCGTCGCCAAAAGCCATAAAAAGAGAAGGGATAATAGCTAAAAAGGGATCACCTATAACATACCACAGAACACAAATAGTCACTCCCCACATGAAGGTAAATTTTACATCATTTTTATTTTTTTCTGTCTGCATCCAGTAGAAACGTTTACCGGTTTTATGCGGAATATAGGTAAAAATTGATAAAACCATTCCTACCAGCAAAGGGAATAAGGGGAGAGTATAAAAATAAGGAACAACCAGCGCTCCTACACCCCCTGCAGCCATGTGTACAATCTTACGGTTGTAATAAATGGCTACATTACTCTCAATTCCTTTTTTCGTCATTTTATGGTAAAACCATTTGGTTAGGAAAACAATGCCTATTGCATATCCTACTGATGCTGCACCCAGGATACATTGCATATAAACAGGTAAATTCATGAATGACTCCTCTGTAGTTATATATAATTACATGATTTTAATAATATAATAAATTTCAAAATTACTGATAAAATACTATTATGAAAAACATATCCTATTTATTTTTTAGACTCGGAATCTTCTTTTCTGAGAATAGAAACAATCCTACTGTAAATATTGCTGTAGGACAGGGAGCAGTGCCGAATATTGGACTTCCTGGATAAGTATGTCCTGTTGCCCATCCGATTATCGGATACAGGATCAATGCATAGATGATAAAAAACATCCCTGCCCAGGTTTTACAATTGTTCTGCAACTGGAATGAAAGCTGGGGTTTTACTGCCACACCGCTTCCGTTTAAAAAAAACACTACTGATTGAAAAATAAAAAGTATTGCTGCCAGATAAAACATGGGACTAAAACTGCCGAAATAAAGCAGGCTGAATACGATTCCGTTCCATAACCAGAAAAAACTCAGGATATAAAGGATTATAGCATTACTGCTTTGTTTCTTCTGTATACTTAATATGAAAATTGCAATGGCAAGAATATACATTACTATAGGCATAGGCCAGACAGCCTGATTGTAGGTTAAAAATAAATCATAAAAATCTGACACATTGCCCAATAACTCATTCATAATACCCTCCTTTTTATAAATGACTTATGGTAAGTAATTTTGGGAATGGAACCAGTTCGAGAATTATTAAGTGATATATATAAAAATATAAAAATAAAATTTAAAAAAGCAACTAACAAAACTATCTATTTAATGATTTTAGTAAATCTCTTGTTCGTTTTGTTCGTTGCTATTTTTTTATTTTACTATCCGGTTAGGATACATATCCTAGCCGATTAAAATTCAAATAATATCTTCTATATTCTAAAATTAAATGATCGTAATTAATTAATGTTGAAGATAAAGAACACCTCCGACAGCAAAAATAATCTATTCAGGTATGATACTTATGTTAACAGAAGAATTCTCTTCCAGCCAAAAAAACACGATCAGATCTGTTCCCGTAAGTCGATGATTGATTCCGATCTCACATTCCTTAAATTCTTTTCCGTTCACCAAAACCCTGGCACTTTCGGCATACCAATTCTTGATTTTAAAAGCGGGATTCACCAGAGGAGATCCCTCACTTGCCAAAATTGTGAATTCCACCGGATTTGATTTTCCTGTAGAATTCTCAAGCTGATAACATCTGCGGCTTCTGTCATAACCATGTGTGATAATATCATGACTTTTCAATGATAATTCTGCTGCATACGCCCAGGATCTGCCAAATTGTATAAGTGTAGTGAGATCCATACTGTTCATCCCATAAAGACCGCTCCAGTAATACCGGTCTCCCTGTTCATGAATCACCGGATCTGAAATAGGAAAACCGGAACAATGGGAAGGCCGATCCGCCATCCGGGTCGTTCTTCCGTCACAACGAGCCTGTCCCACAGGAAAATGATTGCATCCTCCCGCTTTATGGTATGATGTCAAACTATTATGTCTTATGAACATGATATTCCCGGGTTCAAAACAGATGAAGGGTTTGTGTTCTGATTTGAAATTATACTGCTGAACAGTATAGGAATAGGTCTTGTCCCAGCTGAAGGGTCCATAGGGCGGACTGTTGGGTTCATCCACAAACTTGACTGTGCCTGTATTGTTATCATAATCAGCCACATAGGCAAAATCCTTCTCCAATAATTGGGAAATGACCTGTCCCGGATGCAACAGAGCCAGTGATTCTTGAAACTGACGGGGATGCCCTAAAGATCCTTTCTTCCAGGAAACGCGCCTGATGCCGCTTGCATCAGGATAAATATAATAATATTCATCAATCCAGCATTCCCATCCTGTTTTGGGGTCTGGCCTCCAGGTATTATTGTAGGCACTGACAAGGGCATATCGCCAATGCACCACAACTCTGGCCTCGGTATTTTCAATAATCCGAACATGAGAGAATCGGCAATGGCGGTCCTGCATATGCTCAAAGCAGCCTTCTCTGTCCCCCGCACCGTGCTCCCAGGCTTCCACACTCTGATCTGTCATCCAGTTCGCATTTTCTGATACCCAAGAGGCACCATAACGTATTCCTCTCCAGAAGATAAGTTTGACCGGTGATTGTTCAAAACAGATCACCACATCAGGATCCTGTTCCACTGGCCACAGATTATCCCATCCGGGATAGTATTTCAATTTTGTATAAAATGCTCCAAACCGTTTTGGGTGCTTTTCGATGGTTGGCAGCTTTCTTGGAGCAATATCTGCCTCCTTTATTGGTACAGACTTGAACAGATCAGTAATCTGTTTTTGAGATAACGCTTCATCATAGACCCTCACTTCATCGATTATACCATCAATACCGTAATAGGCAGCCACAGTACCCCAGGTGCGGTGAATATCTGAAGGTTTGCCTGGAAAGGCGACCATGCCGATTCTCAACTCATTATTTCCTGAATAACGGATTTTACCCCGTATGGGACATGAGGCAATCTGTTCTCCGTTCAAATACAAGGTCATATCATGATCAGCACAATATACACCCACAATATGCATCCATTTTCGCAGAGGCATAATTTCTTGCGCACTGCTGCATGATATCCACTGTTCATCAATAGCGCTCTGCAGGGATACCTGTCCCAGAGGCCCCAACATTAAACGGTATCCGGTTACTTCTGCGGATTCTGTGGTGAGAACGGGACACCAATTCCAGGGATAGTTTCCCAAAGCCACCCAGGCTTCGATAGTATACTCATCACCAGGTGTTACTATATTTTCAGGAGATTTTCTCAAGCAGGTAGTGAAGCCGTCGAAACGTATACCCTTTCCTTTAATACCACTGGATTCTTGAAAATTACCCTCCAAAATATCCGCCTTACCACTCATTACTTCTATAGTGGTTCTATCCTCAATTTTTTCAAAATCCCAATACATAATAGGTTTCTGCGCCTGCACCGTAATAAAACAACCGAACAACATCAGGGCAAAATGTATTATTTGTAGTGATTTCATTGGTTATTCCTTGTTATTAATATTAATAGGATATCGTTCTTAATTTAGGTTTGGAATATCAACATCTGCCTAATAAAAGGGGAACCATTTGTCGAAATGTGGATAAATTTTTCCCTAAGAAATACATAATTACTGTTTAATTAATGAAGTATAATAGTAATATGTTAATAATTTCCTTGTAAAAAGTCAAGCATAGTATATATTTTTAGATCACCCTGAGTTTTTTAAAATAAAAAAACCCTGCCAGTAGAAAACCAGC
>Ga0180433_10008184_pt1 | contig 13110 bp, 19 predicted proteins | sample SS_ome_8_FD_132980 | JGI IMG/M metagenome (GOLD analysis project Ga0180433, IMG submission 132980) | Hypersaline lake sediment archaeal communities from the Salton Sea, California, USA - SS_1_D_1 metaG | ecosystem: Environmental > Aquatic > Non-marine Saline and Alkaline > Hypersaline >... | reverse complement strand
GGTTGACTATCCGTGGTTTAATCCTCCCGTAGAAGGACCCGCGAAAGATTTAATCCCATTCAATCCAATGGGATGAGACAAGATTGGAAGCAACTTAACTCAGATATACTATCGTAACGATTAGGATAAGAGACGATTTAATGTAATGTAATCGCGTAAGCGATTTAATCCTTTAGAACAAGACCGAAACGTTTAATGCAACATATAGGCATATTAGAATCATGGATGAGATCGAATCGCACAGGATCAAATTGTTTCTAATCACATGGCAAAGAACAAAAGGGTTTGCGACCATATGGCGCGATACATCGAAAACTATTCCACATGATGAGATCCGATGCGCGGCACGAGATCCTATTCCCGAGCATTAGATTGTATTGTATTTATTGAGCTTGCGTTTATGGGATTCCAATTCACCCAATCCCCCCCATAAAACATTAAACAATCGGACATAACGGTGTAACATCGGGTTGAAATGTGAATGTAATCCGATAGCCCATGATGGTAGGCCACAAAACATTATTACCTATAAAATTAGGAATCGGATCCGATCTGCTCTAATTTTAATCAATCGCAAAGAATAAAACCTTATCGATCTCTATTCATATGATGATATTTAATCCGATCCAGTAACGTTAGATAATAAGAAATGGTTTATTTAACTAAATCTGTTCATAACAGACAGAACAGGATAATACGCCATGGCGCCTTACTCTTAAAAGCAGCCATATAGCCCGTTAAAGATTCCTCAATTTATCTTGAGCCTTAACCAACCGCTCGGCGACTTCTTGATCGCCAACCCGCCGCGCCTCTCTATCGTCGGCGTATCTGTCCATTACGTGACGATGAGCGAGTTTATGGACTTGTTGCGCTGTATCGATCGGCATTTTACCGGCTCGGACATCGTCAATCGATTGTGCGAGTGTTCCTCTGATCTCTGACATATTTTCACCCCCTTTCTTTGAGAATTTTAGATCCCTTTTTAGGTGGCAAATGGTTCTGTGGTATTGAATGGGGCCATATGGGATCATTTCTATTTACCAAACGCATGAAAGTATATTGACTAAAGTGCTATCCGAAAAAACAGAACAGAATAGGATCAAAGGCTATCTTACTTAACGATCTCCGCCTCTACTATTCGCCATGCTCCATAACCAGCCGACCGACAAGCCCCGGCGCCATGCAAGGCGGCTTGATATAACGTTTCAATAACTTTGTCCTTGTCGCCGAGGAACTTTGAAAATATCCCTCGCGGATTGATTTGCATGGTGAATTGAAATTGAAACGGATGAAAAATCGTCTCGTATTTTGCAAAACCCTTGACTTTAGGCGTCGGTTGCTGGCCTTCAATCGCGTTCGGTTCAGAGATTTTTTCGCCCTCAAGATCCGGCCGAAATAGAAAAATATGATTTGGCCTTACAACGACAAATTTTCTCAAATGCTCTTGAGCCGGTAATTTATCGCCTTTTTTCGCGTAAAATACTTTCCCTGGAAAAAGGAACTTTGCCGAATCCCTAAAAGCCCCAACAAAACAATGAGCCCCCATATACGGGGCGCCGCCGTTTTGATTGTCTCGCTTAAATCGATTAAGAGGCGAATCATATTCATGGCCTTCCCGACGGTACTTCTCGATCGCCTCAAGAGCTCCGAGCGTGTCGCCTTTCTGACACAAAAGCTCGACTTGAGTCTTTACGGCTTGATAAATCAATGTTGCCGTATCTTTTCCCGGTTTCTTCGTTAATGCCTCGATTGAATCAGGGATCGCCCCCCGCCAATCGCTTTCGGATTCGCCGACCACCTTTACTTGATACGCCTTTTCCATTTCGCAAGCCTCCGTCTATTGAATCGTTAGGTTTCTTAAATTACCCCACATTAAAGTAACAAACGCGACAGGATACTAAGGCGGATCTTTGTTCACACTCTCACCCCCTCTCATAACTCCCCAACCGTAACAATCGTTTCCGGTATGACGTCGTATTGCTTCCAACCCGAAAGATCCGCGATTTGACAATCGTCCCCGAAAACGATCCCGTTAAAGGCGTCCTCATAGAATTTGATGAGGTTTGAAGTATCGGGTTTAACGAAATGCCAAACGATATCGCCGGCTATGAGCCGCCCGACGATTTCGTTTTTCCTGTACTTCGGAATGGGCATTAAAAATTGAAATTGAGCCCTTATCGGACCGACAAAGGGCGTTAATCCGGCCGCCCTCATTTGGACCTTGGCGACCATGCCGGCGGCGTACATCTCGGCCTTTTGGTCGTTAAACCGTGTTTTCCCGCTCTGTCCCGGACGAGCCCAAGGGATCGGATCCCCTGGAATCGTGATTTTTATTTTCTTTTCGCTCATTCGCTTGCTTTAAAATACCGATGAGGTTTTTTGTGATTGTGAGCTCGAACTCGAGTTTTTTAACCTGATAATCGATGTCGCCGATCAACCTCTCCATATCGGGAGTGTACAGCCTAAGTAATCCCACTTTTGGAGCCCCCCTTTCGCATTTGATCCGCCCCGGGACAAGTCGCCCAATGAGGTGTAAATCCCTTTTGAACCTTACCCGTAGCGATTGAGATCGTCGTCGTCAACGAATCTGCGTCGCAAGGCATGAGCCGACCGGTATCCATGGGTATAAAAACGATCTGCTTTCCGCAAATCCTGCAAGGCCGCCTTTCGAGTTGATTATTTTTCATATTTCCCCCTTAGAACCGCCCAAGCAAAACAAAAGATCGCCCCCAGGAATGCTATCCAACAAATCGCGAATAAAAGGTCGTCGCTCATATCCAATCCCTTTCGGCAGAAATTATCCGCCCGTTTCCGTCGCTGAGTTGATACCCGAGATCTATGATCTGCTCTTTTGTGAACCGTCGCTTATCAACGGCTTGATTCCTATTCCTCGCGTTACGGCACTTGGCGCAATAGAACATCGTCTCGTATGGGTACCCATGGCCCTCTTTGATTCCATAGAGATACCCCTCGCCCCCGCACTCCTTGCAGTCGCTTTTCTCGATACCGCTGATCGTCTTATTTCGGTTCGCGTCGCGCCAATCGTGCCATGACCGGAGGAGGTCGGCGATCTTTGGAAACGAGGAACTCTGCTTTATCCAACCCTTGCAGATATCCTCGAAGGCCTCTTTCGGGATATGATTGACGTGCTCGTAATAAACTTCGGACCGCTTGTCAGTCCAACGGGCGCCAAAGGCCTCACCGATCTTTTCCATGTTTTCGTCGAAGACGTTCACGTCGAGCATTTCTTTCATCCTCGGGTGATTGTTGGTTTAGATAGCTTTCAAAGTGATTGGCCGTGTAAAGCGTTTCCGGCCGGTAGTATGGAAGCATCTCCGGCTTTCCCTTCCACTCCTCCCACTTCGTTTTATGGACTCTCTTAAAATCCTCGAGCCTCCGCCCTTCATTCCATCGGGCTTGAATTAACCGTCTCGTTGCTTTGTTCTTTGGGGAGAATCGATGATTTGAAATTCCGTTCAAATGGGAAATAATGTCGGAAAAGGGCGGCGTCGAGTTGTTAAACTCGACAGTGCTTTTATTCAGAGAATCATCATTTAGAGAATCAGGATTCAGAGCGAAGTGCTTTCGTCCATGGTCGGAAGGGCTTTCGCCCAAGGTTAAAAAAGCCTCCTCTATTGTCATCCCCGCCTCGTCCTCGGTTATTCTTTCATCGAGTAAGGCCTTAGCTAAATCTAGCTTTTCGTCGCTTGGGATATCTGGCTCTTGTTTTTCGGGCGGAGGAGGGATCTCGGATTTTTTTTCGTTGTGATGAGGGCGTTGGTGTTTTAGGAAATTTGGAATTGATATGAATTCGCTACTGTTGACCGAATAACGAACGATTAAATTCCGATCGTTAAGCTCGTCAAGTATTTTATCCGGATTAACGTCGTCGAGAGGAGCGAGGGCTAATTTTATTTTTTTAGGACGATCCTCGAGCCGGCCCTCGCGATCCGCCAAGCACCACAAACCGACGAAAAAATGTCGACAAGCGAACGAGAGCTCGACAAGGTCCTCGTTTTCATAAAACCCCGGCTTTATATTTCGCGCCCTCACTTATTTATTTTTTGGTCGCTTATAATTGGGAGTTTTCGGAGGCGTTTCCAGAACCGGAAAAAGCCTTTTTTAGCGGCTCGCTTGGTTGTATAGAGACGGCCACTCGCCACGAACGACCCTCTTTCGTCGTTCAAATACCATTGCCATGACCTTTGAGTGGGTTTGCCAACCGGCAAGATCTCGAGCTTTAGCGATTTCATCCTCTTCCCCCCTTTTTTTGGTTTATGGCTCAAATCCGAGAATCCCCGAAAGAGCCTCTTTGACCTTTTTGGATTTCCTTGATCCGACCAAAACGCCATAGACCATTTGTCGACTCACACCGATATCCTTGGCAAACCCCGGAATGGAGGTCCCCTTGATCGCTAGAATTAGGTTTACAGCATCAACTATAGGTAAAGCGTCCGCCTCGATAACCGCTTTCATCAAGGCTTTCCTTAGATCGGGATCATGGTATTTTCCGATTGACAAAGTAAACCTCACTAGATATAGGATGGGTGCGAGAGGGATCTATTATGGCCTTTGCGATATCTCGAAAAAAGATCCATTGCCCAAATTGTAAATTTGAAGGAAGGGCCAAAATTAAGGGATCTGGAGGCGGAGCGGTCCTTTTACTATTGGGCCTCTTTATCGTCTCGTTTTTCGTCTGGCCGCTCTTTGTTCTGACCGCCGCAATGCTCCTATGGTTGATATTCAAGCCCGCAAAACAGATATGTCCGAAATGCTCCTTTTTGACTCCGGTCCCCCTTGAACAATTCCGGGCGCAACAAAAACCAAACTAGGCCTTAATCCGGCCATAATAATTCCTCTTTGGTGACTTGACCGTCCGTCGCTTTTTCAATCGCCTTTGCCGTATACGGTAAAACGTGGCGTACTTTGCTATTGGCTATCCGCCAGACGGTAGGTTGTGGAATACCGGATCTCTTGGCGAATGAACTCGGGGATTCGTTTTTTTGCTCAAGGTATTTAGCTAATGGATTCATGGTCGCAAATTATACCTATATGTATAAAAAATGCAACTAAAAAATAAATTTATAAGTGAGAGCCAACTCGCCATGATGGTGAAGGAACGCCGGAATGAGCTCGGCAAGAAAAAGAAACTGAGCCAAGAAGACTATGGAAAGCGGATTGGTGTTAAGCAGGGAACAATATCGAGAATAGAGCAATGCAAAGAGGGAGAATTACGCGAATCAACACTCATCCCACTATATAATGATTTAGGATTTCAAATATTTATAACGAATGACGAAACCGACGGGAAACTTTGTGATTACCTCGGCAAGTTACACCATGAGGATAAAGCAACACTCGCCCGCTTTCTTATGCGCCTCCTCAATTCCCCCGAAAACGCCAGTGAAGCCTTCAAGAATACCTTCCTAGGTACACCCAAGAAATAGTAAAATATCCATCCTTGTATATTTTTCCTTGACACTTCTATACATACTTGTATAATTCCCCTGAAACTCATCCCTCGCGCGACGAGCCAACCTCCGATCCTTGCTCACATAAAAAGCACAGGATGAGCGGCCGGCGGAGGCGACGGGTAGATCAAAAGACGTTTTGTAAAAGGCGTGTCCCCAAGTAACGGCCCAACCTAACCTTGGACCGTGTTTCTTCGCAATTAAGAGCCTAATCGGGAAGCCGTGTTGATTGATTGGGCGCCGGTTCTTATCCGGAGCCGGCGCCCGATTTAAGGCGAGGTATGTCTATGAAAATCATTTGCTGTAAATGCCGAAAGGATCTCGGCGAAAAAGATCCCCTCGAGGACGAGTCGGAAACGTCCGCCTATTGCGAGAAATGCCATGTCGAGGAGCGCGAGGAGATCGACCGAGAGATAAGGGCGGAGCGGTTTTGTCAATTCAAATGATCCAAAAAGGATTGATCATTATCTTTACGGCGGCCCTTGTCGCGGCCCTTGGCGTCCTCTCGGGATTCATTGCATTGGCTATGGTTTGCGACCTCCTGGCGGTCGCATTTGCAAAGGTTGCTAATGGTTTCATTGATCGCGGTATCGAGCTCTAGCGGCCTTGTAGGCCGTTGAGACGCCAAATGCTACGAGGCGGTCGAGTCTCGGTGTAATTGCGTTTGCGGCGGTCAAAACCATGGCGTCGGATTGCACAAGGCGCAAGAGAACGTCGAAGAATATTGCGAGGAATGGATCCAATGTCTCGAGGTAATAACCGGATCCGAGCTCGAGGTCGTGCGGCCGGTCGGCGGCAAACAATTAAACCTTTTCAAGTGAGGGATGAAATGATCGTTTTTAGGGCTTGGAAACAAACAAAATCAAGAAAGATCGGCGAGGTCGAGCGGTTCATATGGCGAGGATGGTTTCTTTTCGGGATCATTCCCCTATACCTCGAAAGGATATCCGTCGACCTATGATCGAGCCCGGACTTTACGAAAACGTCCCTAATCAAGCATACCATGACGGCCCCGGCCTCGGTCATTCGGGGATCAATCGCCTCCTCCGCTCGCCGGCGCATTTTAAAGCGATCGTCGAGCAAACCGAGGCCATGGTTTTTGGCTCCGCGATCCATGCTTACCTATTCGAGCCGGAGGTTTTCCGAAAGGAATTCGTTTTTACCGATCGTCATTTCAGATCAAATATCGATAAGGCCTGGAAGGCGGAGCAAGAGGCCGCCGGCCGGCTCGTCCTTAAAAACGCGGAATACGAGCGCATTAAGGGTATGGCCGCGGCGGTCAAGGCTTGCCGGTCGGCAATGGAGCTCCTCGAGGGCGACGGGGAGGCCGAGATTTGCGGATATTGGTACGATCCCGGTTTCCCCGAGGTCCTCTGCAAGATCCGAATGGATTGGCTCAAGAAACCGTCCGGCGTGATTGTCGACCTCAAATCGACCAAGGACTCGAGGCCGTCCTATTTCATCCGGTCGGCGTATAACTTCGGATACCATACTCAAGCCGCTTGGTATCCTTATGGATTGACCCAAATTACCGGCGTCGTCCATGAGGATTTTTATTTTATCGCGGTCGAGAAAGAACCGCCTTTCGGCCTCAACGTGTATCGAGCCGAGCCGGACTTTATCCAAGTCGGTCAAGTCGACTGCCAAAAGGCCGTCCGTATTTACGCGGATTGCCTCAAGACTAAGACGTGGCCGGCTTATCCTGATCAAACCCTACCGTTGCCCTTGCCTAGCTTTGTCAAGCGTACCCAGTTGCCTGTTTTTTACGATTAACCTTTAATCCGAGGGAGGAGGTATCCATCGAATGAATCAAAATCAATTGTTACCGTCGTCCGGATTCGGGACGACCGATCCCGCCGCGATCGCCGCGGCCGAGGGTGCAAAGGCCCGGATCCAAGCGGCCTATTCTATGGCCTTGCACAAGCCCCGGAACGTCGAACAAGCCCGGATCAATATTATCGAGGAATGTCGCCGGCCGGCGTTTGCGGCCAAGGTCGAATATTCGAAACCGGTCGGAGGTCGTAAGATCCGCGGAGCGTCGATCCGATTGACAGAAACGGCGCTTCAATTATTCGGCAATATCGATACGGAAACGCAAGTGATCTTTGAGGACGATCAAATCCGGAGGATCAAGGTCCGGTGTTTGTGTCTCGAGTCGAACGTCTCTTTTTCGAAAGACGTCAATATCAAGAAAACCGTCGAGCGAAAAAATCCCGTTGACCGTGAGATCGTCGGCGAGCGGATCAATACGCAAGGCGAAAAGGTTTTCGTCGTCAAGGCGACCGAGGACGAACTCGCCAACAAAGAGGCCGCCCTCGTCTCGAAAGAGATCCGCAATAACGGCCTCCGCTTGATCCCCCAGGATATCATCGACGAGGCGATTGAGACGGCCCGCGAGACACTCAAGAACCAAGACGCCAAGGATCCAAACGCCGCAAAAAAGAAAATCCTCGACACGTTCGCCGCAATCGGGATCAAGCCAGTTGAGCTCGAGAAATACCTCGAACATGGCCTCGACACGATTTCGCCGGCCGAGCTCGAGGACCTCCGCTCCGTTTACGCCGCCATAAGGGACGGGGAATCGACGTGGCAAGACTTCATCAAGCCGAAAGAGGATCCCAAGCCGCCGGCGCCTAAAAACATCGATCCGGTAACGGGCGAGGTCTTCGATCCTTATCAAACCAGAAAGCCGCCGATAGATATTAAGACAAGGCCGCCGGCCAGAGGCGAGGACGATTCCGCGACCGCCGGTCCCGACGAGGAGGCGGCCAAATTGGCGGAAATCGCAACCGAGCTTTTTAATGAATTAAGAGGCCAAAGGAAACTTTTCGGCCCGAATGTAAGGGGGCGAATCGAAGTTATCCTCAATCATATGACTGAATTCCAAAGGCAAGAGATCAAACGTAAATGGCGCGAATCCGCGGCAAAAGCCGTCAATGGCGTAAAAAAAGATGAGCCCTTTCCCGGCGACGTGGCGGCCGCGAATCCGGAGCCTACCGAGGAGGATCCCGAGGACACTCCCGAGGATAAGGGCGCCGCGAGCTCGTCCGGCGATCCGGACGGGATCCCGTCGACCTCGAGCGAATCGTCCGGGGAAACCGGCGAGCCGGAAACGAACGGTCAAAACGGTTTCACGTATTGCCCGAAAAAGGACGGCGCCAAGGTCCCGGAGGCGGTTTGCGAGGATTGCCCGGATTATCAAAAATGCGAGGATGAGAAATATTTCTTTGCCGAGATCAAGGTTTTCAATGAAACGCTCGGACCGATCCTCGTCAAGCATATCATCCGGGAAAAATGCGGAGATAGCGATCATAAAAAGGTCCCCGTCGGTGAACGTCAAGACGTCTTGATCGCGTTGAACGCCGCCCTGGACGATATGAACAATCAAAAATCGCAGGACGCAACCCGGGACTGATTGTCGGCGACGTCGTCAAAACAAGTTATGGAACCGGACCTTATGAGATCATCGAGATTTTTCGCGATTGCACTTGCCCGGAATATGTCCGGTCCCTTGACGGCGACGAGACGCCGTCGCCTCCTCATTTGCACCTTGTCTTATATGACGCCGGCGGCGTCCGAAAAGGGCGCCGACGGAAAAAATCGTATCTCAATGGGTATGACGCCAAGACACTCGAAAGCGTTTGGAGCGACGATTTTTTGATCCGTTGCTAAGGTCCACTTTGTTGACTTCTACACAAAACCATGAAAAAAATCCTCCGTATCGACATATCAATACGGAGGATTTTCTATTCATGGCCGATCATGCCAAGCTCCGCGAGGACAAAGGCGGCCTTTTCATCTATCTAAGGTGGCAAGGTCAAAGGCACTATTTTACGTCATATCTTGGTCAAGTCTCATTCCGGGACAACCTCCGACTAGCGCAAAGGTCCGTTGATGTAATTAATAGCGAAATCGATAAAAAGATCTTTCGCCCGGAACGATGGAAACGCCGAGCGAAAAAACTCTTTACGGTCAAGGGATATTCCGAAAACTGGCTCGACACTATCGAGCCCGGGATCTCGAGAGCGACTATCTATGATTATCGAAACTCATTCAAAAACCATATCAACCCGATCATAGGCCCCGAGTATATAGAGGACCTCAACAAACAAAAGTTGACCCTCCTCCTCAATTCTATAAACCGAGAGCCCAAGGGAAAAAAGAACGTAATGTCGGCCTTGCATCGAATGTTACAGGACGCTTTCGAGTCCGGCCATATTCCCCTCGTCCCGATCTTTCCTAAAATGACCGGCAAGAATGAGATCATTAAACCGGGGATCAAATGGCTCGAGGCGCCGGAGCAATTCAAAATTTTGGAGCATATCGCGAGGCGACATCGTCCGATCTTTACATTTATTTTATTAACCGGTTGTCGGCCGTCGGAGGCCCGGGCGTTTCGTAGGCAAGACATCCAAGGCGATCATATCCTTTTCGCCGTGACCTTTGGTCGTAACGAGGAGCTCAAGGAGGTAAAGGGAAAAAAGGTCCTCCCGTTTCCGATGACCGAGGGATTAAAAGAACTCTTTTCGTCGACTCCCAAAAACTTGAGCCCTTTTGTTTTCATCAACCCGGAAACCAGTCGACCCTATACTCGCAATTTCAATCGGATCTTTAATCGGGCGTCGAAAAAGGCGGGAATTAATGTCGCGTTAAACGAATTCGGGCGAAAGTCTTTCGCAATGCAGATGCTAAGAGGGATGGATAAAGGAATAGTGTCTCACTTGTTACGACATCAAGATCCGAGGATGATAGACCATTACGCGGAGTATCAAGTCAACCCTTTAAAATCGGTTGTCGATAAGGTGCAATCCGTCAAGTCGTTTGACGCTATTTGCACCTCACTTGACAAGAAATAAGGCCTAACTATTTGATTTTATTGGCGGAGAGGGTGGGATTCGAACCCACTCTCTAAGCCTCAAAACATACCGAAATCATTATACAAAAAAACAACCTATAATTACGTGAGTCATAACCTATTGAAATCCATTGTCAAGTAGGATGCAAATCGCAACCAATGGAAATCACTATAAAAAACTGCAAGATAACTGAAAAACTTTTCAGAAAAGACCGATGGTTTGTCAAAATCGATCCCGATTACATGGAAGCCAAAACGATGCCTTTGGCGCAATACAATTGGTTGCTTGGCAATCCTGCATTCAAGGAAATCCCAAAAGAATACGTCATCCATCATTTAGATGGAGACGCACAAAATGATGATATCAGCAATCTCGTCTTAATGCAAAAACATCATCACGCCGCTTATCATTGGAAGCAAAAAACAGTCAACCCGAAAGTGACATTCGATCGGAGATATTGGCATAACGGCCGGCACACTCAATTTCATTTTCAGCCAGATCGCGAACCAGCCATTCGGTACGATAAGAAAGCTAAAAAACATTACCTCTATTTTCGGGAAACTCTAGGCGGAGAATCTAAAAGGAGATACGTCTCCGTCCTAAATGGTAGGAAACTCAAAACCCGCGAAGATGCCGAATGGGCGAAAGCCCAAATATGGCCTCAAACCGGCGACTCCTTGACCTCTTGAGCCGCCCTCGTTAGATACCCGATCAACCCGCCCCCGATCGCGTGAGAAAGCTCGGCGTCCTTTTGAATGACCGCGAGCAAAATCACGCCGACGATTACGAGCTCATTCGTCCAATCCCGCGACGTCAAGAGCCAAACGAATTTTAAAAACTTGTTTTGAATAACCTCAATTCCGTTAGTCATGGCGCCCCCGGTTAATACGACTCCGGATCTTTTACGAGGTCGTGCAAGTCGTCGATTTGTTGCTCGGTCGGATCCTCGGTGTTTAATCCCTTGATCAACCTGATCCCCGCGGGGATACCCTCCGCCGCCATTTTAACCCCAAAGGCGACGATCAATTTAATCATAGCCGGCGTCAATGCGATCATAGCCGCGCCCTCCCTTCCTCGTCGATATACTCCGAGGCGGTTTCAAGTAATTGCCCGAATAGTTTAGAGGCCTCGATAATCAATTCCGTTACGTCGCCCTCCGGGTCCTCGCCCTTTTTCATGAGCTTGACCGCGTCGACGGCCGGATGATAGGCGTCGTGGAAAAGCCTCGCGTATCCCTTAATGCGAGTCCAATCCTTATCGGGAATCAATCCTCCGCGGTGCATATCCGCCCCGGTCGTCATTAAGACGTCATAGGTTACGCCGAGGCCCGTCAAGGCGTCATAGCTCATTTTGACCGGCGTCCGGCCGGCGCAAGAAAAGGCGACGATGAGAGCCAAGGCGGCGCAAACCGCAATCACTCCGTTTCGATATTCACTTTTTATGATCTTTTGAATTTTCATGTTTCCAAAACCCCCTTATCCATTCGAAAAGCCGTGTAATCGCGCATTGATTGCGCCGTGAAACGCACTCGTAACAATCATGGACCGCGCCAAGGTCCTCGAGGAACTCCCGGTAATCCTTTTGAGTCCCCTCACTATTTAAAGCCTTGAGATACAAACCCCGCAAGACGGCGAGTCGGTTTCGGACGACATGATCGCAATGGGCGGTCATGGTCTATTGATGCCGTTTTTCATCCTGATAACGTCCGCGTTGATCTCGTCTTGTTTACTCCATCGTAATTCGCGGTCGTGCTTGATCTCCTCAAATTTTCCGCAAACGTGACTAAAACTTTTATCAACCCCCTCGAGCTTTGCATCGACGAGGCCGGCGCAAGCCCCTTGCCTTTCATGACATATTCTGTCAAACGTCTCGAGGAGGCCCTCTTTTCGCTTTTCCCATGACTCCTTATATCCGACGATCTCCGAATTCGTTTCCTTGATCTCTCTTGAAAGGTCATCGCATTTTGTGCCGACCATATCGGAAATAACCGATTGCCGGCGCAAAATCCAAATAATCAAGACGACGATAAACGCCATTAATGCCGTATCCGCCCAACCTCCGAGCCCTGCCCCTCCCGAAATCTGTCCGCTTTGGCTTTCCGACATTTTAGGAGCCCCTTCCGGTGATCTAGTTCGCGCCAATCCCGCCGACGTCGGCCGGCGGAATCAAATAGACGATCCCGAAATCATTTCCGTTGCAATTTGCGGGAATGTCCGACCAAGCGATTTCGCTTTCCGACATCAAGTCTTGTCCGTCGACCGTATAGACCCGGACCGATTGAATTCCGACGAAAAAACGCCCTTCTTGGTCTAGCGTTAGCGTGTATTGAGTCGCCGTAACCGAATTCGCAATCATAGTGCCTTCCGCTTGCCCGTCCCGCTTGATGTAAACGCGATAGACAATAGCATCGCCCGCCGGTATGGTTTCCCCGGTCGCCAATGTCGAAACGGGATCCCAACCGATCGTTTTTTGATCGGCCGCGACCCATTCAACCGCCATTGCATTCCCGGCTACGAAAAGGACTGAAAGCATTAAAAAGAATAGAAAAATCCGTTTCATTTTGACCCCCATTTTATCGTTAATACCAATAATCCAAAGCCGAAACCATTTCGCAGAGTTGTTCGATCGTCTCGTCCGAAACCGCGTTGCAATCGGGCTCTGCGGCCTCGTCGCAAGCCGGATCCGGAGCGAGATAGTAATATCGCTCCTCCCGGTTCGCCCTTAATAGGTCCCCGTCGAATGACAAACCTATGCTCGGCGAATGGCTTTCCTCACTCGCGACG
>Ga0180433_10008183_pt1 | contig 13110 bp, 23 predicted proteins | sample SS_ome_8_FD_132980 | JGI IMG/M metagenome (GOLD analysis project Ga0180433, IMG submission 132980) | Hypersaline lake sediment archaeal communities from the Salton Sea, California, USA - SS_1_D_1 metaG | ecosystem: Environmental > Aquatic > Non-marine Saline and Alkaline > Hypersaline >... | reverse complement strand
TATTACGAAGGACAAACAAATAAAAGTAATGGTAGCGCGGTGTTCGACCTTTTTAGAAACAACAACAATAAACATATAGATTGGACGAACGGAACAGACGTTCTTATGAAAGAGGATAGCGGAAGAATGTGGATAGATATTAACGCGCCAGCTTCTAATGATTTCGGTAGGTGGGTACCCCCAGGTTATAGCCACGATCTAACTTCTCATGGTTCTTTTACTGAATATTATTTAACATCATCAGATACCACAAACCAAAAACCAGTTCAGGGATTCGGTGAGTGGGGGCCTACCTACGCATTCTTTAGTCGTTATCCAACTAACACAATAGACGACACCTGGGTTATGAGGTCTATCTTAGCCCCAGATATTCAGATAGGGGCTTTTGTTGCTGGAACATACTATAAGCACTTCGTAGAAGCAAACAGTAGCATAATAAACGCCATGTCGTATAATGCAAACGGTGTTTTTGTAGAAGGGAATAGCCTTAGTTACGGTGGGGATACGAATACCATATCCGCGCAATGGTTCGGTTCCGGTTCATCTTCCCCTTGGACCGTTGATATTTATATGGTGTGGCTGTTGTCAGGAAAGAAACCTTTAGGACTTTCAAACTTCACCGTAGGCTATGATTCCGAAGAAGTAGGAAGCTGGACGATAGACGGAGAAACATACACAAAAAGAAAACTAATAACAATAAATCAGACCACCGGCTCGACATTAACCGGTTATCAGGTACCTTTAGATTATACTCAATTCGGCGATACTGAGATACTTATAACAAATGAAAGCGCGGGTGGGGGCGGAAACAAAAGTATAACCGTAACCCAGCTTACGCCTTCAAATGCTTTAACAACTTACAACAAGGAACAAAACTTTTCTTATAGTATCTCATTAGTGAATGTTACTAACGCAAGCGTAGAGTTGTGGTTAGACAGCGTCCTACAATTCAACGACAGCGTAACAACGGATACGACTTTATCGCATATAATAAACAACACTTACGGCGGCCATGAGTGGTACGTCTATGCGCGGGAAGTAGGAAACACCACAGAGGATACAAGCGCAACAAGGACCTTTAACATAACATTTAACCCCGACCTTTTCAGCCCGGCAGACGGAAGCGAAGTTTATCAAAAAGAGGTTAATTTTACCTACGGCGTTAATACTTCATTAGACACTATCGTTATGCTTTTCGCGGACGGAGTGAATATTCATAATGATACGATAAACGGTAGTCCTTCAATAATCAATTATTCGCTGGACTATCTATATAATTTATCCGGACATGGTAACCATTCGTGGTACGTAAGATTAGAAGAAGCTGGCAATTCAAGCAACTACGTAACAAGCTCGGTCTATGAGATAAATGTTTCTTTCGACCTCTCCCTGGTAAGCCCTTCGAATAATCAGCTTATAAGTGGGGATACGGTATTTTTACAGTACTTCATTAATACCACACTACCGACCAACTGCACGCTTTACATAGACGGAAACGCAGAGTTTAACGACATAATGAATTCAACGCAGACGATTAACAACACGTTTAACACTACGTCCGGTAACCATACGTGGCGCGTAAATTGTTCCGGGGTGGCCAACCCAGCGCATAGCAAGCAGACAAGCACTTTAACATTTTACCTTAACTGGATTAACTATGAGAATATAATAAACCTAACAAGCACACCCGAAAACGTATTAGAATATTCACAGATATTATTCTATGATGTAAGCGGTTTTCTATCTACTTTCTATTATGCAGATTACGACGGCGACAGACACGCAAGAAGCCAAAGAATAGTTAATGGAGTAGTTACAGCCGATTACGAACTGGTAGATAACAGCGCGAACCCCATAAACTTTTCAATAATCTACCGCGAACCACCGAACATAATCGTTTCTGTTTTCGGTTCCGCACTATGGAGTAACGATTATTATATGAATACCACAAGCATAGGGGAAGGCGGCACTCAGCATAAGTTAAACGCAACTGCAAATAATATTTATAATCCGTACAATTACGCATATACTAAACATTTCGAAAACGACGACCTGGACTTAATAGACGGAACTAGTTATTACCTTTTCCTAGTTCCTACCACAGAGAACACGACGATAGCAAAGAAATACACTAACAACGGTACCATAATTAGAGTAGATACCCTAACCAACGATATAATAATACCATTTCAGACATTAGCCAACAACGAAAACCTTACGGAGTGGTATTATGTAGCGCCGAAATTCGTAAGCGTAGCCTATGTTAATCCAGCTTTATATCTTTACGACGGTTCTACTTCAACCGAAATAAAACAATTTTGGGCCGGAAGCGTTTCTAATACAGACTTCGCAGACCATACACACGTAAGCATGGAACGCTACGAGAATTCAACTTATGTTTTCCTAAGTTTAACAGACGCAACATTAAAACGTTCATTTATTTATCAGGTAGAAACAGACGACCTTTATACATTAAGCACGACGCAAAACCTATTCGAAAACATAAGCGACGTTCTATTTGTGGATAACGAAACATTCGTATTCATGACGGACAGCGATACTATTTATAGTTGTTACTTCGACGGTTCCGGAAGCTGCATAACCTTTTCTGCAACAACCTACGGCGTAACCATGCCTTACCAGGATAGAGGATTTACAACCGCAACAAAAAGGGAAAACGACCAGGACACCCAAACAATAGGTTCTATTATTTCAAATGATACCGTTCAGCTTACATACACCACAAGGGAATACGATGTTAAGTATAGATGTTTTGACGAAATGAACGAAACAAGGAATCAATTCACTTTACAGACTTACAGCGAAAGTAACAGTATAATACTAAGTACCAACGTGTGGGGCTACGTCCTTTCAAGCGAGGACATAGGCCCAGGTGTAAAGCGTTCTTATTCATACTGCACAGACGGAACACAGCGTTTATTCATAGTAGGATTAAACAGCAACTACAAAATGGATTTATATTCTCTCCATACTTCACTAGGCCAATACTACACCTTCACAGTTCAGGATAACTTCGGCCAGGCACTAGAAAACGTAACCATTTCCGCTTATCGTTTCAGCAACCAAAAACAAGCGTGGGTAGTTATCGAACAAGGAATAACGGACTACACCGGAAGCGCGACCCTATTCCTGGAACCTTTCGTATTATACAAATTAATCCTGGAAAAAGACGGCTACGTAACGATAGATACGGATTTCGTTCCGGCCACAATAACAAGCGTAGAAGTAACCCTGAATAATGCAGGGGGCGCTATCCTAACATTACCTACTTATTCCTATATTTGGGACGATATAAGTTTCACACTAACGCCCGATTATTCATTTTCAACTAACGCAACCAATACGACCTACACCGTTTCAAGTGGCGACGGTATGCTGCAATACTGGGGTATGCAGGTAACAAGATATGTTAATGGATCCGGAAGCGTAGTTTATTCCAATAATCTAACGACACCTACCGGCGGAACCATGTCTTACGAAATGAACCAAAACGGAACCTATCATATTGACGTATGGTTTAAACATCAAAACTATTCTGAGTACAGCCCGCTAACTAAGATATTCAGAATTGGACCGGAAAGCGGATTTACCAAAGCTATGAAGGATTTCAATATAGACCAACCGATAGGCGGCTGGACGTTCTTTTTAATTGGCGTAGTACTCGCTATGGTCGCGGGCGGTTTCGTTTCGCGTTACACGGTTGAAGGGGCCGGAGTAGTCGCCCTATTGATTATTTGGGGCTTCGCACTATTCAACCCTTCCGTAGAATTAGTATGTATGGCCGGTTTAAGCGGAGTATGCTTAACGCCAGTAATAGCCGCAGTAATAACAACGGTCGGAGTGTTATCCGCAATGTATCTAATGAGGGTTGGGATATGAGATTCACAGCATATATAATATTGTTGTTTTCCATTTCGCTTATGTTCTACTTCTTAGGCTTCGGTCCGATAGTTCAGATATTCGATGAAAAAGGAAACGTAACGCTTAGGCTGGTATGCAACACACCCAACCCCGAAAGCATAGAAGAAGCGCTTTTATGCGAGGACCCTAACGTAGTCTTAGGTTCAGCCCTGGCATGGATTTTATTAGCGGGTGGATTAGCTGCACTCATTACCGGATTTTCGGCAATATACGTTATTCCTATTATATTATTGCTGGCATTCCTAAACTTCTTTATATTTCCGTTGGGCTTCGTATTCGGTGGCACGGACGTAATTCCGGATATTCTTAAAATCCCAATAGTCGCATTTTTCAACGTCTTAACAGTTTTAGCGGTAACGAACTTTATAAGGGGTGGTGGCACATGAGTACGCCGATTGAGGATATAATAGGGGAAGGTTTCAGCAACGTAATAGGCGACCCCACGATTATAGGATTAGTATTCTTAGGCTTTTTCGTAGGTTTCGTATTTCTGCAAGATACTAGAATGGATTTAAAAGTAGCTATAATAATACCGGTCTGTCTTTTAGCTATGGTATGGTTACCCTGGTTCGGCATATTAATAGCCTTAGCCGTCGGAGCGCTGGCTTACTTAGCGCTTATGAAATTCATAAATAGATGATACTATGGTAACGCCACACCTATACAAAAAACTTAAAGAACTTATGAACGATTGCGATAGGGTAGATAGACAAAACGAAGCCCGAAGAAACGAAATTAGAAGGGTATTAGCTCAGCGTTTCCGCTTAACCAAACGCGACATAGGCATAGCATTACGCGAAATGGAAGGAAAACAAGTAAGAAGGATTAACCAGCGCAAGATTAGGCTTCGACCTTAACCGAATAATCTACTCCATATATCATTCTTTCTTTTCTTAACAATATAATAGCCGGTTCCAGGGGCGTAATAAACCCTTTCGTTTTTCTTTCTTATAGCTTCCGCGTCTGCACGAGTAACATAAAAATAGCGACCATACTTAAATTTACGCTTAACTTTCATAAAATTACTTTAACCTTAATATTTAAATACTTCTCATTCGTGCCTTTATTGAGGTGTTCGTAATGAACCTATTGGAAAAAAACATAAAGAAGGAAGTCGGAACAAATGAAGGGGCCGGAGTTGCAGGCGCACTTGTCGGCCTTGTCATAGGACTTATTCTGTCTATCGGTGTAGCACTTCCGATATGCCAGGACGTGGTCGATGACGGAAACTTTACCGGTGTTACTGCCACCGTGGTTGAGTTCGTTCCGGTATTCGTGGCCCTTATACCGATGATGTTGGTCGTGGCGTTCTTCTAGCCGAAGAACACAGACCAAAAACAGCTACGCCCCCGGTTCATACCTGGGGCGTGGTTAAAGGGCTGGTAACATGAAAGCAACCGAAGGATTTCTTTCTAATCGTCGTAGCAAAAAAGGAGCCGAAGAATTAGCTAAGTCTATGAGAAAACAAGGCTTTTCTACCGAAGTAAGTAGAAGTGGGGATATTTATAACATTCAGGGCCATAGAATTCGAAGGCGACTATAATATTTAAATACTTTATTGTCTTATTCTGAGTATGTCTTATGAAGATGAACGCGTTGAAGAACTCGCCGAACAAGGCGTAGATAAGCGCTTCGCAAAACAAGCAATAAGAAAACTAAAAGAAGCTGGAATGGACGACCAAAGCGTTGATATTGCAGCTTACTACGACCGTAACTTATCTTACCAGGAAAACACTAAACTATTTTCTAGAAACTTCCCTACGACTTCAAGCGACGAAAGATTAGCAAGGACACACGGCGGAAGGCACGCGGATAACATGGACGCCAGGGGTTACGCATATAGAGCCGAACAAGTTACTATGGCCGAACAGAAACGCTTCGAAGAACATAGAAATAAAAAATACAACCCTAAATATAAACAGCTTCCAGGTTCTAAGAAATACCCCAAATCAACCGAAAAAACCGAAATGGACGAAGTAATAGAAGGTACGCCACCCAAAGAACCTAACGCATTAGAAAAGGCACAGAGCAAAGTCTTAGGCCTTAAATCCAAATATATAGACGAACCAGTAGAAAGAAGAAAGACGGAACAAAGATATAAAAGAAAGCAGAGATACGAAGAACTAACCGATAAGGTCGCGGAAAGAAGGGCCGAACTGCAACTTAAACAAATGGAAAGGGAACTAGGAAGCGGAAGAATGGAACGTTTAAGCCAGGCCAAAGGAGTAGGCAACTATCTACTTAGTAAAGTTGGTGTTGAAGGTAACAGCGCAATTAAAGAAGCCATGTTCGGCGGTGGCGGAAACAAGGGTTTTGAAATGCTAGCCGGCAGTTCAGGACCAAGAGGAGTAAGCGCCCCACGTTCAGGCGCAGCTAATCTTCTATTTACAGGTGGCCCCAACGCCCCACAAAGACATAAAGGCGGCCATTATAGAACAATAATAGAAAGGGGACGAACAAGGCGCGAGTGGGTACCGCCCGAAGGACAAATGGAAGCACAACCCAACCCAGCCCTAGCACTTCTAAGCCCAGGAAGAAGCAATAAGGGAAACGGAAGGGATTTAAGTATTTTCGATGTTTCAGGACGAAATAACAAAATGTCGCGAATGTTCGGTGGCGGAAACAAAAAAGGTTTTCCTAATTTCTTAGGGAAAGGTAGGCGTAGATAAATATGGAACATAAATTTACAAATATAAACGCTGCAAAGGGAAAAGCTGCACAGTTGGCACGAAAATACGGTTACAGACCGGAAGTTTTCAAGGTTACAAATCCAAGAACAAGAAAAACTATATTCGTAGTTGTAGAACCGAAAGGTTTAACAAGAATATAAGAGAGGTAACTCTATGTATCTGGAAATAATCGCGTTTATCGGCGCTATTGTCTTAATCTTAGTATTTTTCGCAGAAACAAAAAAGCCAATTCTAGGCCTAGCAGCTTCTTTTATCCTATTTATATTAGGATACTGGGTTTTTACGGACGGTATCCAAATGCAGACCGGGGAAAGCCTAGCGGAAACAATAACCTTATCTGGAAACTCAACAATTAGCAGCACGGAAGTAGTAAGCGGAAACGACACCACAACAACCGGATCCACTTCATTTTCAGAAAACAAAACCCTATTCGGAAACTCAACTAAGATTTACGAGGATATTCCCGCAACTTCCATAACGCCGTTACACGAATTCTTAGGCGTCGTATTCATGCTTCTTTCAATATTCGGAATGTTCAACTATACCCTAACAACTATCCAGCAGGGGGTATGAACTGAGAAGCGTAATAAACAACTCCGCATATTAAAGCAATAAAGAAATAAGGTGTTAATGCTACCTTTTCCGTTTTCGTTATATATCCTTCCATAGCAGCCAGTACTAAAGCCACCGGAATTAAACCAAGATAACCTATGTCGCCGGTAGCAAGCCACAGCGAATTAATACAACCCACAAATATAGGAAAAGTAAGAATGTCGCCCCAGCCAGCGAACGGCTTCTTAAACAGAGCGGCCGCACTATTGGAAAAATAAGCAACACCAAAGAAAAACAACACCGTAAAATACGTAAGCAACTCGCCCGTGTACGCCATGAAAAGCCACATTAACGATACTATAATATCCGGGACTTTCTTACTTCTATAATCCATAACTGCACATGCAAAAAACATAATACAGAATAAAACATAAAGATATAATTCCATGAATAAATTAGAATAATTAGCTTTATAAATCTAATTAGTGTAAGAGTAACATGGAAGAAAAACCCAAAACCAGCGCCTTTTCTAATTATGCAGCCGGTAACGTACGCGCCCAAGCATACCCCCGCGACCAATTCGAACACGGCGCCTTCATGTTGGATACGGATAACAGACAAGAGGAGCCTAGCAAGCTGGGAAAGTTTTCCGCCTTAGTAGATAGGAATGTATTACTTTCGAATATAGGGGACGATGTATTAATGAGATACTACCAAAACGACATTATTTTTTTAACTCATTTATTCAGCATGGCAGAAAGGGAAGAAGCCGTACAGATAGTTTTCGAAGTGTTATATTACGGTTGGAAGCATGAACTAGCGCTTACAAGAACCAAAGACGGCGCGGAAAGGAAACACCAGGCGCAGATAGCAACAAACTACCAGCCAAAAGAAAACCTGAGCGGATACGGCGCAGGGCTTAACCTGGGAATGGAAGAAAAAGGGGACGAGGACGTTAATTTCATAAAGAAATTGTTCAAGAAAAAGAGGTAAAACATTATGGAAAGCATAGAAATAATTTGGATTATGTTCGGCCTTATGGCAGCGTCGGGTCTTTTTTGGGTTATCGGAAGGGGTTTAGATCCGGTATGGCGTTGTACTAAAATGCGACAGCTCCTAAGGCGTCCTTATGTAGTTCTTAAAATAGTAAATAAGGACAACCAGCTAATCAATACTCATGTGGTAAATGCAGAGAAAGACATTTTAACCGTAGGTACGGATATGTGGGCCATAACTAAGGGAAGCATATATTTACAGACGAAAGGGGGAAAGAAGAAGAAGGAAAGCGGCTTTAAAATCGATATGAGTTCAATACGTAGAGAAGAAGGCGCCCCAACTATCTACGTGGATAGGGACAGCATAAAGCCGATAGGTTTCGAGGGACGAAATGCGGATAGCGTAAAGCCCACAGAAGTAGGCAGCACTTTACTAGCATGGATATTTAACCAATATGCTAAGAAGCTGGCCGGAGTTGAACAACAGAAATTAATCGTTATCGGGGTTGCTATTCTTCTTATAGTGAATATAGGGCTTACGTGGGATACCAACCAAAAAGCGGAACAAGCGCTAATGATAGTTAAGGAATTACGCGGAACCACACCGGCCGGAACAACGATAGAAGGCGAAACGGTAAAAATAACACAACCAGGGGGTTCTAATGGATGACAACCTAGCGCCTTCCGGGGACGCATATACTTACACTCTTTTAAGCAAGTGGGAGCAAATAATGGAACAAGCCGAAGAATACCGTAGAAGTATGCTATTAAACCGCGAGGACCCGCACACCCAAATTAATTTCATAGCAAAACTTACGCGCTTATGGCTCGAATTACGCCCAAAAGTAGAAGGAAGGGAAGAATTCGGAGATTTACAAGATAACTTTATGGCTTTTGAAAAATACTATAACGATCCAACCCTATTACTGAAACAAGCACACGCAGACGACATTCTAGCGTTGGAAACCATGCTAAGAACAATAATAGAAAGATTGGGAATAACCAAATTCGAGGGGAAACGATGACCGGACCGAAATTAACCAGCATACCGATATATAAAGATGATTTACCCGAATTTATAAAGCTGGAACTGGAACACGGCCACCGGACCGGCAAAAGAGTAAGCCACCCCGAATTTTTCAACATCATGCTAAAAAAAATTAAGGAAAGTGGTTAGTATGGCAAAATGTAAAAAATGCGAAAAGAAAAAAGAAAACGCTATAATGTACTGGGGTATGTTTAAGTTTATCCTAATTGGGTGGGGTATTGCGTTTATTGTTTTCTCAGTATTCCAAGATAACAGTTTTATAGGAACAGTTCAGGGAATACTAGCCGCTTTCGTTGGTACTTCGGTATTATTCATGTATGGTTATGGCGAATATATGTTAAATAAAGAATACTTAAAGGAACTGGATGTATGAGGTAATATCTATGGCAAAATACGAAATAGAAAAGATAGAGGACTACATAAGGGAATTGAAAAGAATAGGCGCTAAGACCGTAGGAATTACGACCAATACGAACGCCGAAGGAATGGGCCGTATGAAGTCGGCTATAATCCTAACGGCAAAAACAGAAAAGGAAAACCCCGACTTTTACGTATGTTCGGAAGTCGTAGCGTCCGGAACGGTTTCCGGCGACGAAGAATTTAAGGCCTTATACGCAGAAGTAGAAAAACATCTAACCGTGGTAATAGAGGACATAAAAAAACAACTTCCGAATTGTTACATAATAAGGGGGCGAATAATTCCATGAAAAACATAAGATTTAAGAAAAACTGGAACAATAAACTAAACTGCCGTTTCTTTTCCACTATCCGCAAGGTTCTACCGGCAAATCCGCGCTATTACCTGGATAAAGAAGGCACGGTATTTAACATATTAATGAACCAAAAAATAATAGGTTCAGCCCGCCTTATAGTAATAAAAGAAGTCAAGCTGGGCGAAATACCGGAAGAAATTCTTATGCTCGATACTGGATTACCGCCCGAAGAAGCTATGGACGTCCTTAAAGGTTTCTACAAAAACAACGGAAGCGAACCAAAAGACGAAGACCTATATAATATCCTGGTATTCGAAGCCTTAAACATCAAAAAGGGATTACTATGCAGTACAAAGCGATAGAATTCACATTTCCAAGAGAACTAACCGAAGAACAGGAAAATATCTTTATTCTAGGTTTTCAGGAAATACGCGACCAGGTAATAGCAAAGCTAAAACTCGCCCGAAGGCAATACGACAATCCAATTTATAAAAAAATAGCTGGAAACATGGCCGACACCGTAATATCAGGCCTGGAATACCTTATAGAATATATCCACGAAGTTCTTATCCTAGAAAAGACCGGATCAGGAAAGTATCGTTTTTTGATAGCGTTTAAAATGCTAAAAGGTTTTGATGTAGAAGCTGGCCCAATTAAGATTAAGAGTTTTTGGAAGAAGCTGCAAAACAAATTCGCAGATAACTTTCGGAAGAACACGTGCAGAAAGATAGGTTTTAATCCGGACGAAGTAATATTAGATTTCGGAGAGGTTGAAATTGAGGATAACGAAAATATTCGATAGGTATATGGAATATGCAGAGTTAGGAGTTTCAGCCTTCGGTATCCTAGGCCGTCTTTTCTTTTCTATTTTACTTTTCATAGGGTTTTCTATTTTTATGATTCTTTTATTTCCGTTTTTCCTTTTGGGCTGGTTAGGCTGCAAAATCCAGGTATTATTTTACTCCGCTAGGTAGCCTAAACATAGAAAAAAGATAAAAAGAAAGAACACTAATTATAACTCCAAAGCCCATTTTAGTTTTTTTTCTTTTTTCTTCCAGCATTTACTACAAAATGCTATGGCCATATCACTAAGCGGTACATAAATAGCGCAACGTTGGCAAAGGTCTTTTTGACATTCACGACAATTAACAAGGACTTCTTCGCCTTTACATTCATCACATACGATTATTTTAACCACCCTTTTTTCTTTAGGTCCTTAATCAGTTTCGGTATTAAGTTATCGTCGGCTAACGAAGCAACGAAATAAGTACAAAAAGCAGTTATGCAAAATAACAACAACTCAATACCGAAGTTATCCATAGCTAGCAATATACCAAAACTAAGCGAACCACCAAGCAAGGATATTGAATAACCTAACCTAAATCTTAGTTTCATTCTAAACACCCCTTTCCTTCAACATGGACCGGCGCAATTCTAATTCTGTTTTAGAAAATCCAAGAATTTCTAGGATTTCTTTAGGTATGCTATCTATACCCTTAAATCCGGTAATAGACATAAGCATAGCTGCCTTATCTTCATTATTCCGGGAAACTAGATTATACGTATATCGAGTTTTTCCGTAAAACACGATTAACTGGGGCTTTCCATTGAAAACCCTTAGTTCCGTTTCTACCTTTTCTTTAAGGCCTTTCCGCTTAAAAGCTGCGGTATCGGCCGGAACTATCCGATAGTTTCCAGCTATCCTTAAAATCTGCCTAACGAGTTCTTTTTCATCCATGCTTAACACCTTTCTGAATAATAGATCGCTTCTATAACGCCCCAATTTATTACGGAAACCAATACGGACAGTAACGCAGCAATTAAAAATATTGGAAATAACTGTATATTCCCATTTATACCCATCTCAACAATAAGCCAACAAGTAGCCACGTATAATATTATAGAGATTGGAAGACTGATAAACAAGACCTTTATGGCGTCTATGGTATTTTCAAGTTTCCAAATAGATTTAACCAAGGATTCAACGTCATATTCATCGATATGCGAACCCCTAATATCATGTTCTACCCTTTCCATGCGCTTTTCAAGTTTCCTAAGTCGCGGGAAACCGTCGAGGGCCTTAGCGTATTCTTTTGCTTTCTTTTTACCAACCATTAGGACACACCCCTTATCTATCGATAATATAAAGAAGTTTTGGGATATTCAAAACGAATAATAATCAAATCGTCGAACATCTTATAGTTCAGCTTCTTTTCCTTTACCGTCCAGTTCTTCTTTTTTCCTTTTTTAGGTATTCGAGTATAACCCAAGACTTCAACGGCTATAATTTTACCGTCCTTAACAGCTATCATATCAGGCGACTTTCTACCCAATATAACAACCCTATGGCCTTTTCTACGAAGTATAGTAGCGTTTCTTCTTACTAATTCTTCGTGATATTCGCTTTCAGGCATTAACCCACCCTGGTTGTACTTCCACTATTCCCGGCATATATCCGACCGTCCGCAAAAACTAAACTCGTGTTCGCTTTCGTATTCAAATCCAAAATCAATAATTCCTTATACGTTGGGTATTTCATATTTACACCTTAACATCTACGACCATACAACCACAAGTACATTTTTGTTTCTTCAAAAGGGTTTCTACCTTCTTCTTAGCCTTTTCGTATCCGTATTTCTTCGCGTACGGACTAAAATTAATAAAAGCGTCGTATTTACCACAGCGCTTACAATAACCACCTACCATATCCTACACCTTCTTCTTATTTTTGTAGGTCTTAGCCTTCCGCATTAAAACATCTACCAGGTCGCCTTCTTCTATCCCAATTACGGCCGCCGATTCTTTCGGAATATACACCTTCAAGCTATTATTCTCCCGGCGTACGACCATTTGAAATAATATTTGTTTTTTCCGTTCTTCTTTAAGAGGTTCTTCCATTTATTCCACCCATTTCTTAACTGCTTTTAAATATGCAGTAATATCCTTTGTGTTCTCGAAAACAAGGCGTGGTATATCCCCATTTATCTTAACTTTGCCCTTTATGTCCGCCCTTAGAGAAACCCTAGCGTCGCCGGAAACCCTAGCGTCGCCGTAAACCCTAGCGTCGCCGGAAACCCTAGCGTCGCCGTAAACCCTAGCGTTGCCGTAAACCCAAGCGTTGCCGTAAACCCTAGCGTTGCCGTAAACCCAAGCGTCGCCGGAAACCCTAG
>Ga0180433_10008181_pt1 | contig 13112 bp, 11 predicted proteins | sample SS_ome_8_FD_132980 | JGI IMG/M metagenome (GOLD analysis project Ga0180433, IMG submission 132980) | Hypersaline lake sediment archaeal communities from the Salton Sea, California, USA - SS_1_D_1 metaG | ecosystem: Environmental > Aquatic > Non-marine Saline and Alkaline > Hypersaline >... | reverse complement strand
TGTCAGAAGCAAAACCTGTCTGTATCCACACGTAACGCTGCTCCACCACAGTCGTATCGAATCTGCCGGATATCGTACCCAGCGTAGTGTCAGGGATGACGTCCAGATGGATATTCTTGGTCTCGAGTACATCCACGGAACCTACATCTTCGAGACCGGTGTTGTCACTGTCCTGGAGGGGTGATCCATCGGCCATGGTAAGGCTGGCTGTCCATCCGGTGTCGTTGACTACGTAGTGCCCGCAGTCTATGATATCAGGCTGCTCACCCCTGTTGGTTACCGTAAGATCGTAGGAGGCTGTATCACCGGGTTGGACAATCTGTGTCTGGGATTCCTCGATGTCGATATCCACCAGTACTGAGGAACCCACAACCGTTACGATTGTAGCGTTGTTAAAGACCGAAGTATCAATAGTTGAACGCGCAGTCAGGATAGTTGTGTCAATTTCTCCTACCCTGGCATTTATTGGTACGAATATGCGGTAGGAGAACGAGTCTATACCGGGTGGATCACCTGTATTAACAGGGAAATCCAGATGACCAACGTCAGGCGTGCCGTCACCGTTCTCATCACCCAAAGGATCAGTTTTATTGATTTCCCAGAAGGTTCGGTCAAGCCAGCCCGTTTGAGTAGTCGAGGTAATTTCTATGTTTGCCGTGTCAGGTCCGTTTCCGAAATTCGATACGCCGAGATCGTAGAATACCGCCCTGCCTGCATCAACCGTGTCAATTTGATTAGGGCTCAGAAGAAGACCGGCTATCGGGTCAACATGAACGATAAGCAGTGACGTATCGACTACCGTGGTATATATTAAACCTGAATCAGGATGCAGGTAGTCGTCCGGGTAGTTTCTTGAATGAATTATCAGCCTGATTGTGTCCTCCGTCCCGGCTACCGCATCGTCGGGAATACTCACTATAACCTGCATTCCTGCCGGTATTGCAGGATCACCGGGTGGAACATTTTCTATGTCAACCATCCCGTTACCGTCTGTATCTGTAAGATCAACTCCACCTGAAAGCAGCCTGACTAGCCATGCCGGGACCGAAGCCGTGTAGTCGAAGTTGAGTGTATCGGCGCGATAAAAACTTGTATGAAGCGCTTCGAGGTCAAAAACTGCATCCTCGCCCGGATATGCATTTACGACGACGGTATCGGGATCGAGCTCCACCTCTATCTCGCGGATGGTTGTCATTAAAAATCCGGTGTCGACTCTTGTAGTATCACGGGTAGATTGAACTGCAAACTTGCAGGTATCGATGGAGCCAAACGGCAGCTTTTCTGCAGGAATAACGTTTACCAGAACCTCATAGCGATGGGATGCGGCAAGTGAATCGGTATCTATCTGACCGTTACCATCCTCGTCAGGCAAGGGATTCCCAAGGATGTCTGTAACCTCGCTGGTAAAATCCGGAGCTCCGGTGTGAATGGGGTCAATATTGACAACATCCTTTGAATTGCCGTTATTTTCAACAAACAACTGATACTGATTCTGGACAAGTGTAGGCACACCGCATTCTGTAAGGCAGAACTGGGGCGTGGGTACCACTGCAACAGCGGGATGTATTGCGAACCACAAGGGCAGGAAATCCGCTCCGGCCTGTCCACCTGCACTCTCGATTACCGCCACGCCGCGCTCCGATCTCACGGTGTGAACGGGCGCAAGGGTCATTATACGGTGATGTCCTCCCTCGTTAAGGGTGCCTTGCCAGACAAGACCGTTGTCAGTGGTGGAACGAACTTCAACATCGTTGTTATCGTAGAAGGAGAAGATATCTAATTGCCCGGGAGCTGGAGTTGCTGATGTAAGGGTCGGGATATAGAATTCGGTCCCTATCCCCAGACCGTTTCTGTCTATAGATCTGGTCAAATGGTAGTAGTTGCTCTGACCCGGTACGAAGGCGCAGGAGATATCCCTGTTTGCGTGAACCTTGACCCATCTTCCGAGAATAGTCATTCCCTGTACGTTTCCACGTTCAGCTATGAAAACCTTCCAGATAGTGTCGTAAGGTTCAACCATATTCGTGACCACGACGTTCACGCTGTCTTCCCACGGGATTATCTTTAGATGTTGATTCCACCCAGCCATATCGCCAAGGTAGCCGATGAAGTCACGACCTGTAAAGGTGCCGTTGAAGGCAGGCAGGTAATAGCCGCAGTCTCCGTAGGAGATTGCAGAAACGTCCTTACTCGCCTCTATCGAGACCGGCAGTCCTCTTATATTAGTTTGGATAGGACCGCCTATCGAGTTGTACCATTGCCAGTATTCAAGACTGTCCAGGTCGCCTTCCCATATCTGCGAACCGTCGTTCAGGTTCCTTACTATCACATGGGTATTATCGTGATATGCGAATACGTTGAACTTTTCAACACCGGTATGTCCCCCGACCCATGAACCTTGAACTACCGTAAGTAGCCTGGTTGAAAGGGGGCGACTTCGTTGATCTACCGCAACCCACCCCTGTACGATTTCACTTATCGGATCGCCAATAAGGATCGAGAATTCCCTGTTTGCGATAATCTGGTAAATACCCGAGGCAAACTGGTGATGGAAATCACCGGAATTCAGGGTTCCTGCCCAGTGAAGGTATGTCCTGTCCTCGTTCCATATCTCTATCTCTGCATCATCTTCATATGAAAAGACAAGTATATCCTTGAGTGTATACGCGTAGGTTGCGAAAGTGTCTTCCCACGGCTGGGGGAAGGGAGCGTAGTTGAGGCTCTCATCCAACCTGGGTTTTTCCATTGTTGCGGGCATTTCCGGCAATGCGCCGGCAGGCTGGGGAATCTGTGCAAACAGCATTGTTCCCCAAAGGGTTATTACTGTACTCAATACCATTAATCCTCCTAAAAATATATAATACCCTGAGTTATTATTTTGTCAATAGCGCCTGCTCCAGCCTTGAAGGAATCTGGATATGACACTTTCTTAATCAGACCGAAAAAGAAGGGGAAAAGTGAACCTTTTGCTCCGGAACAATCGAACTTGACATCACCTGCGCACCCGTTAGAATCGGTTTAAAAGTTAACCTTGAGTCGGGGATAAGACAGCGCGGTTCTGTCTTTTGGTCCTTGTGATTGGAGCTAGATATGAAATACGACGTGATAGTTATCGGGGCAGGGCCGGGTGGATATCCTGCCGCAATACGCCTTGCCCAGCTGGGCAAGAAGGTCCTGGTGGTCGAAAAAAACGCCGTTGGAGGGGTTTGCCTCAACTCCGGATGCATACCCACAAAGGCTTTGTGTCATGCCGCAGAGATACGCGCATCCGCGGGATTCTTCCAGCGAATCGGTCTCGGCCTGACTCCTTCGACCATGGAATTTCCTAAGCTTCAGCAGTGGAAGGATTCCGTCGTCAACAAACTCGTCAAGGGTGTCGAATTCCTTTTCAAGGCTCAGGGGATAGAGATTCTTAGGGGAGAAGGGAAGATTACGGGGCCCGGACGCGTCAGGGTTTCAGGAGAGGCAGTCCAGGAAGTCGAAGCCGATGCGATACTAATCGCCACCGGGTCGGAACCAACATCTCTGCCCAAGATAGAACCGGATAATCGCAAGGTATTCTTTGCAGAACGGGCTCTTTTCTTTACCTCAATACCCCAGTCGATGTTGGTCATAGGCGCGGGAGCCACAGGTCTGGAGATGGCTACAGTATACAATGCCTTCGGTACAAGGGTCACCGTCGTTGAGATAATGGATCAGGTCGTACCCGGAACAGATGCGGAGATTGCAGAGAACATGGCCAGGATGCTTTCAAAACAGGGAATCGAGCTTCATCTTTCATCCAAGGTTCTCTCCATCGATCACGGTGTTACAAATCTAAGGGTAAAGGTCGAGTCAAGGGACGGTGAGGTTACTGACAAGGACACCGAAAAGGTTCTACTTGCGGTCGGACGCAGACCGCTGACCGATGATTTATGGTCAGATAGTGTCGGTATTGACACCGATGACAGGGGATTTGTCAAGGTTTCAGACAGACTCGAAACCTCCGTACCCGGTATTTACGCAGTGGGTGACGTTACAGGGCCGCCGCTCCTCGCACACAGGGCCACCAGACAGGGAGTGGTTGCTGCCGAGGTTATTGCAGGGGACGAGGCTGCGGCATACGATCCCGTGGCAATGCCCGCCTGCATCTTTACGATTCCTCCGGCTGCATCTGTGGGTCTTACCGGGAGTCAGGCTCGGGAGCAGGGTCTTGAAACAGAGATAGGGCGTTTCCCTTACTCCGCACTTGGCCGGGCGGCGACCCTGGGCGAACGCGACGGCTTCGTTAAGATTATAGCCGAGAAGGGCTCTGGCAGACTCCTCGGGATGCACGTTCTCGGTGTTGGTGCGGACCTCATAATCGGCGAGGGACTTCTCGGTCTGGAGATGGTGGCAACGGCAGAGGACCTGGGTTCGACCATTCATCCCCACCCCACCCTTCTGGAGGCAGTGATGGAGGCTGCAGAAAACGTAAAGAAGAGGGCAATTCACATAAAGAATTGAAACAATCTCATGTCCTAACCACATACTAAAAAAATAGTGCGCAAAGCTTCTCAATACGTCGCGAATCAAAGGCTTCTTTAGTTGACTCTGCGGTTGTTTCAGATATTATCCACTGCATGCGTATCTTAGGGATTGATCCTGGTCTTGCATCCACGGGTGCAGTGGTCATCGAAGCGGACGTTGACCTCGAGGTTCTTCACAAAGAGGTGGCAAGAACGAAGGCGGGTGAAGCGATAACCAAGAGACTCGGAACGATTGCCGAAAGCGTTGAACGCATCATAGACACGCATAAACCGGGGATAATTGCCCTTGAGACCGCTTTCATTCGCCGCGATGCTCCACAGACAGGACTTTCTCTGGGCAAGGTTCTTGGGGTAATGATTCTTATTGCCTACCGCAAGAAGCTCGAATTGATGGAACTCACACCAAGGGAAGTAAAAGAAACGCTTACAGGTTATGGTGACGCAACCAAGGGACAGGTCCAGCGCGCCGTTTCAGTTAAACTCGGACTGCGCGAGCACCTACGTCCTGACCATGTGGCCGATGCTGCAGCCGTTGCCTTGACTGCGGCCTCAATTCTGGCTACACTACACAGAAGATGATTGGTTTTCTAGAAGGAATCCTGCTGAGGCGTGACGACGAACAGGAGCAGATAACCCTGCTTGTAGGGCGGATTGGCTACGAGGTCAGGCTTCCCAATATAGTTTGGAGGGAACTGGGTGTCAGCCGCATGAGCGCCGATGACGAAAACGTATTCAGGCTCTACATCTACCAGCACCAGACTGAACGTTCTCCGAAGCCTCTTCTCATAGGTTTTACGAATGCGATTCAGCGCGAGTTCTTCGAACGATTCATCTCGGTGCCTAATATCGGGCCGACCGCCGCGGCGAAGGCCTTGACCCTTCCCGTGCGAACCATCGCTCGCTCGATAGAGGAGCGAGACATCGGAACACTTACCAAGCTTTCTGGAATAGGCAGAAGCAAGGCCGAGGCAATAATCGCGGCCCTGAACGGCAAGATGGCTAAGTTCGCCCTCATGCAGGACGCCGAGGAACCCGCATCGGTAACTCCAGAAACCCTGACCCCCGACGAACTGAGAACCCAGGTTATTGAGGTACTCTGCTCCCAGTTAGGCTACAGGAAGTCCGAGGCTGTCTTGATGGTAGACGAATCCTTGAGGGAGAACCCGGCAATCGACACTCCGGAGGAGCTATTCGATGAAGTATACCGCAGAAAACACAGATAACACCGAACACCTGCTTACAGAAAAGGTTCATGACGACAAGGAGGGCTGGGATCTTCGTCCCAAGAAGCTCTCAGAGTGCATCGGCCAGCTCAGACTTGTTGAAACACTCTCCATAGCAATCCAGGCGGCGCGAAAGCGGGAAGAACCACTGGATCATATCCTCCTTCACGGACCTCCAGGCCTGGGCAAGACCACCTTCGCCAACGTTATTGCGCGCGAGATGGAGGTTTCGATTGTGACGACCTCAGGGCCTGCACTTGAACGTGCAGGTGACCTCATTGCCTACCTTACAGGTCTCGAGCGTTCCTCCGTTCTCTTCATAGATGAGATACACCGTCTGCCAAAGGTCGTAGAGGAATTCCTTTACCCGGCAATGGAGGATTTCGCGGTTGATTTTATCTTCGACAAGGGTGCGCATGCACGTTCCCACCGGTATAGACTTGAGCGTTTTACCCTGGTAGGTGCAACGACCAGGCCGGGGCTCCTGTCCGCTCCTCTGCGGGAACGCTTCGGAATAACGAGGGCCGTCCAGTTCTATACGGATGCCGAACTGACCGAGGTCGTCAAACGGTCTGCAGGAATCCTCGATGTTGAGGTCTCGGAAGGCGGAGCGGGTGAGATTGCCAAACGTGCAAGGGGGACGCCCCGCATTGCAAACACGTTGCTCAAGCGCGTGCGGGACTTTGCACAGGTGAAGGCAGACGGAACCATATCAAAAAAGGTGGCTCAAGATGCACTCAAACTCGAAGGGGTGGACGAAATCGGTCTCACCGATCTGGACAGGACTCTATTAACTGCCATAATACGTTTCTACAAGGGTGGACCTGTAGGGCTCGAGGCTATTGCTGCAACCCTGCAGCAGGAAGCAGATACCATTGTCGACATGGTGGAACCGTTCCTTTTGAAGATAGGATTCCTTGCGCGGACCCCTTCGGGCAGGATTGTTACCGATGAGGCATGCAGGCATCTTGATGAATTCCCGAAAGCTAAGAAAAAAGACAGGAAAAAGACCACAGGAGAGTTGGGTTTATGAAGATATACGTTACCCGGCAGATACCGGCGGCCGGAATAGAACCTTTAAGCGAACATGAGGTTGAAGTATATGCGGGTGAGGTTCCCATCGGACGCAACGAACTCATCGAGAAGTTGCGAACCGTCGATGCCGTTATCCCGCTTCTTACAGATGAACTTGATGCAGACATCTTGGGTTACGCAAAGAACCTGAAGGTTATTGCCAACTATGCGGTCGGATACGACAACATCGATATGGAAGAGGCTACCGAACGTGGTATCGTCGTTACAAACACACCCGACGTTCTCACCGATGCCACGGCCGAATTAACCTGGGCGCTTATCTTCGCTGCTTCTCGCAGGCTGGGCGAGGCGGAACGCCTGGTACGTTCCGGGAACTTCAAGGGCTGGGCCCCTACGCTTCTTATGGGGCAGGGCATCAGGGGTAAGACTCTAGGTATCATAGGGACTGGACGAATTGGAACAAGGGTTGCCCAGATGAGCAGGGGACTCGACATGAAGATCTTCTACTACGACGAAAACCGCAACGAAACCCTCGAGAAGGAAATGGACGCAAAAAAGGTCGATATATCCTACCTTTTACACGCCTGTGATTACGTATCGATTCACCTGCCCCTGACCCGGTTCACACGCCACCTTATCGACGCACATCAGATGTTCAGGATGAAACCCACCGCTGTTCTCGTCAACACCTCTCGAGGCGCAATCATAGACGAGAAAGCCCTCGCTGCGGTGCTAAAGGGCGGAAAGATAGCAGCGGCGGGACTGGACGTATACGAAAACGAGCCTGAAGTGGCTCCCGAACTCCTGAAATGCGAGAATGCAATACTTGCGCCGCACATCGGTTCGGCAACCCTTGAGGCGCGTTCGAAGATGGCCGAACTATGCGCCACAGCGATACTGGATGTATTTGCAGGCAGGATACCTGGTAATATGGTCAACAAAGAGGTCTGGCCCGACCGTCGTCAGTAAGTTTTGAGGGAAAATATATTATCAATGGTCAGTGCAGAATACTTAGGAAGTGAGAAAACTACCAAAGTTCAGGCAAGCTATGATTGAACGGGTCTTCAGTTTCACCAAAGGAGAGGTTTCCGGGAAGCTGGTAGAGGAGATTATCCACGATCCAGACCTTAACCTTACCCGTATTATCGTTCCGCCGGGCGGGGGATTTTTTAACGAGAGCACTACCTCCAACGATTACCTGGTGGTAGTTCGTGGCGAGATAAGCCTGAAACTTGGAAGCCAGAATCCTTCAATATATTCATCGGGAACTGTAATAGCCGTTGTACCATACGTTCAGATTGAGATAGAGAATCCTGCCCCCGAAGAGCTCGAGTTCCTTCTCTTAAAAGCCCCTTCACCCGAAAGGTTCGAGACCATAAGAGCACTCGAGCAGGATTCAAGCTACCTGACATTTTGCACCTATATACTTTACTCGTGCAAGGTACTCGGTTCCAGCCCCAGCCCCCAACACCTTTCTCAAAACATCCATCCTCAAATCCCTAACCAGGAGTAGTTTTTGGTAGATTTACATATCCACACATCCTTTTCCCCGGATTCGGTAATAGATGCGGAGATGGCGGCAAGGGTCGCTGACGCTCGGGACCTGAAGATAATCGGATTTGCAGATCACGCCGAGTTCGTTAACGAAGACGATGCCTACATAGTAGACTCATATAAGGGAGCCGAAATCTATGCAGAAATCACCCGACTGCGCTCGGAATTTTCAGATAGGCTCGAGATCCTTTTCGGGGTCGAGGTGGGGTTCATCCCCGGCTACGAATCCCGTATTGCCGATTTCCTTTGCTCCCTTCCCTTCGACTACGCGATAGGTTCGGTGCACTACGTCGATGACGTGCTCGTATCAAGATGGACAAGACAGCAGGAGGCAAATAAGGCTACGTTCATGCAGTACTACCGTGACCTTCTTGCCGCGGCATCCTCGGGTCTCTTCCATGTTCTGGGGCACCTCGACTACGTTCGCAAATACATGCTTGCCCCAGACGCATACGATCATAGTGAATACGAACCTGTAGTAGACGATATACTTTCGGCTTGCACAAGTACGGGTACCGCCGTAGAGATAAACACCTCGGGATGGAGGCATGCCACTGAGGAACCATATCCCGGCAGGGAAGTTTTTACAAGATTCCGGAAGATGGGCGGTAAGGTCACTGTAGGTTCAGATGCCCACAAGACCACTGAGATAGCGTACGCCAACCGCAGGGCTCGAAAACTCCTTGCGAGCGTGGGGTACAAGGAGGTGGAGGTTTTCAGGCAAGGCAAGCGTAGTTCCATCACCCTGTGAGTTTATCCACCGTCTACAGCTTCCTTGCCCCCTTATACCGCCTTTTCCTCGGCTTCCCTGTGTTAGGATTGGCAAAAGAGCAGGCTGCAGCAGTCCGTTTCGTTAAGGGCAGGCGTATCCTCGAGGTGGGGTGCGGAACCGGATACCTTCTTTCGAGGATACAATCTGCTGAAAGAAAGGTTACGGGTCTGGACCTGTCCCGTGGAATGCTCCTTGAGGCCGCAAAGAGACTCCGTGGAACACCTCATCAAGTCAGTTTAGTCCAGGCTAGCTACTGTGATATCCCGTTCGCTGACAGTTCCTTCGACTGCGTACTGGCAACCTTCACACTCACGCATGCACCTGATCTTGCACCCGTTGCAGGCGAAATCGCGCGAATTCTCGCACCGGGAGGACGCCTGGTCATTGTCGACGTCGGTCCAGCTCATAAACCAACCGTGTTTTCGAGAATCCTCAACGACCTGTGGCGAATACTCGGGGACCACCCTCGCGACGAGGTACCAGTACTGGTCGAAGCCGGGCTCGAGATTCGATACCGGAGGGAACTGGCCAAGTTCGGCACCGTCCACATCCTGGTAGCCCGAAAACCTGCTTGACCTTATCAAACAATAAGCCTATACTCAATCGATGAGTACTTTCGTCTCCTTATTCTTGTATGTAATCGGTTCTCTTTTCAGCCCTAGGATTGAGCTGTGCGAAGAAGAACGAGTAGTCGTCCCGGTGCACGACCTTCTCCTGCCTGATACGGACACAACGGTAACGGGAACCGTAACCATGCTTTCGGATAAGATGCAGGCGTTGGACGTCGTAACCATAAAAGGACGAGTTGCCAGCCGTCGCGTGCGTATCCTTTTAGACGCTGAGATTTCACCATATGCCGGTGGGATAATCACCGCCAGAATCAAGCCGACTGAATTCGGGTTTTCGGGTTACATGGCAAAGGCAAGACTTCTGGATTGGAGCGAGGAAACCGTCGATCGCAGTGCAGTTTCCGCCTGTGTCGATAGACTCCTGGATTCTCAAGCGAGAAGGCTCGAGCGTCTCCTTGCCGAGATCGGTTTTAATGAATTCTCTCCCGGTGCAGACCTTGTGCTCGAGGGTTACGCCATCAATCGCAAACTGCTTATATGGAGCATGAGGGGTGAAGGGGTGCTCGAGGGTATCCTCGAGACCTATCCGGTTCTTGTCTTCTGGTCTACTCCTGGCGGCAGATTGAAACGAGTGTTCCTTACCGTAAGGGGGCAGGTTTTCGAGGCTGAATAGTCCGGTTTCAGTTCACGATTTCCATTAACAATCGTCTAATTTTAGAGTGGTTCAGGTGATATTGAGGTATTACGGAAAAACTGATATTGTTGAGATAATGTTGCTCAGACTTACGAGTAACCGGGTCTGGGTCATAATCCTTGACCGGACGCACCCCGTTCATGGATTTCTAGGGTCAGGTGCGAAAGGAGCGCAGCAGTGAAAAAACTCACCGTTTTTTTCCTAATAACTGCAGGGTTACTTTCTGCAAAATGGTATCAGGTAAGGGTCCCTTTGAATCAGGGATTTACCGTCCACGATATTTCCAACTTCGATATTGTCAAGGTTCAGCCGGGATACCAGGCTGAAATCGTGGTCAACGAAAGTGATTTGGCAACGCTAGTCAACCGCGGGATACCGTACGTTGTTATTATCGACGACTTGGAACTGTACTACGAATCGCAGATGAGCGGCGAAGGTCCCTTCGGCAACTACTATACACTTGCCGAGGCCTACGCAATACTCGATTCATTGCACGAGAAATACCCGCATATTCTCACCGAACGAATGATTCTACCGAACGACGACTTCGACGATATGACATGGGAAGGTAATCACGTTTACGCCTTAAAGCTATCCGATAACGTGGAGACGGATGAGGACGAACCCGAGGTACTATTTACCGGGCTGCATCATGCACGCGAGCCGATCAGTGTTAATATATGTGTTGAGGGAATTCGCATGTTCTGCGAGGAATACGGTTCCGATCCCTTGATTACACACCTCGTCGATAATCGCGAGATATGGATAGTACCGATAGTCAATCCAGATGGTTATCTCTACAATGAATCTACTCACCCGGCAGGCGGAGGTATGCATCGCAAAAACCGCAATCCCGGTGGAGAACCGAACGCAGGTGTTGATTTAAACCGCAACTACCCTTACATGTGGGGGCTTGACGATGCGGGTTCTTCGCCAATAATCTACGAGGATACCTTCAGGGGTTATGAACCGGGTTCCGAACCCGAGACACAATCTGTCATGAATCTGTGCAAGGCTCGCGATTTCGTTATCGGAGTAAACTATCATTCTCACGCAAACTACTTCATGTATCCTTGGGGACACGCCAACATATTCTGTGAAGATGCGGAAGTGTTCCGTGATTGGGGAGAAGCTTCTACTAGAGCTAACTTCTACGCGGTCATGGCTGGAGCGGAGTTCTCTCCTACCAACGGTGATGCCGTCGACTGGATGTACGGGGAGAGAACCGAGAAGGATAAGATATACGCCGTCACTATCGAGGTGGGGGATTGGTTCTGGGAGGATTTTAAAGTCCCCAGACACCTCGATGAGAACCTGCCCCTGCTCGTGGAGTCTGCCAAGGCTGCCGGTGTGTATCTTGAACTTGGAAGATTGTGGTGGGTCGATGAGTCCGGAGACGGAAACCTTTCCCCGGGTGAGAAGGCTAACCTGGCTGTCCAGATTAAGAATTCGAGTGTTCGCGACGCCACAGGAGAAGTGGAGATAATGCTTGAGGGTTCCGATCCCAGGATCGATGTTCTGACTCCAACTGTCAGCATACCGTCAATCGAACCGCGTGAGGTTTATAACGGAGTTCTCGATATCGAAATAGAGCTTTCCGGCTCAACGGTTCCCGACTCGGCAATCGAGTTGGGACTGGTCATAAATGCTGCAGGCTTTGAATTTCAACACCGGTTAATAGTACCGGTTGGTTCCGAGGTTCTTCTGCAGGACGAGGATTTTGACGATCAAACATCACCCGGATGGAGATCCGAAGGCTGGGGATTTACCACCGAGCAGTCTTACTCGGGTCGATACTCGATAACGGATTCACCCAACGGACCCTATCCCGATTCCTCATCTGCAACCTTCACGAGTCCTGTAATCGATCTGAGCGAAGCGTTGACCGCTGAACTGAGCTTCTGGCACAGATTCGCGACAGAAAGGTTATGGGACCTGGCAGTCCTGCAGGTGAAGCAGGAATCGGATAGTGGTTGGGTAACGATCAGGCTCTGGAACGGTTTACAGGAGGACTGGACCCGTGAAACTTTCAACCTTAACGAGTACTGCGGTTCCTCCTCGTTCCAGGTTCGCTTCCTCCTCCATTCGAACGAAGATACCGAGTTGGACGGCTGGTACGTTGACGATGTCCGTCTGGTCGCATTTGAAGGCAAGGTTACCACGGGTGCAATTACCGAATACACCCGGGCATATGATTATCTCGGGCCGATAGAGGAAATCACCGCAGGACACCTTAATTTTGCAGGACCTGAGGGTGAACCGGTACAGGTTACGGTTCGCGACGTAACGGGTCGAGAGGTTGCGGCAACCTCGGGAACCTTTCCTCTCAGCTGGAACTTATCGACCGAAGCCCTTCTTCCTTCAGGGGTATACTTCATCCACACCGCAATCCCCGGGGAAGAGGACAGCCGCAAGGTTGTTCTGACAAGGTAGTTTCCCGGAACTATAGAAAAAAGAGTAGTCATTGAATTTGCCCGGGCTCGAGTCCCGGGCAAATTGAGGTTACGTTATTCGTCTTGTTACAACAAGTCTTTACTTACTTTTACTTTTAAGATCAACTCCACCGTGGCGTGTTATCTCGCCATCCACCAGGTAGATAACGTCCTCGGCGATATTCGTGGCGTGATCTGCAATACGCTCAAGATAGCGCGATACCGAAAGGTAACGAATCAGATAATCTGTCCAACCTGGATGCTTGCCGATAACCTCCTGAACCTTGGTATACATGCCGACGTGTATTTCATCAACCTCGTCATC
>Ga0180433_10008180_pt1 | contig 13114 bp, 13 predicted proteins | sample SS_ome_8_FD_132980 | JGI IMG/M metagenome (GOLD analysis project Ga0180433, IMG submission 132980) | Hypersaline lake sediment archaeal communities from the Salton Sea, California, USA - SS_1_D_1 metaG | ecosystem: Environmental > Aquatic > Non-marine Saline and Alkaline > Hypersaline >... | reverse complement strand
GGCTTCATCCTCGCCGTCGTCGTCACTGGCTTCTTCAGCTGCTTCCTCTTCTGCTGCTTCGGCTTCTTCTCCTTCCGTTGCCTCAGCAGGTTCGGCTGGCTCTGCAGGTTCTGCTGCCTCCTCAGCTGGCACTGAAAATGCCAGCATGATCAAGTCGCGAACGACTTGCGCAGCCCGCTCAGCCAATTCCATTACAGCATCTTGTTGACCTTTTCCACCCACGCTCATGATATCTCCTCCTATGAGCTAAAAGGGTTGTGAGAAATTTGCCTCAACCATTGAGGCACCCCCTCGGAAAAACACCAAATAACCACAATTATAATTATATCAACTAAAAAACCTTTGAACAATGCAAAAAGTGGACAACTTTTTATAAATTTCACTTAAAAAGTATTAAAATTATAATGAAAGTAACTAAATAATCTAAATTTTATGCAAATTACATCTACAGCCTTTGAGGCTGGTCAAACAATCCCCTCAAAATATACTTGTGATGGTGACAATGTTAATCCTCCCTTAACTATTTTAGATGTTCCTGAAGGAACAAAAAGTTTAGCATTAATATGCGATGATCCTGATGCACCAGCAGGAACATGGGTTCATTGGTTAGTTTGGAATATTAGTCCAGAAACTGGCATTATTGCAGAAAATTCTGTGCCACAAGGAGCAACTTTCGGCACTACAAATTTTGGAAAACCAGGTTATGGTGGCCCTTGCCCGCCATCAGGTGAGCATCGATATTTTTTCAAATTGTATGCTTTGGACACAACTTTGGATTTAGATATAAATAGTGATGTGTCTGCTTTGGAAAATGCTATGCAAAGGCATATCTTAGAAACTGCTGAAATAATGGGAGTTTATTCAAGATAACCCCATAAAGGCAAGGGTTGAAATCCTTCTTAATTTAGCTAAAATTTAATAAATTATCCACTATTTATACATATGCCGTCTTCTATAAAGTGGTATAATATATTTGGAAGCAATTTTTAGATTGTTTAATTTTAAATCCTTATTTATATACTAAATTTTTATTTATTCTCTTATTTAAAACAAAAGTTATGAAAATCAAATTAAAAAGGTATTTACCTTTGCTAGTCATTCCGTTAAGCATTTTAATTGCTGGAATGTGTTTTTATTTTTCTTTTACATTATTAGTTGGAGTACCAGAAGCAGAAGCTCAAGAACCTCCAACACCGCTTGAGCAACTGCAGGCATATTTGGAAGATCTTCATGAATGGCTTGATGAAGCGCATGCTGATTATTATCAGGGAAGAATGTCAAAAGCTGCACCTGATGAATGTTTTTACGGTATTGGAGATGGAGACAATTACTTTGATCCAACAGGAATTGATATTGAAGCCTGTCTTTTAGATGAAGGCCAGCCAAAAGTAAACCAAGCATATGTTTGGGGATTAGCCAAAGCTGAAGAGACTCTTTGGTTTGGTACTGCAGCCAATGTGCATTGTCTGGTAATGGGAGGCTATTTAGGCTCTACCAGCCCAGTATTGACTGATTCTTATGTATGTGAGTTTGGTGATAGTGATTTTTCACCACCTCTTCCTGCATCTATAGGTGATGCACGACCAACAAGAATTTATACTTATAACACAGAAACAGAAGTGTTAGAGGATAAAACACCATTAGATCCTTTAGCTTTGCAGGCTTTAGGTATTCGTTCTGCTGGAGCATTGGATGACGTTGTATTATTAGGCGGTCCTGGAGCTGGAGGAGTAATCTTATTTGCTTATAATTCTGAAACCGGAGCGTATTTAGGATCTCATGTTTTAGAAGATGCTGATAATATTAGAAAGTGGTTGGTAGTTAATGGAATTTTATACACTGCTATTGGTACAAGTGAAGGTGGTGAAGTGCTGCGCTGGACAGGTGATTCTGGTGATCCGTTCCAATTTGAGACGGTTGGATTATTGGACACTGAAGGAGCTGAATTAGCTTATCATGAAGGCAGAATATTTGTTTCTACTTGGCCTAGTCTTGGTGAAGGTGTAGCAGGGCTTTGGATGAGCCCAACTGTCCCTGGAGGCGGTCTTACTTCAAGTCATGCTGAATCATGGGAAAAAGTATGGGAGGTAACTGATTATGAACCAGATCCAGTGACAGCAGCCACTTATGGTGGTGGTGCTTTAGCATCTTTTGATGGATATCTTTATTGGGGAACAATGCATGTTCCAATGATGTCCACTTTAGCTCATTTTTACGTTTACGGCCCTCCTGGTAGCCCAGAAGAAGCTTTATTAGCATTCATGGGTACATATCGTGCCATTACAATATTCAGAGGCCAGGATTTTGCTTCAGATCCGGATGTTGATTTAGTTTATGGAATGCCTCAATTGCCAGTTTATGTTCCTGGACCAGGCTGGATGCTAATGGATAATAATATGGGAGGATCTTGGCCAATATCTGGACCATCTGGATTTGGCAATCCGTTTAATAATTATACTTGGACAATGGATGTATTTGATGATCAGCTTTTTGTGGGAACAATGGATTGGAGTTATTTAATACTTGGCGAATGGCTTGAAGAATTCCCACCTGAGTTGCCATTTGACTGCGAATCTTCATTCCCTCCAGAAGTATGTGCTGTTGTAGAAGGAGGTTATGATATATTTGTAAGTTTATTTGAGCCTCAAGATTTTTACGGTGCTGATTTATTCAGATTCCCTACCTCAGGTTTCCCAGCAATTCCTGAGAGTTTAGATGGTGTTGTTAATTATTCAAGTTATGGTATTCGAACAATGATTGCTGATGATGCTAATCATGCACTTTACTTAGGAATGGCCAATCCAATGAATTTATTAACAGATCCATTTGATGATAAGCCAGAAGGTGGATGGGAATTGGATTGTTTAGATACTTCTGATATTGACAATGACGATCATGGTGATTGTTATGATACCTGTGAATTTTATTATAATCCAGATCAAAATCCAGATATTTGCCCTGATATGCCAGAAGGTTATGTAGGTTATGGCGAAGAATGGGGCATTGTTATTTATACTCCTGGTTGGGAGCCAGTAATTGGTCTGCCATTTGATACTGATGCCAGTGGCTTAACATTTGATCACACTAGAGATCCTAGAGGTGCAGTGGTGGCAGATGGTGTGGTTATGCCAGTAGAAGAAACAAAGACATTTTATGTGCCAATTGTGATGGAAACTGGTATGGTATGCGTGGTGGACGAACCAGGTGTTGAAATTGAAGAATTAGGATTTGCTTCTAACTGCGGCGGAGTTACATTTGATTGTCCTGGTGCAGAAAATGGATTTACCTGTACTGTTGAAGATGGTTATTATAAAGTAGAAGGCCTACACCATTCAGGTGCTGCAGAAACCAGTTTAGGCGGAGGCTTAGCCTTAGTAGCGCCATCAAATATTTCAATTGTCATTAATGATGATGATCCTGTAACCACTTCTCCTAATGTCACTTTGACTTTAGGTGCAACTGATGCTTCTGATATGATGATTTCAAACAGCTTAGATTTTTCAACATCCAGCTGGGAATCATATGCAACAAGCAAAGCTTGGACATTAACAGGCGGTGATGGAGAAAAAACAGTATATGCTAAATTCAGAAGCATAGAAGGCGGTGTTTCAATGATTATTTGGGACACGATTATGATGGAAGCTGGTATTGCGCCAACAGAATTGACAGCAGAGCCTGAGTTATATGGCGGAGAAGTAGAGATAAATGATCTTGTTAAAGGACCTAATCATTCAGCAGTATATTTTGTTGGTAATGATGGAAAAAGGCATGCTTTCCCAAATGAACCAGTTTATTTCAGCTATTATGCAGACTTTTCACAGGTTAAAGTAATTTCAAATGCATCTTTGGCAGCAATTCCTTTAGATGGAAATGTAACAATGAGACCTGGGACTTGGCTGATTAAGATTCAGTCAGTTGATAAGGTTTATGCTGTTGAGCCAGGCGGAGTAATTCGATGGATTACAACCCAAGAGGTAGCAGATGAATTGTATGGAGCTTGGACAGGAATAGTAATTGATATTTCTGATGCATTTTGGCTTGATTATACTGAAGGAGCTGATATTACCTCTGCAGATTATCCTACAGCTTCAGTAATTCAGTATGCTGGTGAAACAACAAATTATTATATTGACAGTGGAAGTAAAAGAATGATTCCGGCCAGTGTATTTACTGCAAATCAACTCAAAGATGAATTTGTAGTCAAAGGAGTTTCCAGTTCAATGTCATATCCAGATGGAGCTGACCTTGGAGTAATGAGTATTGCTGATATAATGTTTCCGTAATTATTTATATAAAAGAAGGGGCTACTTATAGCTCCTTTTTTGTTTATGAAAATAGTGTATAATAAAGAGTGGAGATTAAAAAAAAGTAATTAGTAATTCACAATTGGTAATTTAGGAATCCAAATTACAAATTTCCAATTACCAATTACAAATATATGAAAAAAACAATCACCATTATTTTGATAGCAATTTTAATTGTTGCTATTGTGGTCTTTGGCATTTTGTATTGGAAATATTTTAGGGGAGCAGGACCAGCAATCAAAGAGCCAAAGCAGGATATTTCAAAAATGATTAATGAAACTGACATGCCATTAAATCTGCCAGATGGTTTTTCAATAGAAATATTTGAAGATAATTTGCCAGCAGCCAGGGTGATGTTAATTGATGAGCTGGGCAATATGTGGGTTAGCCAGACAAAAGAGGGGACTGTTTCTCTTTTAACAATTGAAAACGGCCAGGTTACAAATTCACAAGTAATTTTTGATGATTTAAAAAATCCGCATGGTTTAGCAATCCATCCTGATGATCCGTATCTATTATATATTGCTGAAGAAGACAAAGTATCAAGGGTTAGAATTTATTCAGAAGGTGAGATGGAAAAAATCATAGATTTGCCAAAAGGCGGCCGTCATGTAACCAGGACACTATTGTTTACAATTGATAAACAATTATTAATATCTGTTGGGTCTTCATGCGACACATGCGTAGAAGATGACTGGGAACGAGCTTCAATATTAATTGCTAATGATGATGGATCAAACTTGAAAAAATATGCAACAGGCCTTAGAAATTCAGTTTTCATGGCCATGCATCCAATATCACTTCAGGTTTGGGCAACAGAGATGGGTAGAGATTTTTTAGGAGACGATTTGCCTCCTGAAGAAATTAATATTATTAAAAGAAATAAAGACTATGGCTGGCCATATTGTTATGGCAGAAAGGTTCATGATATAAAATTTGATCCAAAAGAAGAATTTACAGACGTTTGTAGAAAATCTGAACCTGCTCACATAACTTTTCAAGCTCATTCAGCCCCGCTTGGCTTAGCATTTATTCCACAAAGCTGGCCAAAAGTATATGCTGGAGATTTATTGGTTGCTTATCATGGCTCATGGAACAGAACAGTGCCAACTGGATATAAAATTGTACATTTTGATTTAAATACAGGTAATATAGAAAGCGATTTTATATCAGGCTGGCTTCAAGAAGATGAAGCTTTAGGCAGACCAGCTGGTTTAATATTTGATAGAGATGGAAATTTATATATTTCTGATGATTCAGCAGGGCTGGTTTATAAGGTTAGCCCAGCTGGCAGATAGAGATCAAATTACTCATTACTAAAAATATGAAAATTATTTTTGCAACAAAAAATCAAGGCAAGGTTAAGGAGATGAGAGAAATTTTAAAAGATTTAAAAATGGATTTAGATGTCATTACCATGGATGAAGCTGGGATTAAAGATGAAATTATAGAAGATGGAAAAACAATGGAAGAAAATGCTTTGAAAAAAGCTCGAGAAGTTTCAAAAAAAACTGGTCAGTATGCTATTGGTGAAGATACTGGTCTATGTATTGAAGCTTTGGATGGAAAACCTGGTGTTAGAACTGCCAGATGGGCAGAAGATAAAGAAGTTGACCATGAACATCTTTATGAATACTGCATTGAGCAAATGGTTGATGTGCCAGCAGGAAAAAGGCAGGCTTATTTTGAAACTGCATTGGCCTTAGTAGCGCCAGATGGCAAAGAATGGGTTTTTAAAGGCAGAGTTGATGGCCAGATTGCAGAGCAGCCAAAAGGTGAGCCCCGTCAAGGCCTGCCTTATGATATGGTTTTTATTCCAGAAGATTATGAGACAACATTTGCTGAAATGTCAGATGAAGAAAAAAATGCTATTAGCCATCGAGGCAGAGCATTTCAAGAATTTAAAAAGTTTTTAAAAATAAAAGGATCATTATTAAAATAAATATGAAATTAAATTACATTATTATTCCTTTGATTGTATTAGCAACTTCATTGCTTGGGAGTTTGTTTACTAATAAAGGAATGGAGTGGTACAACACTCTTAAACTACCTTCAATTACACCTCCAGGTTCAGTTATTGGCGCTGTTTGGACAGTTATTTTTATTTTAAGCGCTATAAGCGCAATAATTGTTTGGAATAAGGCAAAGCATGACAATATTTTTTGGATAATTATTGCTATCTTTATTGTTAATGCGCTTTTAAATGCATTGTGGAGTTATTTATTTTTCTACCAAGGGCTTTTACTGGCGCCAATTATTGAGATGATTGTTTTGAATTTAACCACTTTAGCATTAATAATTTTAATATGGCCAATATCAAAACTGGCCTCAGCATTATTAATTCCTTATTTTATATGGGTAAGCTTTGCCACATACTTAGCCACAACTATCTGGCAAATAAATAAATAATGTGGTATAATTTAATAAAGGTCTTAATAATTCTCTAAAATAAAACAAAAATCTATGAAAAAACTAAATGTATTAGATTGGATTGCCCTTATTTTAACTGTTGTTGGCGGTTTGAATTGGGGATTGGTCGGAGTATTTAAATTCGACCTAGTAGCAACAATTTTTGGCGGAGTAGAAGCTGTTGTTTCAAGAATTGTTTACACTTTAGTTGGCTTAGCTGCAATTTATTTAATTATTGCAGTAGCTGCAAAATCTGGTAAGCAATAAATCTCAAATTCTTAGAAAAAAAGAAGCGGTTTTTTAAGCTGCTTCTTTTATTATTTAATTTTTATAAAAAACTTGACATCATTAGGAAAGTGTGATAAAAATGCATAGATTGCAACTTGAAATTCAACCGAGGGGGTGACATGGCAGACCAAGGTAAAAGCGCAGGAAAGCAGAATGCTAGGGCAAGAAAAGTAAGGCAAAGTCAAGATAGAAAAAAGCTTCAGGCTATTGAACAAAAATTTGGACGTGGTGAAAAGTTTACGAAAAAGGATGTGAAAGATAAAGCTTCTCATTATTTTCCCACTCCAGCTCATGTTGGTGATTTTGTGGCCAGAATGGTACGAAAAGGAATATTTAAGATTTTTGATGATGGGAAAATTGTTCAAGTGAGACGTACTGGTATTGCATCTGCAAATGGCAAAGCCAGAAAAAAGAAAACAGCAGAGTCAAAGACCCAGACTAAGCCAAAGTCCACACCCACGCCTAAGGCAGCAAAGCCTGCTCCAGAAGCAGAAAAAAAAGAGTCAGATCCTAGTGCAGCAGTTGATACGCCTAAGTCAAAGCCAGGTACAGTCAAGAGTATTACTCGTGAAATGTATACAAAAACCAGGGTTGAACTTTTGGATGTGTTTACTGACAAGCATGTTCAATTGCGGCCCAGTCAGTTTGGCAGCCGCAATGAGTGGTTTGCACAGTTCACCTGGCCAGCAATTGGTGCTTTCATGACCATGCTGGCAAATAAAGGTGAGGTTGAAAAGAGTAATAGTCAATACAAAGCTACTAAGAAAGGTTTTAAGGTCTGGAAGGGCCTGGTTAAAGCAGCAGAAAAAGAAGCAGAGCAGGAAAAGAAAAAGAAAGCAGCAAAGGATCTGCCCTGGACTGACAGACCTGAGAATCAAACAAAGATTCTGGCTGCTATTGCCAAAATGGTTATTCCAAATCAGGACTTTCTTAAGCGAGGCGTTCATGTTCAGGCAATGACAAAGCCTGGCGGTATCATGGACATTCTCAAAAAAGAAAAAGACCTGCCTACGTATCGTACCATTGTGGTTGCTTATCGTAAGCTTGAAGAAAATGGCTGGCTGGAATGTGATAATTCGAGTACGCTTCGGCGGTGGAAAATCACTGCAGCTGGATGGAATCATCTGCGAGATGCTGAAGTAGAATTGGAAGTACCGGTTGCACCTGCAGTTCCTGAGCCAGACAAGAAAGAAAAGGCAGCCAAGCCTGCTCCTAAGCCTAAGCCTGCTGTTGAGCCTAAGCCAGCTAAACCTGTTCCACCAAGCCGTGTTCGGTGGATTCAGCAGCCTGGGAATATGGACAAAGTACTTTTGGCAATCTCAAAGGTGATCGCTGGCAGGAAAAACTTTATTCGTGATGGCATTTCTCTGCATATGCTGAGAAATAAAGAACGTGGTTTGATGGCCTTTCTTCCAAAGGAAGAGGGAATGCCCAATTATAGAACTATTGTTGCTGGTTTCAGAGATTTTGAAAAGATTGGGTACTTGCAGAGGCAAGGATCAAAGTTTTACGTTAAGTTGCGGATAACAGAAAAAGGCTGGAAACGCATTAAGTTCATTAAAGAGGACCTAGAGGCCAAAGCTGCTGGGGTGACTGATAAGCCGCCTGTTGAACCTGAGCCTGAAGTTGAGTTTGAATCCAATGTTGTTATTGATATCTCATCTTTTGAAGAGCTGCGCGCTGAGCGCCAGCAGCTATTGGCTGAACAAAGAGAGATTGAACGACAGCTCAAAGAAAATGAAGTTAATCTGCTTGAGCAATGCGCAGAAAAAATCGCAGCATTGCTTGATATGTCTGGCTTGTCAGATGAGCAACATCAAATTGTTATCAGTAAGGCTAAAGAGCTTTTAGCTGGAAAGAATGAAGAGGATGAGGAGGAAACTGACTCTGAGTAATATCTCAGAGTTTTTTATTTATTGACAATCATTGTTAGGTATGATATATATTAATGTTCGGCAATTTCGTCGACAAATGCTCATATAACACCAAAAAGCTGGGTGCGCTATGCAGCTAAACGGAGAGGCAGGGTTATTTTGGTCAATCTGGAGTGAAGATTTAGCTGACCATTTGTTTTTTCAAAATATGTGGTTTGGTTGGCAAAGAATAGATCATGTTTTAAAAAGTAAATATCGTTTATTTCTTCAAGTTGATGAGGTTACCTTAAAGAATTGGATTGATTTGTTTATGGAGTGGCTATCAGAAAATGAACTGGTAGAATCCAAGCAAATACACACTGGCATTCGAGTTTTTCGAAAAACCCAAAACCAAAGGAGGCCAAACATGGGAGAAAACTGGCTGAACAAAGTAGAAAATCAAAGAGCAGTGATTGCAATTATTTGTGAAATCGTTGATGAGAGAGATGATTACAAAGAGGAAGGAGTTCCTAGAATTAATTTGATGGATCAGAAAACTGGTATTCTCGCCAGGTTGAAGGCCAGAGGACACAAAGAAGAAGATCTGCCTACAGCAAGAGAACTTGGCTATTCCTATAAAAGGACTTTTGCCAAGTACTTGAAAATTGATGAAGGAGATTGGAGTTCTGCCAATTCTCACAGAGTTTTGCCTACTGAAAGAGGTAGACAGTTTGCAGCAAGAGGTGCAGCACCTGTGCCGCCTGCCCCAGATAAGAAGGAAAAGCCAAAGCCTGCAAAGAAAGATACTACTCCTGCTGTGAAGAAAGAACCGCTCCAGCTGCGAAGAAGGATAGTGAACCTGCAGATAAGAAACCGCAGGTTGAGGAACTGGATGAATTTTCACAAGGAGTCTCTCGACTTGAAGAGCTCCGGCAAAAGCATGAACAGATGAAAGCTGAGCTTGAAAGCGTGCAAAAAAAGATTGAAAAAGCTGAGCTAGAGACAGTTGAGAAATGTGCGCAGATGATTGAAAAATTGGTTAAGGAATCTGGTTTGCCAGAAAACAAATTCGGCAAGGTAATTGAATCTGCAGCCAAGCTGTTAGGATATGGACGTGTTCAAGTCTAAGGAAGATTAACTCTGAGTAAAACTCAGGGTTTTTTAATTGACATTTTTATAATCTATGATAAATTAAATTGAACATTCACATACACCAAGGAGAGATGAATTGACAAAGAAGCGAAAAAAGCAGCAGAGTCAAGTAATTGCTTTAAAATTACTGCCTGATAAAGATGTAAAAAGTTTGAATAGAATAAAAAGAAAGCATAATCAGACACAAGAAAGATATGAGGCAGCTAGAGAAAATTACGTACTGGCTAGGCAAGCAGCAATAGCTATTTTTGATAAGCCTTCAGTCAGGCCCAAGCTCGTTAAGAGAAATCTAAATGAACTTAAGCATGCTAAAGATCAATTAAAGAGAGATTTAGATGTTATTAAAAAAAGGTTAAAGCAAAAAGAAGCAGAGGCAATGAAGATGAGCCTGAAACTGGTTGAGCAAGCAGTCTCTCAATCTGCTCAGAAAATTGCAGCGTTGCTTAAAAAATCTGAATTGCCTGAACAAAAAGTTGAACTTGTGTTTGAAAAAGCTTGTGAAAAATTAGGAGTTGATGTGGATTTAATTTTTAGCTCTGAGTAATATCTCAGGGTTTTTAAAAAATCAAAAAAGACTCTTTCGAGCCCTTATTAGCTTGTAGGAATTAGCTTGTAGCTTGTAGTTAATTCATTTTTTTTGTTTTTCTACTCAAACATTTCGTACAAATATTAATGCGTTTGCCGTTAATTTTTTTCTTCTGAATATTTGGTGATTGTTTAGTTTTAGTGGCTTGCATTGAATGGCTTCTTTTAACCATTACTCTTGGCCCTTTGCCACAGATTTCGCAGACTTTCATATTTATAATCCGGATGCCACGGATATCCAATCCTGATACCACGGATAATTAGTTTATTAAATCCGGGGCATCTGGGGTATCTGGATAAATCCGGGGATCTGGGTTATTATTTATGGAAAAAGTTTAGCATATGTGGTAAAATAAAGCAAGTGAGGTTACGGATCTACGGAAAATTACAGATATTACAGAAAATCTTTTCTTATTTTTACCTTGTAGTTTTTCCTTTTTAGTTTTTATTTTTAATTTTTATGATACTTTCACTATTATTCGAACAACCAATTTTATTCATTGCCTGGGTAGCAGCAATTATTATTGCCATTACCATTCATGAATTCAGCCATGCTTTAGCTGGAACATGGCAAGGTGATATGACTGCAAAGAGCCAGGGCAGGTTAACCTTGAATCCGTTTTCACATTTGAGTGGCATTGGTTTTTTAATGCTGCTTTTAGTGGGATTTGGCTGGGGTAAACCTGTGCCATTCAATCCTTATAATTTAAAAAATAAAAGGTGGGGGCCAGCATTGATTTCATTGGCAGGTCCAGCATCTAATTTAATAATGGCAGCAGTTGCTGGTGGAATTTTGAAAACCCTTATTTATTTTAATTTATTAAGCCCTGAGAATTTATTGATTCAGTTCCTTAATTTGCTTGTGATAATCAATGTAATTTTAATGGTATTTAATTTGATTCCCATACCACCGCTTGATGGATCAAAACTATTATTTTCAATTTTACATGCGCCAAAATATAATAATATAAAGATGTGGCTGGCAGTTAGAGGGCCATTGGTTTTAATGGGATTGATTTTTCTTGATTTTATTTTAAATGTAAATATTTTCAGCGGCTTATTTAGTTTAGTAATAAATGGGGTTTTTCGACTGTTATTTTAGGGCAATTTAACTGTTTATAACTAATAGCCCAATTTCTTGACTACTTTTAAAACTCATGCTAAAGTCTTGGTAGACAATTTATTATAATAATAGAGTAAGTTATTACTCTGTTTTTTATCTTTTGAGTTACGAGATGTACAAGATCTACATACGAGATAGTACAAGATATAGAAATCTTGTAATCTCGTAATATCTTGTACGCCAATCTTGTAAATCTCGTAACAATAAATTTATGGCAAGAATAAGTCAATTAGTAAAAAAGAAGAAACGACCGACAAAGACAAAGAAATCTAAGTCACCAGCACTTCAGAATGTTTTTAATACTTTAAAAAGAAGAAAACATACTCTTCCAAAAGGATCTCCATTTAAGCGAGGCGTTTGTATAAAAGTAACCACAATGACACCTAAAAAGCCTAACTCAGCTTTGCGTAAAATTGCTCGTGTCAGATTATCTAATGGAATGGAAGTAACTGCTTATATTCCTGGAGAAGGACACAATTTGCAAGAACACTCAATTGTATTGCTAAGAGGAGGTAGGGTTAAAGACTTGCCTGGAGTTAGATACCACGTTGTCCGAGGCGTTTATGATACCACTGGAGTTGAAGGCAGAAAGCAGAGTCGATCTAAATACGGAGCTAAGGCTAAATAATATATGAGAGGTAAAAAAGCACCAAAGAGAAAAACTAAACCAGATATAAAATACAACAATGTTCATGTTGCTAAGTTTATTAATTATATAATGAAGAGCGGAAAAAAATCTATTGCTGAAAAGGTTGTTTATGGCAGTTTTGATATTGTTGATGAAGTGATTAAAAAAGGCAAAGTTGATCCAGTCTATAAGAGTTCACTTGAAGTTTTTGAAGCAGCTATTAAAAATATCACTCCTCAAGTAGAAGTTCGCGGCCGAAGAATTGGCGGAGGTAATTATCAGATTCCATATCCAGTTCGAGGTGATCGAAGATATGCTTTAGCATTTCGATGGATCATTGAGGCTGCCAATAAAAAGAAAGGAAGATCAATGGCTGAAAAGTTAGCATCTGAATATTTAGCAGCTATTAATAATGAAGGAGATGCCATTAAGAAAAAAGCAGATGTTCAAAGAATGGCAGAATCCAATAGAGCGTTCGCTCATTTTGCACGATAAAAACAGATCAACGGATTGCAACAGATGAAACGGATATTGAGAAAGTTTCTGTTGTATCTGTTGCTGATCAGTTGATCCGTTTGAACAAAAACAAATCTATGCCTAGAGAATATTCTTTAGAAGACACAAGAAACATTGGGATTATTGCCCATATTGACGCTGGTAAGACAACAGTCACCGAGCGTGTTTTATTTTACACTGGCCGAAAACATAAAATCGGCGAAGTCCATGAAGGTGAAGCAGAAATGGACTGGATGGAACAAGAAAGAGAAAGAGG
>Ga0180433_10008179_pt1 | contig 13115 bp, 9 predicted proteins | sample SS_ome_8_FD_132980 | JGI IMG/M metagenome (GOLD analysis project Ga0180433, IMG submission 132980) | Hypersaline lake sediment archaeal communities from the Salton Sea, California, USA - SS_1_D_1 metaG | ecosystem: Environmental > Aquatic > Non-marine Saline and Alkaline > Hypersaline > Sediment... | reverse complement strand
CAGGAGACTAGCGCTAACGTTTCCACTAGAAAAACTCCGGATTGGCAAGTAGTGACACCGATCTCCACTACAGGGTTTACTAGAGACCAACCAGGAACGTTGGACTCAACTAGAATTCCGCTGGTTAAGTTACGCACCGATAGCTCAAATGAGATTAACACAACCGGTAATGCTAATCTAACTACAGAAAAGGCATCCACAGTTGTTACTCGAGCTATATCTACAACCCAAGTAATATTGAAGCATCCAAGACTATTTGTTGCCGGTCAGAATATTAACGTCATCGACACAACTACTGGAACACAGGCTTCATCGATAACATCGGTAGATTATGGTACTGGTTTAGCAGTCATCTCAGCTATCACAGCTCCTGATTTGGGTGCAATCGTTAGGGTCACTTCTGCTTCTGCTCCAGACTTTGTGAAAAGCGATGGCGTTGGGCCATATCGGCGTTACGAATCAGATTTGTCACATCCGAATCACGTTGTCACTTGGCAAGATCGGATGTTTCAGGGCGATGAGGTGAATGGGCGGATTCTGAGCCAAGGGCACACGGATGTTAACGATCGTGATGATGTAAACTTATCTTCACTTAAAGATCATGTTGACTTCTTGGCTGCTCAGCTGCAGGAACTCAAGTGGGGTTCCAGAGACCCGCATGTTGGAGATACGGATTCTTCTAGAACGCCTCCTGGGGTAACGGTAGCCTTTCCAAGCACCCCCAGGTACTACGACAACGCCGGTGGGGTTGCGGGTACCCGCGTAGCAACTGTTACCGTGGGAGATGGTACCAATTCCAGGGGAGATTTTAACGGGTCAGATCATACTGCTATCCAGGCCGCGCACGATGCTCTTCCATCTGCTGGCGGTAAAATATTTCTTAAAAGAGGAATTTACTCGTTAACAACTACTAATGTCACTTGGACGAATACAGGCGATGTCACCCTAGAAGGTGAAGATGGTACCAGCATTGAGGTAGACGGTGCTTATATCGATCTCGATTCTGAAGGCGGTTCGATCACTATTAAAAATATTAAGGTCTCTGAAGCTACCACTTCTTCAAGCGCCCAAACAGGTATTTTACTTAATGCAACAACCACAACACCTTCAAGATTGGTTTTTGAGAGAGTAGTGTGTGAAGATTGCTCTTTCGATATATCCGATACTCTTCCTGAGCAGACGTATATTACTCGATGTGTGTTTACTTCTAGCAGTGCACAGATGACCGGAACTGCCGTAGTGCAATCTACAGCGGTGACTGCTGTACTGCGGGGAGTTTGGTTTCAATGTGAGTTTGCACACTCTACACATACAGGGGGCAGTACTCAACCATCTTTAATTGATCTTCTAAATACTTTACCCACTGACGGCACTAGTGAGGTTACTTTCAACAGTTGTACGTTTTCCGCTGGTGGGGGGACGTTGAGTTGTCACTTAGGGGACAATATATATGGAGCTACGTTCGTAGATTGTAGATTTTTGCTAGGAGCTTACGGGGTAAAAGTAACTGGTGGAGAAAATTTAATTATTAAAAATTGCTCTAACAATGCAGTGGATTCTGGTCTTCTTCATGCGGAATCAATAACCAAACTTACAGTTGATGGGTATCGCGTTCCTCCCCTGGTTATAGCTGGTAGTAACCCTACGAGTCCAATTTACCTTTTAAGCTGTTCGTCTGTTGATATTAGGAATTGTGTAATACGTGCAGATGGAAACATAGTGTCGTACCCGTCGTCTGCTGCTATTCACATAGATGCCGCAACTTCTGACATCAGTGATTACTTAATCCAAAATAATGTTTTGCATTTGGTAGGCGGTACTGCATCTATAGGGATCGTTTTAGAAACTACCAGTGGCGATGTCAAACGGGTTATTATCGAAAACAACAAGATCGATACTACCGATGTTGGCATTCTTATGTATAGCGCTAGCGGTGCTAACTATGATGCAGTTTCGATAAAGAATAATATTATATACGATGGCGACTACTCCGGTACGGCCACCATTTTGAAAACTGGTATATATGGAAGTGATACCAATACATACAGTAATCTATCGATAATAGGAAATAAAATTTTGAATTGCAATCCGGCTTCGAGTTCTACTGGGTGGCTAACTTCAGTGACTCGTGCGGGTATTGCAATTCTTGGTTCTGTTACAAACGGAGTTGTAGCCAAGAATGAAATTAGAGAGATTGGTAATTCTGGATTTGTAACAGATGGAGCAGTAGGGATTCGTTTTGGGGCTTTAAGTAGTTGTACTGTTTCGGACAATAATATTACAAATGTTCGTGGGGATGCTGACGCTTTCGGGATCAAATTAACCGATACTACTAATCTATGTAGTAGGTGTACTGTAACTGGTAATGAAATTACTAGTGTTAGTGCACAAACTGGAGAAGCCTGGGGAATTACATCAGGGTATATGCTTGCTGTTACCATCTCAAAAAACATTTTTTGGGGGATTAATGTAGCTTCCGGCACATCAGCGGCGATAGGTATGAATGACACTGTTAATGCTTATTGTTTGCAATGTACTTTTACCGGTAATGTTTGTTACGCGATAAGTGACGCAGCTTTTAGGATGTTTTTACTAAAGGCTATTGGTGTAGGTAGATGTTCTATATCCAATAATGTTGCGTCTCCTACGGGTGACTTCGCTCGTTTTATCGAGATGCAAACTCAATCAGGAGGCGACATAAATTATGTAACCATTGCTGGGAACGTCGCTAGCTCCGCAGATAATCAGAGTATACGGATATTACAGAATAGTGGGACCGTAGAACGTGTAAGTATAGTAGGCAACACACTGCACTCCTCAGGAGATCAGAACATATATATTGAGGGCGGTTCGCACTACAATATCGCCAACAATAACTTGTCCTGCAGTGCTGCAGATTCATCCAATATTAAGTTAAGTAACGTCAGTATGTTAACTGTTTCTGGGAATGTCCTCGAGAATACAGGAACCCATACATCTTCTAGGGGACACAATATTCTTTTTGATATATGCACGCTGTTTTCGGCAATTGGCAATATATGTAGAAACACTGGCGGGGCCGCAGCCAACGACACAAACATAGAGTTGGTCGATGGGTCCGAGAAATTTACGATTATAGGTAACATTTTGGACATGAATGGGAATATTGGAACTTCAATATACCTTCCTGCTTCTTTTACTCCGGATGCAGATTCAGCATTTGCTGGGCTAAACGCAGCAGACACAACTCATACTGATGGAACTGCGAAAGGTATTACGAGACCTGATATATCCCCGTCCACCAGTACCAATGATATGATTTTGGGAGCAGCGTACTAAACTGATAAGACAAATAGAGGAGCGTAGACAATGAAAAAAGTATATACCTTGTTAAGTTTGCTTTTGACTTTGGCAGCACCTGTATACGTATTTGCGGACGGTTCCACTGATTCAGTCGCACAAGTGGCCACAAAAGTCCCCGCTGTGGCTACTACTATGGCTGTTGACTCTTCCGTAGCTGTTAGTAAGACAGTAACTTCAAAGTCGACGCCATCTACAGAGACTGTGAAAGACATTCAAACCACCCAATCATGGTTGCAAGGAATGTTTGTGATCATCATTGAGGCGGTTGTGGCTATCGTTACTCCTATTATTTCGATCCTACTTATGTTCCTTATTAGAAAGTGGAACCTAAAGATCGAACAAGATAAAGTGGACTGGGCACTCGATAAAGGGATCGGATACGCCGAACAGTTAGTAAAAAAAGCACTTAAAGATGGCGAACCAATGGCCGAAAGCGGAATAAAAGAAGCCGCTGTAGAGAAAAGTAGAGAAGTTTTGCAACAGTATGGTTTGGCAGACAAATTTGGCAGTTGGTTAGCTGATGGAATCGAGGCTCGACTCGGGCAAAGAGTGGTTGAAGCTGGTGGAGCTAAAAAGGTTGTCGAGGCTAGTGGGGCCAAGAAAGTTGCTGAAGCTAAAGAGGTGGCCAAAGCTGAAGAGGTCGACGAAAAATAATTATCGAAAGTTGATAGATTAACAGGAATCTAAGGTGTAACCGATGCCAGTGGTCAGTATAAACATTACTGACATAATTGTGATCAGCAAAGACTCTATAAGATTAGAGTTTTCCGGGTCTTTAGCTGTTGATAGTAACCTACTAAATGCAGAGAACTACCAGATCACACCTGCTACTGGTATTTACGTTGACTCTGTTTTACGACCATCTGGCAGTTACACCACGAATGTACAGTTATTAGTTCGAGGGCTTCAGGAAGATCAGGAGTATGTACTAACGTTAGCCGACGAAGAATTAAGAGCAATTAATGGAGATTATGTCGACGAGACATTTCTTGAGTGGACACACAGAAAAACAAAAACTGATCTTATGATCAGTTCTATATCTCCGGCATACGACACCAGGAAAAGAAGTAATATTCGTGGTGTTCTCGAGGCTATTACCATTTCGGACGAAGAGATCGGCGGGAATTACTAATGGCTGAGATCGAGGTGGATAAGAATGATCCGTCTTTGTTTGAGAAGTTCCATATTCATGTTTCCGGATCAACAAAATACGTAGAAAACAGAGGGGGGCAAGACCCCGAATGTGAAGTATGGGCGATTCCGAACGGAGGAGACCCGATACAGGTTCCAGAAGGAGAAATGGTCCAATTGGACAATTGCTCCACGTTAACTGTCCAACTTGTGGAAGAGACGGACACATTAGTTATCGAAGTGATCGGTTAGATGGGCCACAGATCAAAACATGTAGCTGAGACCGGGTGCCAAGGGCTATGGCACATGGATCAGTCGTCTGGAAATGAACCTGATCTATCTGGGAATAACTACACTTTCACTGCGTTTGGAGCCCCTCCGTCTGTAGCTAACCAAAATCCATTTAAGTTAATCCCATCCGGCGGGTCCACAGATTCGTGCCGGAATATTCAATCAACTTCCTACTACTTTGAAAGTACTGATTCTGGTCTTCTTACCGCTCTGAAGGCTATGACTGAGTTTACATTAGTAGCTTGGTTGTACCCGACTAGAGACGCTGTTACTAGTTACGAAACTGGTACTCTGCTGAAGCTATGGACAGCTGGGCAGTTGTCTTTTTACGTTGGGGTTCAGAAAAATAATTCCAATCAGTATTGGTATCCTCAGTGTGCTATTAGAACGGATTCTGGGTACACAAGATGTGGTGGAAACAGGGCATTTCAACCCAGCTATCCTCTATTACAAGCTAATGCTGGTTGGTACCGACTTGTTGCTAGGTGGGACGGATCTGATCTAAGTTTATGGTTGAACGCTGCCGAAGTCGAATCTAGATCAGCGTCTGGAAATTTAATACAGACAGGAACCCAATTAACTCATGGGTACGCTGACAGTAACGACCAATTAGACCAACCCACCATGACATATGTGGACACACCTGGGTATGTGTCTGATTGTTATATCTACGATGTAGCTCAAAGTGACAGTTGGATCATACTGCAGTACCAAAGTTCGTTAGAAGATCAAGCATTACTTATCGGCGGATCAACACACGCTGGTGGATCTGATGGTGATGATGCGATTCTCCGTGCAGAGCCCAATAGTGGGGTGTTCAGTGAAGTAATTGCCGAAGATCCAGGAGCCATATCTGGAGGAATTGTCTCTATAGACGGTAGAGACAATTTTGAAGTTGCAGTATCTGGGTGGTTTCAATCTTTAAACTACACGTCCTACAGTACATCTCTAATCCTTTATAATCTTGGGAATGGGTGGGTTAAGGAAACAGCGACACTTCCTACAACTCCTGACGGAGTACACTTCACAGATGTATGGGTCCAGCAAGATGGGGTAGCTTGGATAGCTGCTGCCGAGGGTCCGTCGGCATCCCCACCAAATGGTGGCAGGCTGTATCAGTACACGCCTGGGAACACACCTATTGAGGTGTTTACTTGGTGGGCTCAAATTACATCTGTTAGTGGTTCAGGGCCAAGTGATATTTGGATCAGCTGCGGGCAAAGAGGAACTGGAGGCGGTCGTGTCTACCATTTTGACGGCGCTACCTGGAATGAGATTGTTTTACCAGGAGGGCCGTATGGAAATGGTGGTGAATCCAGAGTTTTCACGTATTCGTCAACTTTGACATACATTAATCACTTTTCCGGTGGTTCGAATTGTCTTGGAGTATGGGACGGTAATAGCGTTACTTGGCACTACGCGCTCTCTGTTAATGCTGGGCCTATGTGCGTGTCTGGGACCCCAGACTACGCTCTTTTAGGTGGTTATTATAACGGCGCTAGAAGGATGGTTAGATGGACTTTAGCTGGAGGTTTTACAAATCCATTTGATGGTGAGATTCAAAGTATATCCATATCGGAAGATGAAACTACAGTAACGGCCATACAAGGTCTTGTTGACGCCAATAGATCTGGTTTTCGACTGTCTTTAGATGGGGGCAGCACTTGGGATTCCCAATATAATTACACTACTCCGGATGTACTGTACTTCGGTTGGGGATCGCATTTTTCCATACCATTCACAGAGAGAACTGTACGAGGTTCGATAGACCAAGTTAAGATCATTGCGGAAGATGTGTTACGGGTAACTTTTGGAATATCTATAGCTATTGACGAGGCACTCAGAGATATCTCGAATTGGGAAGTGTTAGTTATCCCATCTGGAGATGACCCACAAGTTGTTGATGTACGTATAGATCCGACTGCCGATACTGTGACTAGTGTAGATCTTGAAGTAACTAAGACGACTAAGGGAGTCACGTACCAAGTCAATGCTCATAACCTTTCCGATGATGATGGGGTATCCGTTGTTAATGCAGACGGTGAGCATACTCTTTCGGCTAGGTTTTCTAGCCATCTTACCAAAGTTGATTCGATCCTAAACCAACTGCCAGGACCGTTTAGTTCAACTTTGGATTCAAACATTCGGCAGATTCTTTCAGCAATAGCTATTGAAGACGATGTGATCGGAGGAAAAGACTCCGAAATATCCCTCGATATTCGAATCGATGAAGATGCTTCAGGAAGCACTTTAGGGACAATGACCCTAGGCACCGATACGTACGGAGGCTAGTTAGATGGCCATAGAGACTCCTTGGACCACTAGTTACCCGACTTCCCAGGATACTCCTGGGACCGAACAGCCTAATCTTACGGACGATACTGTACCTGGTACTGGGGATGGTGACCGATCATTAGCAGTACACTTTCACACTCTGAGAGACAAATTACAATCGATAGCTACAAAAGTGGGGGACGACAGTAACCTTCCCGCCGGCTGTATTCTTTCAAAGATTGGCGGGATAGTGAAACTTGACGCTACTACCGCTCCTACAGTTAATGATGACGATTCTGGAGGGTACGGAATTGGTTCAAGATGGGTAGACGTTACTGCTGATAAAGAATACGTGTGCCTAGACGCCACTACTGGGGCTGCTGTATGGACAGAAACTACAGGTTCCGGAGGTGCGTCTACTTATGTGGGGTTAACGGATACTCCTGGTTCTATAACAGCTTTATCCCCTCAAGAAGGGAACTCCGGTGGCACAGCTTTAGTAAACGGTCCTATATTTAAGCGCGATGCTACCGTAGCACCAACTGTAAATGATGACAGTACTGCAGGTTACGCTGTAGGCAGTCGTTGGATAGATGTAACGGCTGATAAGGAATATGTTTGTTTAGATGCTACTGCTACGGCTGCTGTATGGACAGAGACAACTCAATCTGGTGGTGGAGCCTCGACTTACGTAACACTTACTGACACACCTGGGTCTCTGACTGCCCTAACTCCTCAGGAGGTTAACTCAGGAGGTACGGCGTTAGTAAATGGCCCTAAATTTAAAAGGGATGCCACGGTAGCTCCGACAGTTAATGACGATAACACTGCTGGTTACGCAGTTGGCAGTCGTTGGATAGACGTTACAGCTGACAAAGAGTATGTTTGTCTGGACTCTTCTACAGGTGCAGCAGTATGGACAGAAACAACGGGTGCTGGTGGTGGGGCTACGACATTCGTAGCCCTGACAGATACACCAAGCTCTATAACCGCTGATGCTGGAATAGAGGGTAATGCTGGTGGTACAGCCCTTGTTGCAGGACCTAAGTTTAAAAGGGATGCTACAGCAGCACCTACGGTAAATAACGACAACACGGAAGGCTACAGTGTTGGCTCACGTTGGATAGATGTTTCTGCAGATAAAGAATACGTCTGCTCTGATGCTGCAACAGGCGCAGCTGTCTGGACAGAGACAACAGCTAGTGGTGGCGGTAGTTCTACGTTTGTTGGGTTAACTGACACACCAGGATCTATAACAGCTCTAGCTCCAACAGAGGGAAACTCAGGGGGCACTGCTCTTGTAAACGGACCTATCTTTAAACGTGATGCCACTACAGCACCTACAGCTAGTGATGACTCTGGATCTGGTTACGCTATCGGGAGTCGTTGGATAGATGTCACTAACGACAGGGAGTACGTTTGTCTAGATGCCACGGCTTCTGCCGCTGTGTGGATTGAAACAACACAGCCAGCACGTACTGGTGAGAATGCAGAGATCGTAACCATGATCTCTGCAAAACCAACTACGTCTCAGTCAGCTGGATCAGGCACTTCCTGGGAAGATATAGAGTCGCCAGCATTAGAAGATACATTCACTGTGCGTGCTGCTGGAACATACGCCTTGTTTGTCAGACACCAGATCTTCCCAGGCAGTACGGGATCTGACGGATATATAGGTCTGCTAATTGACGAGTCAGGTTATGGCGGACATACAGAACAGTCTGTTGAAACCAAGAATGAACTTCAAGGTTTTAATACGGGCACTTCTCGTAATAACGCTACTCACTATTTAGGCACTGTTGATCTAGAAGCTGGTACGCATAAAGTTAAGTTCCGATGGGCTTATGACTCTGGTGATGGCACGATCAACTGTGATCAGTATTCGAGATTTAATGCTTGGTGTCAGTGCATAGCTGTAAGTGTTAATACAGCTGATGGCAATATCATCGATTCAGCAGTTAAATCTGCTGACCAAACTGGTATAGGTACAACTTTAACTCAGATAACTAACATCTCTTTAAATTTTACGACACTGCAAGACGAAAATGTCAAGGTATTCGTCCACATACCGATCAATAACGGTAGTTCAAATGTTGTTACTAGGTTACTGCTAGCTCGTATTGACTCAGGCTCGTGGTTCCCTATCGACTACGAAGTAACCAGCTACGGGAATACATTTGACAGTTCTTACGTGTTTGAGGATTTAGATGCAGGTTCACATACTGTAGACTTTGCACTTAAGCATGATTTAGGTTCATTTACTGTATATGGTGGCGGCACTGCCATACAAGGTTACTACCCTGCGGCTAAAACTTGGGCTAAGCAGGATCGTGGTGGTTACGTTGCAACTGAGAATGTCCCACAGCTGCAGTACAACGACGCTAGTACTGTTGATGTTGTTAAGCTAGCAGGGGCTAGTGATCGTTTGTGGATGACGTTGAGCGATGGCAGACGGTACTACTACGATCTAGGTACTCTGCAAGTAGACATTACTGCGTCTGGTCTAGGTGGCTTGGATACAGGCTCTGAAGCATCTTCTACTTGGTACCAGGTTTTTGCTGTGGAGGATTCTTCTAACCCTGGTCAGTTCGGGGTTGTGATATCAGCAAGCAACCCTGAGACCTGCCCGACAGGGTTTAACGCGTTTAAGTATCTCGGTCGTTTCTACAATGACTCTAGTAGCGACATCCGTAAATTTTTCTACCTTGGGTGTGAGCATCACACAACGAATGACGGTGCTAGTGCATCGCCTACAGAGGTGCTTAATACAACTAGCCCAACACTAGGTGCATGGACAGCACTGACTATCACGTCATGTGCTCCTAGTAGTGGCTATGATGCGTTGCTTGTTGATGGGTTTAATCTTGGGGGTTCCGGTAAGTACGCTTCACTTTTTGTAGAGGAAGCCACGCCAAGTTGGACACCTGCTGATGATGCGTCCAATGGTGGAAGGGCATTGTTGTTTAACCAGTCTATCGAGTCTCTACATAACTCAAGGTGGGTACCTGCTACAGGGGGCCTCGTTTACTACGTGCTTAATCGTGGTGGTGGTAACCCTCTATACGCACAGCTTTGTGTTCGCGTTACAGGGTTTCGTGATAAATACCTAAGAGGTAATTATAGCCAAGCTCAAGCTGAGTATTTACCTAATCCTGTTACCGCTTCTGCTTCAGGGCCAGTTAATCTCGAGGACACTGACAGCGGTAATCTGTACACCAACGAAGGCGCTACAGCTGAAGTTGTGTTTAACTTACCAACAGCTGCAGCAAACTTGGAGTTTACTTTTATAGTTCAAGATTCAGACGGTATCCAGATAAACGCTGATACTGGTGACACTATAAGAGTCGCTGGTTCTGTTTCTGCTTCTGCAGGATTGATCGAGACGACAACAATAGGAAACACAGTACATCTAAAAGCTATAAACGCTACTGAATGGGTTGCTATATCCTATGTCGGAACGTGGACGGTGACATAATGTTGTATACGTACAAAGCGAAGTGCGTCAATGTTGTTGATGGAGATACATTTGATTTCTTTGTTGATCTTGGTTTTTATATGACCAAGAAGATTAGGGTTCGATTGGCTGAGGTGGATACACCAGAACTTCGAGCATCAACTGAAGCTGAGCGAAGACATGCCAAAGTAGCTAAGGCTTTCGTTGAGACTTTAATCTTAGACAAAGAAGTCACGATCAAAACGGAAAAGGGTGTTGGAATTTATGGACGTTACACAGCGGCTGTTATTCTCCCTACTGGAGAAGAATTGTGCGATAAATTATCCGATGCAGAAATGTTGAAAAAGGCAGAATATTAATGATCGTAGAGGTCATTCCAGAGTTAAATTACATTCATAAGAAAACTGGTCATCTTTATTATGTAGGATATATAGCTATCGACGCTACTAATTCCAGAGATGGGCAGGAAGTTGTTATTTATAGAAGGTTAGACGGCGAAATATTTAATGTGCAGTGGTTCTGCCGTGAATTGAACGAGTTCAAAGAAAAATTTAAAGAATGCACGGAGAATGATTTTGACTAACAAAAGATCAGAGGACTCCGAGCCGTCAAAAACTGATGTAGAAAAAACATTGAATGGAATTTTGGGATGGGTTCAGAAGAAAAAGATACAGGCCGAGAATCCCAAAACCAAGATAACCAAATCTTCTCCTTGGGGATTGACCGTAGGGTTAGTAGTCGCCGTACTGATTTTCTTTGCCTTGGCTTTTGTTGCTTGGCGTGCTTGGAAGAAGGGACGAGAGATTGCCAAACTCAAACACGAGTTGGACAAAAAGAAAGAACAAGAGCGGAAAGTCAAAATCAACGAGCAATTAACGAAGAATGACGAGAAGCGTAAACAGCTCGAGGATAAAGCTGTTGCTATCACAGCTTCCATTATGAAAATTAAGATCGAATTGGCTGAAGCTGAAGCACAACGAAATCTTGCTCACAAGACTATTGATAAGATAACTTCATGGGAAGATGTCAATAAGATCATTGGAAAGCCAAATGTTGAAGACTCTGACAATCATCCTACTGACCGTAATGCTGACTCTGGGTCCCGCATGGGCGACGACCCCAAGAGAACTCCCACCGGGTAGTTCTGTTAAAGTGGGTAAAAAAACTCTTCGCGGGTACACTCTCGAGGAGTTCAAAACTATTCTTCATATCCATGCGGATTACAAGTCTTGGCACGCCAAAATTCCAAAGCTAGAAACTAAAATTCTGAAGTTGGAGCAACTAGCCAATAATCAAGTAAAACAGATTAGCCTACTGGGAAGCAGTGTCGAGATCCTGAAGAGCGAACGTAAGTTATTAACAAAAAAATGGGAAAACGAAAACAGACTGCGCCACGAATGTGAAAACAAACCTGCATTCGGATCATGGTTAGCTTGGGGTTCCGCTGGTGCAGTCGGGGCATTAGCCACTGTGCTAGTGATAGTTTTGGCTACAAGGGATTGAACTATGGGCCGTTTCGATCATTTGAAATCACAAGGTGTACCTCAAGAGCTAATTGATGCCTTGGAGGATGAAACGGATCAAAAGGATTCTTTAGCGAATGCAGCATTAATTGCGTCTTTAGACGCTTCCAAAGTAGACCAAACAACAGCTGTTACCCATATCTACGTTAACGGCAGTACTGGTAGCGACACTAATAGTGGTGACTCTGTCACCGATCCTCTACTGAATGTCTCTACAGCTATCGAATGTGCATATCTAATCAAACATAACGTAGCTATACACTGCGCCGGTGATTTAACAAACCAGACTATAATCGTCAACCCGGCGTTTGCAGGTTACAGCGCGCTAATAATTGATGGCGGGGATGATTTAACACAGATTGCTGGTGTGTACACGTCAACTAATCCGGAGACAGACGCTTATCACATCGGGGATTCATCGTTATCGCTTACACCAGATCAGCATAAGGGTTATTGGATCGAAGTTACATCAGGTCCGTGTATCGGTGAGATTCGAGCTATTCAAGGGCATGATACTGATACGTTTACACCCTGCTTTAAATTCACGACTGATCCAGGTCCAGGAGCTACGTTTAGGGTAGTACGCCCAACGACATCTTTGAAATCTGATGGTGGCTTTGCTTACATGCAGGTTTTGCAGACGCCCACCAATAGCAATATCTATGTGCAACGAATGCATTTTGATGGTTCGTCCATATACTGCACAGACGCTAACATTTCGTTTACTCATATTACACAAACTAACCTGTCTGCTGGTTGGGTTGGACTTTGGGTAAGCGGCGGTGAACCTGTGATTTGGTCCGGTAGACGAGATCCATATAATTTTGGCTATATAAGTCGCGATGTGTCGGCAGCAGGCTTCTCTGGGGTATCTGATGGTGAGTATGCTTTTAGTCGATGTGGGATATCCGGAATATTCGCATCAGTCTTTAATAAGCTGAGCTTCAATGGTTGCGCTTTCACGAACTGGGGACTAGCCACGGGAAGCCGCGTAAGTGGTCCTGTCGTTAACTATCAACCTGTTGATGGGTTAGCTGGCAATAATAATTTTCTTGTTGGGGAAGATGCTAGTGCACCAACAGTGATCGATAATCCTAGTG
>Ga0180433_10008178_pt1 | contig 13115 bp, 8 predicted proteins | sample SS_ome_8_FD_132980 | JGI IMG/M metagenome (GOLD analysis project Ga0180433, IMG submission 132980) | Hypersaline lake sediment archaeal communities from the Salton Sea, California, USA - SS_1_D_1 metaG | ecosystem: Environmental > Aquatic > Non-marine Saline and Alkaline > Hypersaline > Sediment... | reverse complement strand
TGGCTTGAAACCGGAAACCGTACTGCAGGCATAATGTCCGCAGTTCAGGAAATACTTTTTTCTGCAGCGCATTCCGTTCCTCCTTCAGATCACTGAAGGTGGAGCTGACAAATAAACGGAAAGTTTTAGATGCTAAGGCCATAAGCGATTATCCTTTATTCTATTAAGTACAATATGAATTACTAAAATTACTAAGGTGATGTTGACAACTTTTCATTTAAGCTGTTTGCGGGCTTCTTCTTCCATTTTTTTTCCGCCTGGAACACGAGGATCAATTTCAAGTGCACGCTTAAAATATTTATGTGCTTTTTTGGGCTTTCCTTGGCGAAGAAATATAACCCCGATGTTACCGTGTGCAGTAGCGTTCCATGGATTTGCTTCTATAGCTTTTGAAAACTCCTGCAAGGCTTCGTCTAACATACCCTGCATAAACAGTCGTGAACCACGATCAACATGGTCCTGGGAAAGTTTCTGGTGTGCATGCATAGCATCATCAAGTTCTGCATTTGGTGATATCATAAAGAATATTTCAGAGCTACAATATGGACAACGAAATCGCAGTAATTCAGTTTTATTTTGACAATGTGAACATATTTTGACTGCATTAAGTATTTTTTTTTCAATTTTCATTATACCCTCCAATCAATTTAATAAAATTACTCGTCGATACCTGTTCCCCACCGAAATTAATATGTCTTAATATACACCCATGATATCGATAACATGTATCCAGCCATTATAATCACCACACACAACTTGTGATTTTAAAGGATGAAACGCTACTGAGCGAAGACGCTCTTTTATGGGGAAGTTAGCAATAGGGTTTCGTTTCATTATATCCCATACACGCAGGATACCATCCCAGCTGACCGATACGAGTAATTTTCCATCATTACTTACCGCACAATCCCAAACTTCATTTTTATGTTCTGGAAACAGATGTAATTCTTTTCCAGATTTCAGATTCCAGAGGCGAAGTGTCCCATCACAACTTCCGGAAACACCAAGAGAACTTTTAGGAACAATATCGCAGCAGGTTACTAAGTCCGTATGACCATGCAGCCTTTTGATTTCTCTCCAGGTTTCAACATCCCAGAGACGAAGTGTATTGTCTTCACAAGCAATCAGTAATTGTAATCCATTAGTAGTAAATGTACAGTCTTGTAATTGATAATTGCTTATGTCGGCTTTTTTTATACACTGTTTGGATTCAAAATCCAATAAACAGATCCCTTTCCCACAACTTACTACTAACTTTGACCCATCGGGGCTAGCAGTGATTGCTGAGCTTCCGTTGTAATTATCAATATATAATGATGTTATTTCCTGAGATGATTTTGGATCCCATAGTTTGATAATACCATCTCGAGATAATGAAACAATTATATTTTCTTTTTGTAAAATTATACAATTTTGAACCATTGTCAGGTGACCTTCAAGCGAACTTTTCTCAACTGTAGGTACTGGTGTCCATATCTTGAGAGTCATATCAGCGCTGGCAGAAACGATAAACGAACCATCAGGCGCATATGTAACTGCTGTAACACGTTTACTGTGACCTGCAATACCACCTGGGCTTGTACTGATCCCGGGATTCCAGAGTTTAATAGTATTATCCCGGCTGGTTGTTGCCAGTATTGAAGTATTATTAGAAAATGAGCAGCTAGTTACAGGAGCAATATGACCTTCGAGTGCAGATGAAGGTTGTTTCAAATTATGTAGTTTATATATCCATGCTAATCGGTCATCGCTGACAACTACTAGCAATTGTCCGTTAGAACTAATACAACAATCATTAACTGTATTAAACAGAGTGAGTGTACTGGTCATTAGTTTTCCTGTAGGATCTGGTCCTCCCAGTAAAATAACTGCTTTTGTATATTTATTGATGACTGCAATAAAAGCGAGATTTGGTGATATTGTACAGGTTTTGATTCCGTAAGTATCTTTTCCCTTAAAGGGAACCTTTAAAATTTCTTTGAATGTATCATTAACCTTTATCAGCCTTATTATACCTTCTTCATCACCAGTGGCTATAAATTTGCCATCCTTAGAGAAAGCACAACAGGTAAATTTTCCGCCTTTTATAGTATAAGACATTTTTTCAGAACCAAATGGTAACTTTAAAATTCTCAAGCAGGTATTACATGCGATAGCAACCATGGAATCTATGGGATTTGCAGCGCAGTATACGGCCTCATTATCAAGCTGAATATCGACTAAAGAAGTGAGGGTTCGGCTATCTCTAATGTGCACTTTTCCATTGTGACTTCCAGTTATGAGCAAATCCCCTTTGTGACTAAAGGTACAACTTTCTATTCTACCGTTTGTCTTTTCAATTGTTGAGAGTTCAGCACCAGAATGGATATCCCAGATTTTTATTGAATCTGCTACACTGCAAAGTCTTGCCCCGTCAGGACTTAATGAACATGTTCGAACATCTTTGTGCTCAAAAGTTTTAAGGTAACTTTCTGCTTCTCTAAAAGGAGTTAGAGTTCGAAACCAAAGAGCTTCCCCATGACTGGTTCGATGATCCAATTTTGATGTTAAAAAGCTTACTATTGGTTTTTCTTGATACCATTGCAAGCGGTTGAACAGTTGCTGCCATAGAATATCTGGCTGCATTCTGAGATTGTGTAGCTCCTGTCCTATAACTTTTTTTAAAACTTCTAAAATTGTTCTTTGGTCACTGCGATTCAATTTAATCTTACCTATCTTGATAATTTTTTTAAAACTTTCTATTAGTTCATTATGCACGGAATAATTGTATTCATTTCTTTCCTTATTTATTTCATTCCTTCCAATCTTGACGGATGTACACAGTATGGAAATTTTCCGTATCCGCGAAAACTCATAAACGGGATTCTTAAGATTTTCACAAGGTTTTTTATTATTTATTTCAACCGGTAAATCTCAAATCCTTTACTGGCCAGAAGCTCAGGAATAGCCTGCACTGCATGTTCGTCTTTTTTCTTGGCTATAGAAGAGAGCCTGTCCCATTCAATCAGATCAGGATGTGTTTTCTTATTGTTATTTTTTTTTTCTCCGTATGTCCACCCCTGCAGGAATTTTTGTTTTACCCATTGTTCGTGTTCCATTTTTGCCATTGTTTCTATCTCTTCTTTTTTGAATTTGATAAGCGTAGGTTTTTCTCCTGAAGGAACAGGAGTAAAATCACAACCGATGACCTTAAGTTTACCGGGTATATCATCTGCCTGCCGACGGTTTGTCTCTTTATATTCCTCAGGCAGTTCAACCCAGGGAACCATTGCTTTAGTTTTTTCTTTATTATCTTTATTGTTGTTTAAATATTTTTCATGAATTGCCTTGGCAAGTTCTTCTCTAAAACCCCCTAACAACACATCTCTGGTTACAAGTCGGGAAAATGTTTCTGTATCTACATTTAGTTTAAGTTGTTCTAGAGACGGGAGAGCAGCTTGTTCATAACTTTTTCTCCCGGCAATCATACTCATTTCCATGATTGCCTGTATGGATCGAACTCCGTGTTTGTATTGTGGTACTTTTAACAAAGCCCGTAATACTCCGGCATCGATATGACATTTTTTATTGCTGTCAAAAATATGCTTTGCATTCTTCTGAAGCAGAAAACGAATGATGATTGCTCTTCTGATTATATAATGTTTATCATTTTTATACATCGGGTCAGGACCCTTTATATTAATGTACCCTCTTAAGCGGCTTACAAAATCAGGACCTTTTGCATCAATGAATCTTTGTCTGTCAGAGGTAACAGATCCAGATTCATTTTCCTGGGTTTTATTTTCTTCTCTGCTGAATTCTGCAAAGGTTTTACAGGTTCCTCCGGCAAAAACAAATATTGATTTTCCTATAGGATGTACTGCTTCTCCCTGTCTGAAAAGCCCGTCGTTCATGGGGTACAGAAAATATTTCAGCCATCCCAGTTTTCCCTCAAAATCACAGTCAAACTCATCAAAAAAAACGATCGGCATCTTTCCTTTCAGTGCAATATCTCTGATTCTGTGAAAAGAGTTTAACAGTTCCTGGGTTGAATTAAACTGGGAAAGATTGAATTCAAGTGGATCTTTTGCTAATTTTTCCGGAGCAACACTTTTTGCGACTTCAGTGACAGCAAAAGATTTACCTGCACCCGGAGGGCCGAAAACAGCAATTGATAGAGGACGGGTTATATCCGGAGAGGAGAGGTATTCCTGGATCAGATTTTTTATATTGGACAGACTTTCAATTTCTGCACGGCTGTAAGTTTTTAAATATCGGAACTGGCCCAGCGGTACCCGGTTTAAAGAAGAATCTTTACCATATATGACATAATTGAAAGCTGCTTTTTCAAGGCCGATATCTGTGATATCATCTAAAATACACCAATAATACGGATCTGCAGAATCAGCATTAAATGATATTGGTATTTGTACATTAATTATTGAATTTTTTTCTGGTTTGGTATTAAATACTTCATCATACTGGTATTCCAGATTATTATAATCTTTACCAAACCCAAGTTTCCAGAGTTTTCTGGAAGCAAGAAGACCATTTCGTACTCCTTCCTGCAGCTGGTTAGATCCTTTTTTCAGGAGAGAAGTAGCTACAGCAGCAGTAAAGGGAGCTCCGATACCCAGCATTTTACCCGGATAATATTCAGAAAAATTGTCTTCTCCGATTTCAGGATCGTAAAAAAGATCTGCTTCTACATCTCCTTCACGTCGTCTGTATATAATTGCTCCATCCACTCCGAATCGGACAATCAGATTGCTGCATATGTTTAATGATAATAGATTAGGATTACATGCCATCTGCCAGATATAGTCTTTGGCAGTGCTTTCCCAGGAAACCTTGCGGCTGATTTTTGCTCCTGATCGCCTGAGGTCATCAGCAGTGATTATTAATATAAGTTTATCTGCAAATTCTCGGCTTACTTTTTCCCACAGCTTGCCTTCTGTTAAAGGATTACTCATTTTGTATACGATAAAATCAGGTTTTCCTTTGGTAAGTACTAGCGGCCAGAATTCTTCAGGAGCATCACGAAAACCATTCCCCGCATCATCCAGGATCAGAATTTGTGCACCAGGATCATCTTTATCTACTTTAAGGAATGATGGTTCATTATTTTCAGGACCTGAATATCCTTTGAATGTACTGACTCTGTACACTGTTTCTTTGCTGTTTTCTTTTGATAAAGGAAATTTACCCAGCTTAACCTGGGAATGAATAATTTCATGAGGAGGAATTTTTTCAATATCTATCAGTTTCGGCGATAGAGCATCCAGTTCAGATGCAGCTTTTACAAATTCGGCAAGAAGAAATGATCCGCCTAATTTTGCGTATTGTTTTGTTCCTTTAATGATCTGCCAGTTCAGAATATTCTTTTCATTTTTATGCGTAGTTATTGGCGGGATCGAAACTTCAAGCCAGTCAATAGTAACATCTCCTGTTACAACTATTTTGGGAGAATTTTTTTTATTTGATTGCTTTTTATTCATACTTCCCTCCCTGCAGTAATATATATTATATATCTGTTATTCAAATATCCTATCAAAGATTAAGGTATAATGAATCCATAGTTCCATTATTAAAAGCTCTACTGACCTCAGGAATTTTTTCTGTATACTGTGAGGTTTTAGCTTTCCCAAATGTGCTCATTAAAATTGTCGCCACATTAAAATGTGATTCAATTTTTGCATCCGGAAAATAATTTTGTTTTAGAACTGACTGTATGTAATATGCATGACTTTCAATCAGGGACATTATGGGTCTGATCTGTTCCATTTCCTGAATGATTTCTTTAAAAGGCACCATATCTGAATTAATATTACCAAATATGTTTTTTATTTTTTCATCAATCTGATCAAAAAGATGTTTAAAATATAAATGCTGGCCGCGATGAACCAGTTCATGACCAATAATCAGTTTCAGGCCGTCGAAATTGCTTTCATCTACATTTTCACGGATAATAATAAGTTGCTCGGTGCCGGGCTGATACGCTCCTAATATATTTGCTTCTACCACATGTTCAAGTAATTTTTCAATTACTGATCTGGGATGGTCCTTATTGATATGGACTCCGGCTCCCTGCAGTCTTCCCAGAATAACCTCTTCATACCCTTGATTTTTAGGTAAAACAAGAATATTGAGGTTACTGATACCAAGTTTCCATTGTGTTAAACCCTCTATAAGGGGTGTAATGTCATTTACTATATGCTGAACAAGATAATGTGTAATGTTCAATTTTTTCATTTTTTGAATTGAATTTTACCGTTTTCAATGAACATCGTCACTTTTGTTTTTTTCTTTTCATTGACATCCTGTAAGAATTTTGCCAGGGGGGAACTGATCAGTGTATCTACAGTTCTTTCAAGATTACGGGCTCCCCATTTTTCACTAAATCCTTTTTCAACAATAAAGCTGAGAACTTCAGGACTGGTTTCAAAACTGATGTTCTTTTCTTTCCATTTATCTTTAATGAGCGGTATAATTTTATTGTTTACAATATCTTCTGCTACTTTTTTTGATAATTTATTAAAAACACATATATAATCAATTCGATTAAGAAATTCAGGAGGGAAATATGTTATCAGTTTATCCCGAGTTTGTTTAGACTTTTCGTCAGAAAGAAAACCGATACTTTCGTCCTTTTCAACAGGAATATTTGAGGTCATAATGATAATAACATCACTGAAGAATACATGATCTCTGTTAGTATCTGTTAAAACGCCGGTATCAAAAACCTGCAAAAAAAGCTTATGTATATCAGAATGTGCTTTTTCAATTTCATCAAGCAGTAAAATTGAATATGGTTTTTCTTTTATTTCATTAAGAATGGGACTGCCTTTTTCATATCCCTGATACCCAAAGGGAGCTCCCAGAAGTTTTGCTACTGTCTGCGGTTCTTTGAATTCTGACATATCAATTCTGATAAGTTTATCCTGGGAACCAAACACATGCTCGGCTAAAACACGTGCGAATTCTGTTTTTCCTACTCCGGTTGGTCCGATAAACAGAAAAACACCATTGGGGCGTTCAGGACGCAGGTCCATTCCCAGGGTTTTAGGCCATATGGTATCTGCTACAATATCTGCAACATGATCCTGCCCCTTTATTTTTTCTTTTAAATGAGCAGTCAGTCCATTTAATTTATTTTTTAATTCATCCTCAAGTTTCCCTACCGGGATTCCGGTCAGAGATCCGATAACATCTCTGATCTCATTCACTGTTACTTTTTTATTCCCTTTCCGAAGTGCTCTACCAACTGCGTGGTCAATAATATCCAGGGCTTTGTCCGGGAAATGACGGTTTTTCATATATCGTTCAGCTAAATCTATGGATGCATAATAAACGTCCTCATCGATTTTAATTTTTTTGTTTTTCTCGAATTCATGAGGACAGAATTTTTTCAGCATATCTAAGGTGCTTTCCGGGGAGAGAGGTGCTATTCTAATAGGCTGAAATCTTCTTTCAAATGCTTTATCTTTTTCTATAAATTTATGATAATTAAAATCAGTGGTAGCTCCGATACAGGCTATCTCTCCTCGTGCCAGAGACGGAAGCAGCATACTTGTTGCATCGAGTGTGGTTCCTTCTGCCAGACCTGCACCGAATAGTGTATGTAATTCATCTATAAACAGTATAAAATCTGTATTTTTAACTTTCTCAATGATTTGCATCAGACGATTTTCGAATTCTCCACGGTACTTGGTTCCTCTTATAAGGTTTCCTACATTTATTTCTATAATGCGTACATTCTGTAATTCAGGAGTAATGTTGTCTGATTCTAGTTTTTGAGCTAATCCTTCTACGATAGCAGTCTTACCCACACCTGCCGGTCCTACCAGCAAGGGATTTCGTTTGATGACCCGGCACAGCGTTTCTGCAACCAGATTTATCTCAGTGCCTCTTCCGATTATAGGGTGGAGTTTATCAGTTATTGCTAATTGAGTCAGATCCCTGCCGAATTTATTTAAAAAAGGATCAGGTTTCTGTTTTTCTTTTTTAAATTTTTGAAATAGTGCGGAATCTGGTTTTTCAATTGTTTCTCTTTTTATATATACAGCAGTATCTGTCCCTGTTGATTCCAGATTCAACCCGCAGTATCCTGCACTGATTCTTATTATATGAGTGAGCTTGACAGTTCCGAAATTAGCTATAAATAATGCATCTTTAATGATTTGATTTTTATTAGTAAGATTGTCGGTATAGATCAGTTTTTTTTTCAGTTCATTGGTTATATCTGACAGGGGAATGTTTTTAATTACTCTCTTTACTTCATTAGGGTAGGTACGGATCAGAGCCAGCATAATATGAGCTGCAGTAACCGTGTTTATTTTTGCGTCATTTGCAATTGATTCAGCCAGACTGAAAATTCTTTTAACCTCATTTGAGATTTTATCCCAATAATGCCACCCCGGATCTGCCATGATTATTAACCTCCATTATTTATACATTTTTTCGATATTACATTTTCTCATTTAATCTGTACACTTTAAATCCAGCTTTAGATAACAAAACCGGAATATTTTTTACTGTATCTCTGTCCAGATCTTTTATGTCTTCCGGAAGCTGGGTCCATGGGACTAAATACGGACTTGTTTTCTTTTTTATATTTTTTTTGCCAGAAGAATATTTCCATCCGGTGTTTTTCCGTTCTTCTGTCCAGCGTGTATGCTCCAGTTTTGCCATTTTTTCAATTTCTTCTTCTTCAAATTCAAATAGAGGCTCATTCCAGTCTTTTATTGGGGTTATACCGCATCCCAGTTTTTTTAATTTTATACTGATATGATCAGCCTGACGTCTGTTGGATTCTTTCAGGCTTTCCGGCAGTTTATTCCAGGGAACCATGGAAGGATTATCTTTTTCGATTTTCCCATTTTTGCGCATTTTTTTTACATATTCTTCATGAATGATCCGGGCAAGTCTCTCATGAGTTCCGGAAATGAGCAGGGCAGGCGTACAGGTGTTATCAAGCAACCCGAAAGCATGGATTCTTCTGAAACTGTCCTTATCTGTTTTCTCTCCTTGCAGAAGTGTTGCCAGACCGGCATCATGGATCATTCTGATGATGATGGGAATAGTATGATGTCTGAGATGCTGATGAAGAGTGAGCGCCGTAGATAATCCGAATGAATCATTATCAAAACATATATAGATACTGGTAAACCTGCAGGCAGTGCTGTTTTCAAAAAGAAATTTCGCTTCCTGAAATTCTGCTGAACAAATATCCATCTGTAAAGGTGTCAGGTGAGCAATGGCTTTTAATTGGGGATATTTAATATACAGGAGATCTACCCTGTTTTTTGCTTCTCTGTCAACAATACTGATATAGAGTTTACTGTTAGTTTTATCGACTAGCTTCTTCCACTTTTTGGAAGCATGAACAACCAGATTTTCTCCCATGCGCCCTGCTCCCGCAATAAGTAAATGCGGAGATCTGTCTTTATTATTAAAAGGCGGATATTCTTCCAAACATACCTTTGCACCATTATCAAAAATATTGAAGAATTCAAGACGGAAAGCATCATTCTGTTCAGTGCATATCTCACGTTCTCTCAGCAAATGGCAAAGTTCGGGATCAACGATATGCGCTATGCAGGTAAGAACTCTTTTTTTCTGATTTCTTACCAGGGACCGGGACTTAACAGCGACTTCAGTATTAATTCCATCGTTGCCGCATACAGATATGATGTATTTTGCTTTTTTTATACCTGCCTTACACAGCATTTCCTTGTCAGTGGCATCTCCGGTCAGTATAAGAGCGCCTTTTTCCCGGCACTGAGCACTCAGGTCATTTCCTTCATCCAGTTCAATTATTACTACTTTATATCCGTTATCCAGCAACCCCTGGGATAAAAGAAGACCTTTATTACTTAATCCGCATATTATGATGTGATCTTTAAAAAGTCTGACTTTAAATAATTGAATTTGTTCACGGAAGATCAGAGTAAAAGCGCTTATGGCAGCATAGGTGGCAATTGCAGGAGACAGAAAACGTGTTATTTCCAATTTCCAGTTAAGGGTGCCGGCAACAGCACCTGATTCCATAATAAACAGCTGTAATGAGAGGTAGAGCAGATCCCAAAAGGAACGGGATGCACCCTGATCCATAGTATATTCTCTGAATCCTACATAACTGCAGAACAGTGAAACAAGAGCTATAATACCTAAAACAGTCCATTGATGATCCTGCCACCAATTTTTTATTTTTTTCATACATACCTCTGGAGAAGGTGCTGTTTTATTTTTAATAAGAACAAGAAATTCTGATAGTTAAGTGTATTAAAATGCAGACAGAATGTCAAGAAAAATTTACCTTTACTGATAATCTTTTAATTATTTTTTTTATGGTGTCTGGGAAAAGACTTCAGATCTGCAGGACCAGGCAATTTATCAAGTAATTTATCAGTAAGTTTTTTCTTGCCCGGGTTGATTGTTAATTTGCTGATTCCTCCTTCTGTGCCGAACCACATGTTGTTCCGGGAGTCGATGAGCATACTGTATACTCTGTTGTCAATCAGACCGTCTTTTTTTGCAAGTTTATGCCATTTGTTATTGTGTATATCAAATATACCTATACCTCTCACAGTTCCAAACCACATATTGCCTTCCGGATCTTCAAACATTGAATACACACAGTTATCAGGCAGTCCATCATCATGATCATATGAAAACCATTGGTTTCCATTAAAACATCCCACTCCGGCACCTAGAGAAGATTCATAGGTTCCTACCCAGATATATTCTCTGGAATCCTCAAACACTTTCAAAATTTCTCTTCCCGGTACCCCATCACTTTTTGCATAGCCTTTCCATTGATTTCCGTCATATTCATATAATCCGGGTTCCCCGGATGAAGTACCCCAGCAGCAGGCCCAGAGATGGCATTGTTTATCAAAAGTAATATTTAAAAGTCGTTTTCCCCTCAACCCTATGATTTCAAGGTTGTCATCTGCAATTGTATTGATCCCGTTATCAGTTGCCAGCCATATTTTACCATTATTATCTTCTTTTATACTGGTAACGGAATTACTTAATAAACCATCATGAATAGTATAAGTTTTCCATTTTTTGCCGTCACACACAGCTACACCGCCACCCCAGGTTGCGACCCATATCCTGTTTTGTGAATCCCGGAATACGTCATAGATCCAGTTATGGGGGAGAGGATCAGGTGAGGTAAGGGATTCCCAGGTATATGATTCTTCTTCACTTTCCTCCAGGAAACTGTTCAGCAGTTTCCTTACTTCACTGCTTCTGATCATATCTTTGCCGGGGAGTCTGGAAAGTTTATTATTTTTATCTCTTTTCATAGCTTATTCCAGTAAATATTCTAAACGTTTTCTCAAAATACTAATCTTTTTGATCTCTGCATGAATTCTTTTTCTAATTGTATTATGCTGATCAATGATCTCTTCTCTTACCAGCTCAGGATCCTGAGATTCTTTCTGTGTAACCTCTTTTCTGGTTCTGTTGATTCTTTTGATCAGTTTGTCAAGCAGATCATGATACTTTCCGAAATAAGAAAAATACTTATCAAAAAATTGTTCAGGGTTTTCTCTGTCAGATTCAATCTTTTCCTTATATTTGACTATGCAGATTTCCATTAAGAGGTAGTCTTTTTTTCTGTACATATCCATTATCCGGTGATATTCTTCTGTTTTTGTACCGGATGTATCCGGATGGATGTTAGGAAGCACTACTTTTTTGAATGTATTGATTATGTCTTTTTTGGTCTTTTCATCAAGACTGGTATCCCATTCATCATAAGATTGGACAGTACTGGTATTCTCATCACCTTTCTTATCAGCCTGATCATAGATAAAATCAACGTCAGCTTCCTGCAGTATATTTCTTATTTTTTTTTCCAGGGAGTCATGGTCTGAAAACATCATGTTCTCCAAATCTTCTCTGATCCGGGTATATTCACCTTCCAGGAATCTTCTTTTTTCTATCAGAATTTTTAGCTGAGCTCCAGGCACAATGACCTGAGAATGGAATAATTGTTCAATATCACCCATCTGTTCTGTCAGTTTGCAGTATTTATCAAAAAGAGCAATGATTTTTGCCCTGGTATCATTAATTCGGTTGGCAAGCCATTGATTCAGTACCATGATCTCATTTAAGATCTGGTAGATGATATCTTTTTGCTGTGCAATTTCTTTATCAGTGTCTGTTTGAGGATTTTCTTTTTTTCTCTGATTCCCTGCTTCCATTTTTTTCAGCTTTCGTTTATGGATTGCAAGTTCTTCTTTGAGCTGGTTGAATTTTTTTTGCAGGTCGTTCATGGTTTCTGGTAATATATTTTATTAATTGAAAATAATATAATTTTTTTATTTACATATTAAGTTACTTTTTTAAGAATTTCCACCAGGATTCCTTATTTTCAACTATAAAAGGATTGAATCTTATTTTTTCTTTGCATTTTGGGCATTCGGATAATAGTTTTGGCTCTTCCCATGCTTCATCTGGGAGTTTAAGACAAGGTGAATCATCAGGACCGATATTACTATTTCTGAGAATTACATTAATTGTATCCATATATCTTTTTTCCGGCGCAAAACGATGTCCGCAGTATGGGCAGTCAGCTGTAAAAGGAGTGAAACAGTTGCCTTCTGTATCCCACATCCGCCGAACCGTAATAAAACCGGTCCCCGGGCATATTAATTCTCTTTTAGCCTGCAGAATAGACATTTTTCCTCTACTTCCTCCTGCAGCAATACCCCCTTGATAAATCGATAAAGCCTCAAAAGCAGAAGTTGAAAAAAATCGGTTCAACATTTCTCCTCTTTCCAGGTCCCATAATATTAAGGGTTTATCCAATTTTCCTGCTGCAGACACTGCGCGCCTGCCGTCAGGGGTGATACTTACGGCTTTGACCTGATCTGTATGCCCTTCAAGTGTTTTAAGCTTCTCTCCGCTCTCAAGGTCCCAGACAATTAAGGTTTTATCCCATGACCCTGAGACCGCGCGCCTGCCATCAGGGGTGATACTCACGGCATTGACCTGATCTGTATGCCCTTCAAGTGTTTTAAGCTTCTCTCCGCTCTCAAGGTCCCAGACAATTAAGGTGTTATCCCCTGATCCTGACACCGCACGCCTGCCGTCAGGGGTAATACTCACGGCACTGACCG
>Ga0180433_10008177_pt1 | contig 13118 bp, 12 predicted proteins | sample SS_ome_8_FD_132980 | JGI IMG/M metagenome (GOLD analysis project Ga0180433, IMG submission 132980) | Hypersaline lake sediment archaeal communities from the Salton Sea, California, USA - SS_1_D_1 metaG | ecosystem: Environmental > Aquatic > Non-marine Saline and Alkaline > Hypersaline >... | reverse complement strand
TTGTATCTAGTCGTTCGATCTGGAGCGAAGATAGTACATGTGGTACAGCGAGCGACAGATCGGACGAATAGGGCAAAATCTAGCCAAAAGATTAGAGAAAGTTGAATTACGCAACAACCTCCAATTTATCGCCTGTGGTAGGCTCTGAAGCTACCAAGGCGCTATTTATGATCAAACATGATTGGTCTTTAGAAGAGCTCAAAGCACTATTTGTATCGTCTAAATCTTGAGATCTCTAGATATCTAATTAATCAACATGGCCTTCAGGCAAGAGAATTGAAGGAGCTGGGTTATTTGCTTGTGACCTATGCAATTGAGGTGCGTGCGGAGATGCTTTACCCACTCTATCAAACACTGTTGGATGAAGCGAGGGCACCCGTTTCTGTAATTAGTATTATTCGTGAAGAAAAACAACATCTAGCTGAGATGGTTCACGAATTAAAAAAGACGCGAGCGATGGAGTGGACAGGTGATGTATGTGATTTGGAGCAGAGTTTGTTTGAGCAGTGGAGGGAAAGAATAATATCCTCCCTGCCATTGATAGCAGAGAGGATATAGGATGAATTACTTCTTAGATTTTTTCTTGCCGTTGCACTCACAACCTACGTGAGCCAAACGCCAAAGAGCTACGCCAATGTAACCCCATACGTAACTTTGGATCACACCTAGGAAAAATCCTGGAAGGGTCATGCCCTTGTATCCGTAAAATAGGATCTCAAGAATTCTCAAGTGCAAATCTTGATTGACTGGGTGTAGCCAGTACCATAGAAAACTTGCTGCAAATAGTAGCGCAAGAAAGATTCCGACACGATTACCTGATTGAAACCAACACTTCATAATATTCCCCTTTTTTTGAAAATAAAGTTGTTTAGAGCGATAACTTTCTTGGTATCAAATTAGTTGATTTTAGATCAAAGTTTTTCTCAAAAAAATATTTGTCTTTGCTTGTTTTGTTTAATCTATGTAGAAAAAAGGTTATGGAAACAAAGCTAAAACAACCCAAAGGTTTGTCCCTATTGTTCTTCACTGAGATGTGGGAGCGATTTGGTTTTTATACGGTTCAGATTCTTTTGATCCTCTATATGACAAAGCACTTGGGCTTTCTTGATTCTCGTGCCAACCATCTTTTTGGTGCCTATACGGGTTTGCTCTATTTGACACCTGTATTAGGTGGTTATATTGCCGACCACTACTTAGGTTTTAAGCAGTGTATCTTGCAGGGCGCCTTTTTTTTTATTGTGGGCTATTTATTACTTTCGAGTTCGCACGCAACACTTTTTTTTCTCGGTTTGAGTTTTATCATCATAGGCAATGGACTCTTCAAGCCCAATGTTTCTAGTTTGGTCGGTGCTCTGTATAAAAGAGATGATCCCCGAAGAGATAGTGGTTTCACCCTCTTTTATATGGGAATTAATATTGGGGCATTGATGCCATCGCTGATTGCAAGCTACAGTGTGATGCGTTGGGGATGGCATGTTGGGTTTTTCTTTGCAGCCATTGGGATGAGTATTGGACTTCTAACTTTTATCTTGGGCAGAAAGATTGTTAAAAAGGTTGGAGGCGTGCCCGCTTTGAGCCCTTTGAAAAAAGAGGGCAGAAAAGTTTTCTATACGGCATTTTATGGTATTATTCTTGCCATCATCTTGCTATGCAATTTGCTTTTTTTATTCCCGCATCAAACCTCTTTAATCATGATTTTTGCTTTTGTGATTATTTTGGGATATGTCTTTTATCTTGTCTCAAAAAGTAAGCACGATGCCAAAAATCGTATGTTTGCTGTGTTGATTCTTATGCTCCTTTCGATCGGTTTTTGGGCCATTTATAATCAGATGTTTTCTTCACTCATCTTTTTTGCAGACCGAAATATGTCCAAAGAGATTTTCGGGATGAAGATCACAACACAATTCATGCAGTTTTTCAATCCGCTATTTATTATCCTATTGAGCCCGGTTATTAGCCGAATTTGGTTGCGTATGGAGAGTCGTTCTCACCATCCCTCTACACCCACTAAATTTTCCTTTGGTATTTTGTTGATGGGGATTGGTTTTTTATGGCTGGGATTTGGGGCGCGTTATTTTAGCTATAATAATCTTGCCTCTCCTTGGGTCTTAATTGTCAGCCTTTTTCTGCAAACCATCGGCGAGCTTTTTATCTCTCCAGTAGGCCTTGCGATGATTACTAGACTCTGTCCACAAAAAGTTGTGGGTATGATGATGGGGGTTTGGTTTTTGATGCAGTCGGCCTCATCTGCGATTGCAGGGGAGCTTGCAACGCTGGCTGATATCAAGGTGGGTACAACTCCTGCCGAATCGTTGCAGATTTATAGCCGCAGTTTTTTGCTCTACGGCTCATTGGCTATGATCGTTGCCTTAATCAGCTTTCTTTTGATTCCTTCTCTCAAGAAATTAATTCATAATGAGCACTTGGCATAATACTTGCTATCCTATTGTAGAACAATTTTTAGGAGCAATTATGTCTACACTACAGCAATTATTTCAACACACTCTGTTTATCCCAATCATTTCTTTGATTGCGGGAGTCATTATACTTATTTTTCCAAGGGTATTAAATTTTATTGTTGGGCTCTATCTTTTAGTAGTTGGGATATTTGGTTTTATTTCTTACTTTAAATAATAAATAAAGCAAAAAATCCTGATAATCAATAACTTTGTTGAAATTATCCCCCTGACCAAGTATTATATCTACTTTATTGACCATATAGGGGAGAATCATGACCGCTACGAAAAAAAAAAACATCCTGTTTGACAATCAACAAGGGCGAGACTTCTACACTGTTTTGAAACAGCGCGTTGCCCAATCTTTCAAAAAAACCCAATCTTCTTACAAAGCAAATTTGTTTATGTGCTTAAAATCCTGCTTTCTAATGAGCGTAGTGCTCTTGGGCTACTTGCTTTTGATTTCAGGAATTGCCACCTCTGCGCTCGGTATAATTGGATTATATGTTCTTCTGGGATTTTTGGTGGCAATGGGGGCGATGAATGTTGCCCATGATGCCCTGCACGGTGCCTATGTTACAGGCACGATAGGCAATCGTTTGATTGGCTTTGTGATGGATCTTTTTGGGACTAGCTCCTTTTATTGGAAAAAAGAGCATACAGTGGACCACCATACCTTTACCAATATTGTCGAGCATGATGCTGATTTGAATGTGCCGATTGTTCTGCGTCTCTGTCCGCGCGCACCGTGGCGCTCCTTTCATAAATACCAACGTTTTTATGCACCATTGCTCTATAGCATCAATTTGATCCGTTGGGTCTATTACTCTGACCCCAGAAGGATCATTAAAGCCATAAAGGCTAAAATGGCAGGAGAAAAGAGCGCCCCTGTCCCTGAGTTGGCGCTTATGGTGCTCTTTAAGGTTGTGCATGTGTTCTTATTTATCGCCCTGCCTTTAATGCTTTTACCGGTTTCTCCTTGGGTTGTGATCGTGGGCTATCTCTGCCTTTTATCCACCATGGGATTAACCCTAACAACAATTTTCCAGCTAGCACATATTGTTGAAAATGTAGCCTTTCCCTCGCCAGATGCACATGGTAAAATAGATAATAGTTTTATTTTACACCAGTTGCAAACTACCTCAAACTTTGCGACTAAAAGTAAGGTAGTAAATTTTTTATTTGGCGGTCTAAACTTTCAGATTGAACACCACCTCTTTCCTTACGTATGTCATATTCATTTGCATAAATTGTCCCCGATTGTCAGGGAGACAGCCAAGGAATTTGGGTTGATGTATTACGAAAACAAATCTTTTTTTACAGCGATACGCTCTCATTTTCGTACATTAAAACGGTTTGGCGATGCTTCTAGCATTGAAAATTAAGTTTTATTTTATTGAAAAAAAAGAGTATTTTTATTATTATATAGACTTTATTAATAATAGAGAAAATGTTGATTATGCAAGAATCTCTTTCAAATATAATTAAGGTCGCTAGCCACTGGAGTGTGCAGGTTTTTGCTGTAATCTCCTGTGCTCTTTTTGTAGCTTTTTTGCAAAAAAGGATCATTGCCAGAGTACGGAAACGACTTGAGGCAAAGCAACATCTATGGGCCTCTTCTGTTATTCGGGCTTTAAAGGGGCCAATCAGCCTCTTTATTTGGATCTTGGGCGGCGCCTTTGCCTGTCAGATCATCGAAGATAAAACGGGTGCTTTTATTTTTTCAGCCATTCCGATGCTAAGAGATGTTGCCATTATTGGGACAATCGGCTGGTTTTTCCTTCGGTTTATTGAAATTGCAAAGCGCAATCTTTTATCTACCTATGCCCAAAAAGGGCGCAAAGTGGATGTGACCACAGCGGATGCGATTACAAAAATTTTGAAAACCTCGGTCATTGTGACCTCAGGACTTATTGCTGTGCAAACGTTGGGCTTTAGTATCTCAGGGGTTTGGGCTTTAGGGGGTGTTGGGGGAATTGCAGTTGGTTTTGCTGCTAAGGATTTATTAGCCAATTTTTTTGGTGGGTTAATGATTTATTGGGACCGCCCTTTTAGTGTTGGGGATTGGATTCGATCCGCAGACCGTGAGATTGAGGGTACAGTGGAGCACATTGGGTGGCGCCTTTCTTGTATTCGCACATTTGATAAGCGTCCCTTGTACATACCCAACTCTATTTTTGCCTCAATTGCTGTAGAAAATCCTTCGCGCATGACGCACAGAAGAATTTATGAAACGATTGGCATGCGCTATGATGATGCGCCAAAAGTGGAAGTAGTTTTGAGTGAAATTCGCCAGATGCTCACAGAGCACCCAGAGATTGATGAGAGTCAAACTTTGATGGTCAATTTAAATACTTGTGGCACCTCATCACTTGATTTTTTTATTTATACCTTTACGCACACAACGGTTTGGACCAGGTTCCACGAGATTAAAGAGGAGATTCTCTTGAAAATTCATGGGATCATCGTATCACATGGTGCGCAAGTTGCCTTTCCAACCTCTACGATTCATCTGTCTGAATCCAATCAGCATGCAATGGAGGCCGAGGCTTCCTTGTTGCATCGATCAAGTATGCCACCTAAAGTAATTCAGGAACAAAAGCCACCCAAGCTACAATAAGACTTGAAAATCAATTTTATTCTTTTCACTATGGCCTATTCACACGGGAATCAAATAAGGAGAGGAATAATGAAAGGTGTCAAAGAGTGTTTTATTACAAAAGAGAAGTTGCCCTATGTTCTGAAGGCAGAAAAAGGGGCCTTTAAAACTCCTGCAGATTTTTACAAATTTCTAGAGGCGAATCAAGCACAATTAAAAGAGCATCTTTTGAAGTATGGCGGCTTACTATTTCGAGGATTTCCGCTAAAAGAAGCACAAGATTTTAATGGAGCCATTGATGCCTTTGGGTTAGGCAAAACATTGGACTACATTGGTGGGGATAGTCCCCGAGATAAGGTTAAGGGCAAGGTTTATACCTCTACAGAGGCACCTCCTTCTTTTAAATTACCACTGCATCATGAGATGAGTTTCATTAAAAATTTTCCAGAGCACATCTACTTTTTTTGTCATACCCAACCAGAAGAAGGGGGACAAACAATTATTGCTGATGGCAGAACAATTTTTCAGAAAATGCCGACCGAAATCAAAAAGCGTTTTACAGAGAAAAAATTACAATATGTCTCGCACTATTGGGGCAGAAGTAAGCTGATGGAGATGATCAATAAAATTCAACGGGGACATAAGAGTTGGCATCAGGTGTTTGAAACAGAATCTAAAGAGGAAGTAGAAAAAAAGTGCCAAGAAAATGACTTTGGAGTGCAGTGGCCCAGAAAAGAGTGGGTAAAAATTGTGCAGGATCGCCCGGCTGTCATCTCTCATCCAGATACCAAGGAGCCGATTTGGTTTAACCAAGCACATCTCTATGATTTTAATCCAAGGCTCCTAGGACGTTTTAATTATGTAGGCGCCAAGCTGCTGTATGCGCGTAAAAATACTAAGATGCATGAAATTTATTATGGGGATGGATCAAAAATTGAGCGCGATGACCTTTATAAAGTTATGGATGTGCTTGATGAAAACACAGTCTATTTTGATTGGAGACAAGGCGACTTTTTGGTCTTAGATAATGTCCTTGCAATGCATGGACGTGCACCTTTTAAAGGAAAAAGACGTATTTTAACGGCATTAACTAAATAGGAAGATAGATGGGTTCCAAAATCACTCTTGTGGATGCAAAAAATCTCAATAATGTTGTTTGGCCCACAAGTGAACAGGCAGCGCTTGCGCGCTCTTTTTTGGTTCCGATCATAGAATCGGGCACGCAAGCGTTTATTAAAAACCTTGAGACAGAGCTCTACCTTTTGATCATTGATGATCAGGTGATTCCGATTACAGTGAATCAAAAGGAGTACAACAATGCCTACGTGGTTTCTAACTACTTTGCGATCAAATATTGGAAGGAGCAATTGGCCACCAAAGGAGTGGTAAAAAAAATGATACAAAAGCCATTAGCCAATTTGGCAGGCTCGATCATGAAAGGGATGAAGATCAATAAATTGATCCTGGTAAACAATTGGCTTTTCCCGACAAATATCCACCCTATTTTAACAAGAGCGCAGGTAGAGGAGATTACCCAATTTTTAAAAGATCGTTTTGGAGACCATCTCATCACCTTTCGAGGACTCAATATTCATCACCACCAGGATCTTTTAGCCCGTTTAAAGCGCACGCGCTACCGCTTAATGAAAACACGTACTGTGCATATTTATGATCCTGACAATCGAGAAAATCTACCCTCTAAAGTTTTGCGCTCTCACCGTAGAGATGAGCGTTTGATTGCAAGCTGTGGGTATGAAGTGATTCGTACGCAGGATCTAACCAAAGAGGATATTTCTCGCATGCTGGAGCTCTACAAGGGGGTTTATTTGGATAAATACACCTCCTATAGTCCGCAATATTGCGAGAAATACCTTGCTCATATTTTGGATAAAAAATTGATGAATTTTGTGGGTTTGCGCAAAGATGGCAAAATTGATGGCATCTTTGGCTGCTTCAAAATTGGCAAAGAGATGATCGTTCCTTTTTTTGGATATGAAAAATCAGAAGAGATGTCGGCAAAGATGTATCGAATGTTGGCAACGCTGATTGTCAAGGAGGCTGAGGCTCAAAATTTGGTCTTAAATAATAGCTCGGGAGCAAGTGGCCCTAAGAAAAATCGTGGCCATACCCCAGCTCTTGAATATACCGCGATCTTTGATGATCACCTACCTACCTACCGGCGCTATTTTTGGGGCTTGTCCGCTACAATCATGAATACTTTTGTCTCCTCAACTATCAACTAAGGGTTCCAGTTAAAAAACGATAGAAGAAGCAGCGATCTTGCTCTGCCAGCTCTTTTTCCAAGGTGTGGTCTCTATTGATCTTGGATTCTAGCTCTTTAGGGACCTTGTGATTTGATAAAAATTGACGAATGCAAAAACGAGCATTGGGTTTGCCCACACGGATCATTTCTGTGAGAACCGTTTCAAATTCCTTTTGCTTGAGGTAAGAGGCGACATCGGATAATGAAAAACAGTCGATACTATTGCTCTTTGCCTCTTTTAAAAAGGTGATAAGGTCGATGGTTTTGACATCGATACAGTCGGCTCTTTGTTTAATTGTTTCTGTTCCCTCTTCTTGCAAATAGGGAGGATAGCCCTCTTCAAAAACCTTGCCAGCAAAAAGCAGTGAGAGTAATAAGTTCTCTTTTGCTGGGAAAGTAGTTAAAGAGTGGTGACATTTTTGGTAGATATGTTGGCCAATATGAGCGGCAGCTCCGGTGTTGTCATAGAGGCCCGGATCTTTAAAAAAAAAGCGCGTTAAAGAGGGGTGTAGTGCATATTTAAATAAATTTTCTAAACCCCAGGTGTGCCATTTTTTTTCGACAAATTCTTTTTGCTCATGAAGGTTGTTAAATGAAAAGAGCTGCCTTACTTTCTTACCCCGTATAAGACGAATCCCTTTTGATGCAGAGAAGATCAATTTTTCCACAGCACCTTGATAAATAATGCCCTTTTCAATTTTGTCTTGGTTCTTTGAAAAGTACTCTCTTGAGCTCTTCTCCAATTTCTTCTTCAAGGAATCAAAGGTTTGCAAACGCTTATCGCAACCTTTCAGACCTAAAAAAGCAAGGTAGGAGGGGTAGTCTAGCTGTTTCATTGCTTGAATTTTTAAGTTCAACAAACTGTTTTGTAGTATATTGGCATCAATAGAAATGAGTTTTTTGCAAGGTCGGGTTAATAGATTTAAAGGGCGATCCCCACTTGCAGTAATAGCTAAGACAGTATCGTCTGGTTGAATGTCGAGAGCACGCTCTTCAGTTAAGTGATCTTCATTTCCAAAGCTATAGCTCAGTCTTTTAAAAAAAGGTTTCATTTTATTAATATATCCTAAAAGCAGCGGCTTAGTTTAAGGTTTGCACCATAGAGATGGTATTTTGTCTCAATATAATCAAATGGGAAGCTCTCGCGCCCCCCAAACTGTCGTAGTTCATAAAATGGAATGAGTGCGATTTTCGTGAGTAGCCAAGGGCCTCGGGATTTGCAAACAAAGGGAAGTTCGAGGCGATACTGTGTGCTATCTTTAACAATCATTGTAATATCGTCAAAATAGGGGTCGTCAGTAATGTCACAGGCTGAGTTTTGCATAAATCTAACTTTAAAATTAATTCCCATACTTAGCAAAGGTGTGAAATTGAAGCCAGACAAAAAACCAACAACAAAAAAATTAAAGTGCTCAGTGAATGTGCAGATCATCTCTGTAGGAGGAATGAATTGATTGCTTTGAGTAAAAGATCCCCACCCACCAAAGGGAATAAAAAATTGCTTTTTGGGCCAATCATGTTGCAAACAGTACCCTAGGCGCACCTCGATGATCTCATTGGAGAAATTTGAAAAAATAGCTTTTTCGCGACTGTTTTTTCCTTCTATTTCTCCGCAACCATAGAGGTAATCGGCCCCCAGATAGAAACCATGGCGTTTGATGCGATCCACTCCTACACGGAGCCCATTAATTTGCCCCTCTTGATGGGTGCCTGTTTGCCTTTGGCGCTCTAGGTAGGATATTTCTGGACCTGCGTAGAACTCAAGATATCTTGCGTGGATTGAGAAAGAGGAAAGTAAAAGGCACAATAAGAAAAATCTGTGTAGCAGCATTTGATAAGTAAATTATGTTATGAGCTCCACGGCAAGAGACCCTGACAATACTCTAAGAGAGAGCAAAAATAGTATCAAATGAAATTATAAAAAATAAGGGGTTTATGTCTGTTTGGACAAAACAAAATTTGCTCTTGTCTTAAAAAAAATAGTATCTTAGCATAGTTTTAACAACCTGAGTTTTGGTTTTGTCTCCTCAGATTATTGAATCGACTATAAATCCAGAGAGCAGGTTAATATTTTTTTACCAAGGACCGAACTAATGAGCAAACGATCTCTTTTCTCTATTTTAGCGATTTTTTCTTGCCTGCATCTATTTGCAGCAAACGAGCAGATTTGTGTGATGACAGACCATGATCTTTTCTATATGGAGGTGGATTCTTCTGCTTCTTTTTCGGAGGTAAGTGCGCTTGCACAACAAATGGTGGGAGATGAGCAAGAGATTGTGATTGCCCCTCGCGCTCAGATAGCAAGCAGGAGGCTTGATGAGAAGAAATTGGTTCGTGAAGAGGGAGGGAGTTTAGGCTATCCTCGTGATTACTCTACTTGTGTTTCTGATGTAGAGAAGCAGGATTTGCACTATATTGTGACAACTCTTGCCAAAAAATCTTTAGTTTCGCTGGCGATGTCAAAAGGGGAGTTGGAGTGTGCAGGGGAGCGGATAGAGCATTTGCACCCTTTGCGCTTTTTGATGACGATTTTTACCGATGAGGAGATGAAGGTCTCTATCAAAAACATTCGTAAGCGCGGTTGGGTGTGGAACAACTTTTTGTCTGGTCTTAAAAATTCACTTGTTAGTGAAAATTTGATTGGAAACATGAAAGAGTGCTATATCGTTGATTTTGCCAGGGCAGTGGAGATTGATCCCCGTATTATCTTGCCTGCGGCACGTGAGGAAAATTGGAATCTGTTTGTGGATTTGTTGATTCGTTACGTGCCTCGCAAAGGTAATCCTGGCAGATATGATTAGAGAATGTTCTTGGGGTAGGCTGTGTGGCGACTATTTGTTCTTTTCTTTTTATTAGTGGGGTCGATCTGTGCACAGCCACCTGTATCTATTGTGATTCCTATGCGCAACGAAGCCTCTAGTTTGGAGACTTTGGTTGCCAATTTAAAGGAGCTTGATCCCGAACCTGAGCGTATTTTTGTAGATGGGGGAAGCATTGATGATAGTGTAGCTCTTTTGGAGAGTTTGGGTGAAAGAGTTGTACAAATTAAGGGCTCTTTTCGTGGGGGCGCAATGAATTTGGGTGCCCAGTTGGCGCAAGCAGATCTTCTTGTATTTCTACATGCAGATTCATACGTGCCACAAGAATCCTATCGTGCAATGGTTGAGCACGTTTCTCAAGGGGATATCGAGGCGGGCGCCTTTTCTCATCGATTTCAGGGTGTAAAGGAGAGTAAGCGGCTGCGGGCGATGGATTGGGGCGTGGCTTTGCGTTGTAAGCTTTTTAGATGTCCGTACGGAGATCAGGGGTTTTTTATTACAAAATCTGCTTGGGAGCAGGTAGGTCCCTATGAGGATTTACCTTTGATGGAGGATGTGGAGTGGTTTGGTCGAGTGAAAAAGCATCTTTCTTATTTGATTTTATCCGAATGCATTGAAACTTCTCCCAGGCGCGTCTTTAAAACAGGCTGCTTTAGAACATGTGTGACAAATTCTACCCTTGTTTTGTTGTATAAGATGGGGGTTAGTCCTGAGCAGCTCGCTAAGAGGTATTATTAATGGATAAGTATTCGGTGATTGTAATTGGAGCAGGGGCTGGCGGCTTGGTGGTTGCCTTGGGGTTAGCCAAAGCAGGAAAGTCTGTCTGTCTCATTGAAAATGGAAATTATGGTGGAGATTGTACCAATTTTGGCTGCATCCCCAGCAAGGCCCTCATTGCATCTGCAGAGGTGGGGCATGCTCTTGGGCAATTACAAAAATTTGGAATTGATGCCAGTGTGCAAGTAAAGAGCACAGATGGTGCTTTGAGCCGAGCGCGTGCCATTGTGAGTGGGATTCGAGAGCACGAGGAGCCCAAGGCTCTAAATGGTCAAGGTGTGCACACAATTACGGGATTGGCACAATTTGTAGATGCGCATACGTTAGAGGTAAGTGCCTCTGATGGTTCGAAGAGGCAAGTCTATGGCAAACAGATTGTGATTGCTACTGGCTCATCACCTCGTATTCCTGCAATAGATGGATTAGTGGAGACACCTTATTTAACAAACGAGACGATTTTTTCGTTAGACAAGGTCCCCACAAGTTTGGCTGTATTGGGAGGGGGGCCGATTGGTTGTGAACTTGCGCAGGCATTTGCACGTTTAGGATCCAAGGTATTTCAGATTCATCGGGGTGCCAATCTACTCAAAAAAGAGGAAGCTGAGGCACAGGATTTGCTCAAAGAGAAATTTGAAGAAGAAAAGATCTCTCTCTATTTAAATCATACGCCCAAAAACGTGCGGTATAAAGAAGGGCTGTTTACGATTGCTCTGGATGATCAACAAATTGTGCAAGCAGAGCATTTTCTTGTTTCTGTAGGCCGTTCTGCAAATGTGCAGGCTTTGCAACTCGAAAAGGCCAAAGTAAAATTTACAGATCTGGGGATTGCAACCGATCGTTTTGGACGCACAAACATCAAACATATTTGGGCGGTGGGAGATGTAACGGGCGGGGCAATCTTTACGCATGTGGCCGAAAACCAAGCACGTCATGTGCTTGCCTCCTTGCTTTTGCCCTTTAAAACCAAGTTGGATCGTGCTCAGTCGATTCCGCGCGTGACCTATACCAGCCCAGAAATTGCAAGTGTAGGTCTTTGCGAAAAAGAGGCCCTCGAAAAATATGGTAAGGAGAATTTAGCTACCTATTTTGTTCCCTTATCCCAAAATGATCGAGCCGTGACAGCCTCTGCTGAGGAGGGATTTGTCAAGGTTGTGACTAAAAAACTCTCAAGTAAAATTGTCGGGGCAACAATTGTAGCCCCTCGGGCAGGTGAGATGTTACCAGAGCTTTCCTTGGCGATGAAAAACAAGGTTCCCTTACGAAAGCTTGCCGCCTTAATTCATCCCTACCCTACTTATAGTTTAGCTATTCGCAAGGCGGCAGATGGTTGGCTAACGCAAACTCTTTTACCCTCGTTGCGACATCCTTTAAAAATGATTCAGTGGAAGCGCTGGTTGCCTCTGGTCGTGCTTGTGCTTGTCTCTGCTGGTATCTATATCTCTGGACTTTATCGCTACCTTACATTTGATATGCTGAAAGAAAAGCATCAAGTGCTTACGCAATTTGTGAGCGATCACCCCTACCTTTCTCCGATTGTCTATATTTTTCTATATATGTTAGTGGTAGCACTTTCTCTGCCAGGAGGTGCTCTTTTAAGCTTAATTGGTGGATTTCTCTTTTCCATCCCATGGGGCACTATTTATGTACTCGTGGGAGCCACTTTGGGGGCATGTGCTATTTTTTATGTCGCAAAGCATGCCCTCTATGACTTTTTAAGTAAAAAGGCAGGACCATTTTTGAAAAAGATGGAGAAGGGTTTTCAAAAAAATAGCGCAAGTTACCTGCTTTTTTTACGCTTTATTCCACTTTTCCCCTTTTGGCTTGTGAACATTGCTCCCGCTTTTTTTGGTGTTCGTTTAATCACCTTTGCCTGGACGACCTTTGTAGGGATTATTCCGGGGGCTTATGTCTATACACAAACAGGCGCAGGGCTCAGCGCTATTTTTGAGGGTGAGGGCTCGTTTTCGTTTGAAAACCTATTCAACCTCAAGTTGCGTATCGCGCTTGTTGCCCTGGGCCTCTTCTCTTTAATCCCCATCCTTATTAAGAAGTTTTTAAAGAAAAAAGGTGGATGATTAAAGTATAGTCGATTCAATTTAGATTGACACACTCAAGCACCATCTTTTGAAGCTAGGCATTGCTTTCGAACTCGCAAACCAACTATGGTAACCTTCGTTCTCCAAGCTTCCCCTAACTTCAAAATC
>Ga0180433_10008176_pt1 | contig 13118 bp, 10 predicted proteins | sample SS_ome_8_FD_132980 | JGI IMG/M metagenome (GOLD analysis project Ga0180433, IMG submission 132980) | Hypersaline lake sediment archaeal communities from the Salton Sea, California, USA - SS_1_D_1 metaG | ecosystem: Environmental > Aquatic > Non-marine Saline and Alkaline > Hypersaline >... | reverse complement strand
TTGCGTAGCATCTTGGTCGAGTTGGGGAGATTGGGTGGATATAGCAGCTCCCGGTGTGGATATATATTCCACATTACCCGGCAATAGATATGCTAGTAGGAGCGGTACTTCAATGGCAGCAGCTCATGTGTCCGGGTTGGCCGGCCTTCTGTTTGCCCTGCGCGGTGATAAAAATAGCAATGGCTTCGTAAATGACGATGTGCGTGCAGCCATCGAGAGCGGCTGTGACGCGCTTAATGTCAGTTCAGTTAAATTGCGCATTAACGCTTTCAATGCGGTCAATCGAGCATTAACCTCCAGATAGTCAGTGCGAAGCGATCTCTGTTATGGCTACCCCCCACAGGGGTTGCTTCGTTGCTGACTTTTCCCTCCGAAGAAAAGCCTGAACAGGTATACACTTTAGCCTTTACAATTTCGCTGCCTCAGAGTATAATCTGGTGCCATGCCTGGCATCAATCCAGACCTGCTTGGTCTCCTGGCCAAGGTATCATTGATTCTTACTCAGCATAACTACCCAGCTTATTTGGTTGGCGGTTTTGTTCGGGACTGGTTGCTGGGTAGGGAGACAGCCGATATCGATATCGCCGTAGATGGCAACGCCTTGGACATAGCCCGGAAAGTGGCGCAGACCATTGGTGGAAAATATGTTTTGCTGGATGAAGTCAATATGATAGCCAGGGTGATTGTTGCGGACGGGCACCTGTGGCATCTGGATTTCTCCTCTTTCTCAAATGGTATCCAGAATGACCTGGCACGACGTGACTTTACCATCGATGCTATGGCCATGGAGCTTGTAGGGCTAGTTTCCGGTTCGCCTCAGCTTATTGACCCGTTCTCTGGGGAAAACGACTTGAGGAAAGGGCTGGTGCGGGCAGTAAGCCAACGGATTTTCGAGGAAGACGCAGCCAGACTGCTTCGGGGGGTCAGATTAGCTGCTGAGCTCGGCTTCAAGATTGAGCCTGAAACCGAGAATTTGATTAGAAAAGACTGCCGAATGGCTAAGCTGGTTCCCGGAGAAAGATTGCGTGAAGAGCTGGTGAGGATACTGGCTCTGCCCGGTTCTGGGGAGATGGTGCGCTATCTGGATAAGTTAGGCTTGCTCACCGAGATAATTCCAGAGCTGAAAGAAATGAAGGGGGTAGAGCAGCCGAAGGAGCATTATTGGGACGTTTTTGAGCATTCGGTGGAGACTATAGCGGCTGCTGAGTTTTTGCTACGAGATAGCCAGTGGAAGTATGGTAAAAAGAGCTTGTTGGCGGTAACTCCGTGGTCCGAAGAGATAAGTCAGCATTTTGAGGAAGAGGTATCCGGCGGCAGCAATCGGAGGCTGCTGCTCAAATTGGGAGCACTGATGCATGATATTGCCAAGCCGGCGACCAAGGCAGTTGATGAAACGGGGAGGATGCGTTTTCTGGGGCATACCAAGCAGGGAGCGGTTGTAGCTGCTGCGATTTTAGAGAGGCTACGCTTCAGCAGTCGGGAGATAAGGTTGGTAGAAAATCTGGTTTACCATCATCTCCGTCCTGCCCAAATAGCTAACGAAGGTTTGCCTACAAGCCGGGCTATTTATCGGTATTTTCGTGATGCTGAGGGCGCTGGTATTGATATACTATTTCTGGCTCTAGCTGATTACCTGGCAACTAATGGGCCTGAGCTTGACATTGAGGAGTGGAAACAGCATAATCTTTTGATTAATTACATATTAGCTGAACATGTGAAGCAAGAGTCTGAGGTTTTGCCGGTCAAACTGGTCGATGGTCATGATTTAATGGATATTTTTGACTTGAGACCGGGGCGCCTGATTGGTGAGCTTCTGGCTGGAGTGCGCGAAGCTCAAGCGGCAGGAGAACTGAGTACTAGGGAGGAAGCCATAGAACTGGTGCGTAAAGAATTGGAGAAGCAGCAATGCGGCATGGCTTGTTGATATTGTTCAACCAATTTAAATCAACTAGGAACAGGTAGTTAAATGAAGAGAGGAAATACTCCACTGCTTATTTTCATACTGATTCTTTTTGGCTGTTCCCTTTGGCTGATATGGCCGGGCACTGAATTACTTGGCAGAGATGAGTTCAAATTAGGGCTTGACCTTCGAGGGGGTAGCCATTTAGTGTACAGCATCGATTTGAGCAAGAAGGACCCGGCACAGACAGATGCTGACGTTATCGAGGGTGTGAAAAACAAGATTGAACGGCGAGTTAATGCCTATGGCGTCACCGAGCCCATAGTCCAGACGATTAGGAATGAACAAGGCAGCTTCGTTCTTGTTCAGCTTCCCGGAGTCAAGGATATTGATGAGGCGATGAGGCTTATCGGCCAGACGGCTGAGCTTGATTTCAGGGAGCTTGAGCTTGATGAGGACGGCGAACCGGTGCTCGGCGAGGAAGGTAGAGAGCAATGGGTCATCGCTAAAGCTGAGGGCAGCGATGGCCAGGAAAGAGAGCTTACCGGTAAGTATCTAAAGCCGAATGCCCAGGTGGTTTTAGCGCCACAGACAAATGAGCCGGAGGTAGCTTTTGAATGGAACGAGGAAGGTGCCGTTCTTTTTGAGCAAATCACTCAAAGGAATCTACAAAAGCCTCTGGGTATATTTTTGGATGACCAGCTAATTTCGGCACCGACAGTGCAGGCCGTAATTAAGGAGCAAGGAGTTATTACCGGCCTGAACCTGGAGGAGGCCAGAATGCTAGCCATACAGCTGAACTCGGGCTCTCTCGATGTACCTCTGACTCTAGTTGAAAGAAGAGACATTGGGGCTACTCTGGGGGAGGACTCTCTGAGGAAAAGCTTGGTGGCAGGAATAATCGGGTCAGCTATGGTAATTTTGTTTATGATTGCCTATTACCGTTTTTCAGGTTTTGTGGCTTGTCTGGCGTTGCTCGTCTTTGTGGTGTTGAACTTGGCTGTTTTTAAGCTAATTCCCGTGGTTTTGACGCTTCCGGGCATTGCCGGTTTCATCGTGTCCATAGGTATGGGGGTTGATGGCAATGTTCTTGTGGCTGAGCGTTTGAAAGAGGAGCTAAGACGCGGACGTACGCTGGGAGCAGCGGTGGAGGAAGGTTTCCGCCAATCCTGGTCAGCTATTTTTGATGCTAATGTGACTGTTTTTATTGCTTGCGCTGTGCTTTACTGGCTTGGTAATACCTTTGGTAATTTTTTGGTCATAGGTTTTGCTACTACTCTATTCATAGGCACAGCTTTGAGTATGTTTACACAGGTTGTAGTTACTAGGACTTTTATGCGTACATTTGTAGGACTCGGCGTGGCAAAAAGCCCGGGCGCTTACGGAGTATTGAAGCAATGATCGATTTGATTGGTAAAAGAAACTGGTTTTTCCTCATATCGGCAATAGTAATTATTCCAGGCATAATTTCACTGGCTGTTTTCGGGCTTAGTCCAGGGGTAGATTTCAGTAGCGGCACTGCCATGACCTTGACATTTGATAAGGAAATAGAGCTAAGTCAACTGCGCCAGGGATTAGCTGACATGGGTTATGATATGGCTGTTGTTCAGCCTGCTGGCGAAGGAGATTTCTTTGTTCGTCTCCCCGAAATATCTGCTGAGGAAACAACAAAGCTAAAGGACGGTTTAGAGGCGGGGTTAGATACAGAGCTTACAATCAGCAGCCTTTACAGCGTTTCGCCGGTTGTGGCCGCAGGGACGGTACGTAACACCATAATCGCTGTTGTGGTGGCTTCAATAGGCATTTTGCTGTATATTTCCTGGGCATTTCGTAAGATGCCCAAACCCATCCGTTGGGGCACCTGTGCCGTTATAGCTCTGGTACATGATTTGGTGGTGGTTATTGCCGTTTTCTCCGTTCTGGGGTGGGTAGCTGGGGTGGAAATCGATGCTCTGTTTGTCACCGGCGTGTTAGCGGTTGTCGGCGTTAGTGTGAATAACATTGTTGTTGTCTTTGACCGCATTAGAGAGAACTTGAAGCGAGGAGTAAGCCGCGACTTTGAAGTGATAGCAAATTACGGTATCGTTGAGTCCCTGGGTCGCTCTCTAAATACAGGACTGGCTACACTTTTCGTTATACTGGCGCTTTACCTGCTTGGTGGAACAACTACGCATACTTTGGTATTGGCGCTTCTAATCGGCATTGCTACCGGAATTTATTCTTCCCTGTGTATAGCCGGGCAGCTTTTGGTAGTCTGGGAAAAGGGCTTTACTTCTCGTCAAAAGGCAGCCCCGAGTTCTGGCTGAAGCTGAATTACCGTGAGGCTTTAGCCTCGTCGAGCCGATTGAGCTTACAGTTGGTGCACGTCCTTAATCATTCCGATGAAGTTATCGAACTTTACCGGCTTTGTTTCTGATTCCTGTTTTCCTAAAGGATCACAGATTTGGCGTTCTCCCCTAAGGATGTCGAGAGTGGCGGCTATGGATAGAGATAATGCTTCAAGGTTATAGCCGCCTTCTAGAGTAAAGACCATCCGTCCCTGACACAACATATCGGCTAGGGTTTTGGTGATTTCTACCAGGCGGGCGAAACCGGAGACGCTTAGCTGCATTAAAGCCAGGCTGTCAGCCCAGTGTGCATCATAGCCAGCGGAGACCAGGATTAGCTGTGGTTCGAAGCGCTCGGCTGCCGGTGCCAGTATATCTTCGAAGACTGCCTGATATTCATCGTCTCCCCAGCCGGCTAGTAGGGGCACATTAAAAGTAAAGCCTTCGCCGTCTCTGGCTCCGGTCTCATCAATGCTGCCGGTTCCCGGATAAAACGGATATTCGTGGGTGGAGAAATAAAGGACATGTGGGTCGGCATAGAAAGTATCTTGAGTACCGTTGCCGTGGTGAACATCGAAATCTACGATAAGTATTCGCTGGATATCAAAATTGGCCATGGCGTATTTGGCGGCTATGGCTATGTTGTTGAATAGGCAGAAGCCCATAGATTGCCAGCATGTAGCATGATGTCCCGGTGGCCTGACCAGAGCGAAAGCGTTGTTAACCTGCTTGTTCATCACTGCATCGACTGCTGTCAGCATGCCACCGGCAGCATATATAGCCGCATTGTATGAGCCGGGTGATGTTACTGTATCAGGGTCAAGCCAACCACCGCCTCTTTCTGTTTGTTTTTGAATTCGAGAAATATATTCTGGTGCGTGTACTGCGGCTAATTCGTCAAGTGTAGCGGCGCGTGGCGATAGCAGAGAAAGCTTGTCCTTAAGATGGCTCTCTTCAAGATGGGACATGGTGGCTATCAGTCTCTGGGCATTCTCGACATGCGTTCCAGTGTCATGCTCCAAATATACCGGGTCGTAAATCAAGCCTACACTCATTGTGACTCTGTATCTTGAAAGTTGCTTGAAGGCAGTCTTATTAAAAAAGCATTCCTATGATATCAAAGCTGGGTCTCCTGAGCAATATACCGGGTGGCTCATATGCTGTGTGTGGGATAGACTTGTTTTGTCGTGGTACAGGTGGTAAACTCCTAATCCGAAGCAAAATCGAAATTAAATTAGAAAGAATCAATAGTCGATGTTTTCAAGTGAAAGAGGAGCTGCAAACCTTTTAATTGGGATCGTTGTCATCCTTATATTGCTTAAGGTCATTGTTGGCTGGATTAGTGGCAGTATCAGTGTGCTTGCCCAAGCGGCGGACAGCTTGCTTGACCTTTTTGCTGGCCTGATCACATTTTTTGCTGTTCGTATTGCTACGAAGCCGGCTGACGAGGAGCATCCATTTGGGCACGGTAAGGTAGAAGATATAGCTGGTGTGATGCAGGGAGTGCTTATTTTTATCGCCGCTGGAGTGATAATCTATTCAGCAGCCATTAAGATAATAAATAATGCAGCTATTGAGCTGGCTGAGGCGGGTATTGGAGCCATGCTAGTCTCTATGGTCGCCAGTATTTTACTATCGCGCCATCTACTGAAGGTATCTAAGGCTACTGGCTCGATTGTGTTGGAGGCCAACGCTCGCAATATGATGGGTGATATCTATTCGACTGCAGCAGTGCTGGTTGGACTTCTGCTGGTGCGACTAACCGGCTTGAGCATTTTTGATCCTATAGTTGCCGTCGGCATTGCCATCTATATTGCGAAATTAGGCTATGATGCTATAAACAAACCGCTTCTTGGGTTGGTTGATGCCAGCCTTCCCCCTTCGGAGCAGAAAGTGATAAAAACTTGCTTGGCTGAACAAGGCAGTAAGATAGTTAGCTTTCACGAGTTGCGCACTCGCCGCTCCGGAAACCAGCGCTATATTGACCTCCATCTTGTAATGGCAAAGAAAATAAGTTTGGAGCAGACGCATCGAGTATGTGACTCATTGGAACATGATATCCAGGCAAGATTACCCCGGACCAATGTTACTATTCACGTTGAGCCGTGTGACGGCAAGTGCAAGTACTGCTCTGTTGATTCCTCTGCCTGCCAATCCAAATAGCATACCTTATCCACAGTTACTATTAGACTGGCTTATTTTTTGTGATAATGTTGAAGTAACCTCTTGTGTTAAGCAATAGAAGTAGAATATAATACCTAGCACTACTAGGCATTTGGCGCAGGTGTAGCCAAAAGGCAGACTAGAGTAAAGGGGGAAATTGTGGTTAAAATTGTTACTGATACTGTGTCTGACCTGCCACCTGATGTGGTCAAAGACCTGGACATCACGGTCGTCCCGCTGCACGTTCATTTCGGCCAGGAGACCTATAAAGATAGGGTTGACCTGAGTTCTGAAGACTTTTACCATAAACTAGTACACGGTTCTACTTTTCCTTCTACCTCTGCGCCTAGCCCTGGAATTTTTGCTGAGGTCTTTGATGATTTGTCCACAAAATGTAGCCAAATTCTAGGTGTGTTTGTGTCCCGCAAGTTGAGCGCTACCTGTGATGCAGCGCTACAGGGTGTGGACCTCATGAAGAGGAAGTGCCAGGTGGAAATTGTCGATTCCGCATTGGGCATAATGGGCCAAGGGTTTTTAGCTATGGAGGCGGCTAAAAGAGCTCTAACTGGGGCTAAACTCAGTGAACTCGTCAGCATGATAGCAGAAAATATTCCACGAATGCATGTCCGGGTGTCACTTGATACTCTCGAGTATTTGGCACGGGGAGGACGCATCGGCAAAGTACAGGCTTTAATGGGGTCGATGCTTAGGATGAATCCTATACTTGGTTTAAAAGACGGTGTGGCTTTTCCGGCTGCCAGGGTGCGCTCTAAAGCCAAGGCTATGGATTGGCTCTGCGACTTTGCCTCGAAGTTCAGCAAGGTAAAGGCATTGGCTGTGGAGTATGGAACCAACGTGGCTGAAGCTGAGGCACTGGCCAAGCGTATCGCCGCTGTATTTCCAAAAGTCCCCATGTATCTATCTAACGTTAGCCCTGTTATCGGCACACATACAGGTCCTGGTGTTCTGTCGGTAACTGTAATGGAAGCTTAGCAAGTGTCTACCGTGCCCTAGAATAGATGGCACAGTATCATTCTGAGTATTATAGCTGTTCCGGGCTTATGAGCCAATCCACGTAGAAACCGTTTAAAGAGAGCTGGTTGTTCTCAGTTTGTGAAGTGATTGTTTGAGGTGGGGTCTAGTGATATACTGGGGAAATCAAGGAGAAGCATGTCGCTAGACCTGTCTAAGCTGGTTGGTCAAATTGTGGAATTGGCGGCTAGCTTGAGGGCACGTGAGAGAGAAAGAGAGACCAAGCTCAATTTCGCCTTAAAGACCCTGAAATCTTCGGCTATCGAGTTCGCCAGTTTAATGCAGAAAATTGAGACAAGTAAGACCACCTGGCTGGTAGCTGGTCTGAAAGAAAAGATTGACCTGCGGCAGGCGGTATCATCTTGCCCGGATGACCTAATTGTTCTGGCTAGCGATGGCTCTCATATAGATGTTGACCGGCACCAATCGGCTCACTGCTTTCTGATTAATATCGGTGTAGCTAAGCTCCAGTACGGTCGAAACCCCGATGCTCAACTCTTTAGTGTACCTTCTCTTTATTTCAAAGATAACGAGGTGGCTATTATTTCTCCCGATGGCCAGCAGACTCCGATAGAGGGGCAGCTTCTGGGAGTTAAGCGCAGTGTTGAGGAGTGCCGTATACTTGTGGAGCAAATGGCTGAAATGAATGCGGAATTACCCCTTGTGGCGTTGCTTGATGGCTCTCTCATCCTGTGGGGCTTAACCGGGCAGACCTATCCTGGCTTTGTCGTCCATGAACTCCTGGTGGAGAGCTTTTTAAAATATCTAAATGAGCTAAAAGAGCTTAGCCAGAGCAGGCAGATGGCGGTGGCTAGCTATATTAGCTTTCCCCGTAGCACAGATGTGGTCAATGCGCTCAGGCTGGCGGTTTGCCCCTATGAGTTGGTAGATTGTGACCGTAATTGCGGCAGAAAGTTTGATGGTAGGGAGTGTGATGTTTTTGGAGGCTTGCTTGACCGCGAGCTTTTTGCTCGGCTGTTGGCGCCGGGAGAGCGTTCAGCCGTATTCAGTAGCAGGTCGTCGGTCGTGTTAAAGTATTATGGAGCTCAAGAGGTCAACTTTTTTTATATAAGGCTCAATGGGGAGGTAGTGCGGGTGGAAGTTCCACTCTGGGTGGCTGAAGATGAAAAACTGGTTGGACTTGTTCATTCAGCGATTTTGGATCAGTGCCAGCGCGGTTTAGGTTATCCCGTTGCTTTGAGCGAAGCACATGAGCAGGCTGTAGTGACTGGCGCTGACCGAGAGCAATTCTGGTGGTTAGTGGAGCAAGTCCTGGCTGAGGATAAGATAATTCTGGAAAGTTCAGCCAAGCTACAGAGTAAGAGAACGAGATGGGTATAGGAGAAGCGAGAAACAAAGACCAAAAATCAAAAATGGATACTTTGAATAAGGTAGCAGAGGTTATCGAGGCGAGCAGTGCTGAGTTCACTGCTCAGTGTTATAAGCTTGACCAGTCGCCTGTATTAGGCAGCCTGGTGAAAACTCAGGATGATCTTGGCGCAATCTATGGCGTTGTCTATAATGTTGAGACTCATAGTCTTGAACCAGGGAGGCGTGTGGTGGCTCGGGGGGAGGAGATGAAGGCACAAGAGGAGGTATTCAAAGCCAATCCTCAATTGTCCAGGCTTTTAAGCACTGATTTCAAGGTTATGGTCGTTGGGCATATGCAAGGAGAAAAATTATATCATTATCTACCACCGAAACCAGTGCCCATCCACGGCTTTGTCTATACCTGCCAGACTGAAGAGATCAGGGCGTTTACTCAGTCGCTTGATTTTCTTAGCTTGCTGGTGAATGCTGGACTACCCGTCCCCGTAGATGAGGTTGTTGCTGCCTGCCTTCGCTATGCCAGCCAGGCTCATTCTGACTCTCAGGCTTTTTTGGTTAAGGCTGGTAAGGAACTGGCAGGTATAATGAGCAGTGATGCTGGAAGATTGAATTCACTTCTAAAGAGGCTTAAGTGATGGAAAGTCAGGATTCTGAGGAGCGGACTAGTTTAGGTGTTGTAGTTTCCGGATCGCTGACCCGAGGTGTGGAGGTAAAGCTCGATGCTGCTGTCTCAGTGGAGGACATGGTGGTGGGCCGTTATGTTGCTATTGAAGGAAAGAGACACCGTTTCTTCGGCATGATTACTGATGTCAGTCTGGAGACTGTTGACCCACGGGCAGTGGTAACACCGCCTGATATCTCTGACCCCTTTATCGCTCAGGTAATTACTGGCACTACCACTTATGGTAAGCTTCGGGTTTTGCCGATGTTGACTATTGGCAGCGATGCTGCTGGCATACTTGAGGGATCTCAGCCGGCGAAGACAGTACCGACACATTTCTCTGAGGTGAAATCTGCTTCCCAGCACGATGTAGAATTGGTCTTTGGCGCTGAGGACGAAAGGCGGTTTTATGTCGGTACGCCGTTGGATATGGAGACCAAGGTCTGTCTCAATGTCCCCGAGTTGGTCAAGCGCTCCAATGGGGTCTTTGGCAAGAGCGGCACAGGTAAGACTTTTCTTACGCGCTTGCTTCTTATCGGTATGCTGCAAAAGGGGGCCGCGGTCAGTTTGGTTTTTGATATGCATAGTGAGTACGGTTGGGAGGGGAAGACAGAGAAAGGTTACAAAGTGAAGGGGTTAAAGCAACTCTTTCCGTCCAAGGTGGCAATTTTCACTTTGGATGAGGAGAGTTCTCGACGGAGAAGAGTAAGCACTGATTTTGTGGTCAGAATAGGTTATGACGAAATTGAACCTGAAGATATTGAGTTGCTCCGGCAGACATTGAACCTTAGCGAAGCTTCTGCTCAGGCAGTATACCAGCTGGCGCGGGAGTTCGGTGATAGAAGATGGTTGGAGTCTGTGCTGAATCTAAACGAAGATGAGAGTAAACAGTTAATTTCCAGGCTCAATATTCATGACAGCACATATCGCAATTTGCGGCGTGGGCTGGAGAATTTGCGGCGTTTTTCCTTCTTGGTATCTCGGGCATCAGACAACTCAGTTCGACGCATCTTGGAATATCTGGACAGGGGCATAAACGTGATACTAGAGTTCGGCAGATTTGATGATTTTGCGGCTTATATTCTGGTGGCTAATCTGCTGAGTCGGCGGATTTACGCTAAATATCGGGAGAACGCAGAAAGGGAGATGGGTGGTGAGGTGGCATCGGCTCATCCGCTGGTTATCACTATTGAAGAGGCCCATCGTTTTCTTAATCCTGAAGCTTCAGCTCGAACCATCTTCGGTAGAATCGCTCGGGAGATGAGGAAATATAATGTGACTTTGCTGGTGATTGACCAGCGTCCCAGCGGTATAGATGATGAGGTCATGTCGCAATTGGGGACGAAGATAACCTGTCTTCTGGACGACGAACGAGACATTGATAGTGTGCTTACGGGTACAGCGGGCAAAAGTGAACTGAAATCGGTATTGTCCAAGCTAGAGACGAAGCAGCAAGCGCTTATTTTCGGTCACGCTGTGCCTATGCCGGTGGTGATCAAGACTCGAGAATACGGTACGGCAGATTCTTACAAGGAATTAGGCTTTCTTGAGGCTGCCGAACTAAAAAAGAAGACGGAAAAAGATATAGAAGATTTATGGTCCTCTTAATCTGGCTAATTTTCTAGATAAACTTCGCGTAAAGTGGGAATACCCTGAGCATCCAGTTTATAGTTCTTGACATAAGGTTTGATTAAAAGATAAGTCTTGCCGAACCACAGAGGCACACAGGCAGCCTCGTCTGTTATTATCTGCTCAGCTTGCTGGTACAGGTTAAATCTGGTGGTTTTATCCGTTGCTGTACTTGCCTGACCGAGCAGTTCGTCCACCTCTGGGTTGCTGTATTTACCGGTGTTATACTCAGCATCGGTGTGGAATAGTATGTCCAGGAAGTTCTGAGGGTCAGGATAGTCGGCAATCCAGCCGCTGATAAACAGCTCATCGGCTTCCTCTTTTAAGAAATAGGAGAATATCTCTGGTTCTAGCTGTCTTACGCTCACTTCTACGCCAAGGTTCTCTTGCCAGTCTTGAATTATGGCGCCTAGATATTCCGGTATATTGCCCCCCCAACCAGAGGTGGTGATGGTAATAGGTGGTAGGTCTGCAGCACTGCCGTATTTTGAGTTGGCGATGAGGCTTTTAGCCTTATCCACATCGTAGGTAAGTCCTTCCAGATGTTCGTTATAGCCGGGCATATTGGGTGGTAGGATGCCATCGGCTTTGGTAACCATCCCTTTTAGAATTAACTTGATGATTCGCTCTTTATTTATGGCATGGCAAAAAGCCTGGCGGATGTTGACATCATCGAAAGGTGGCTTACGGGTGTTAAAGCCTATGTAGAAGAGACTTAGCTCGGGGAATACAGCTAGCTCTTTGTAGAAGGGGCCGCTTTCATCTGTTGCTCTATCGATGTAGTATTCATCTAGTGCAACTACGTCGATTTCACCCATTTCATACATTGCCATAGGCATGCCGGCTAGAAGATGGTAGTCTACTCTTTTGACAATAGCCGGCTGATCGTAATAAAGTTCGTTTGGCTCTAACACTAATACCTCGTCTGTTTTCCATTCCTTAAGTTTAAAGGGGCCGGTCCCATTTGGCTTTAGCCACCATTTTTTGCCTGATTCTACATTGGCTTTATCAACCACAAAGGCGGTAGGATAAGTAAGCTTGGCCAGGAAATAAGCCTTAGGAGCATCGATGGTTACCTTTAGAGTGTAATCGTCAAGTACTTCAACGCCGCTGATTTTTGTAGCTTTTCCTTCCAGTATATCTTTCACACCGACAATGTCACCCAGGTAGGTGGCTGCTGTCTGCGAGCCGGTTTTAGGATGGCATGTCCTTTCCCATGAATACTTAAAGTCCTGGGCAGTAACCTCTTTGCCATCGTGGAATTTCACTCCTTTGCGTAAATAGAAAGTGTAGGTCTTATCGTCATCGCTTATTTGCCAGCTTTCGGCGATATCAGGTACGGGCGTTGCCTCATCACCAAGGCGGGCTAGGCCGCTGAAGATTTGAACAACGTAAGCATGGGAACTCATCTCGCTGGAAATTGCTGGATCCAGGGTTACCGGACCGGTATCCCATAGGTTGAGAGCTCCCTTTTCTCGAGTTGGTATTTCCTTTGGTGGGCAGTTAATGACAAAAGGCAAGGTAACCAGAGCACAAATAATGGCACCCAGTAATGTGAATTGCCATGCTTTTTTCATTTATCTTTTACCCTCAAAATAGCTTTTTCGCTTTCATGCTTAAGTGATCTTTGTCGCAAACGATTATATGGTCGAGGACTTCGATGCCTATGATTTCACCTGCTTCCACGAGGCGTTTGTTTAGTTTGATGTCATCTTCTGATGGAGTAGGGTCACCAGAGGGGTGGTTGTGCATGAAGATTACTGAAGAAGCACAGGATGAGATAGCTTCTTTGAATACTTCTCTTGGATGCGCTATGCTGCAGTCAAGGCTGCCGATAGAGACTTTGTGAGTGTTTATCAGATGATTTCTAGTATCCAGGCAGAGCACCAAGAAATGCTCTTTCTTTTTGCCTTTTAGCTGGTTTCTGATTGCTTTTATGGCATCTTCCGGAGATTTAACTGTGATTTTCGAGCTTTCACCGGAGGAATCATCCAGTCTTTTGCTCAACTCAAACGCGGCTTTGATCTGGGCGGCTTTGGCCGGACCGATACCTTTTATCTGAGTCAGCTCTTCGAGG
>Ga0180433_10008175_pt1 | contig 13121 bp, 8 predicted proteins | sample SS_ome_8_FD_132980 | JGI IMG/M metagenome (GOLD analysis project Ga0180433, IMG submission 132980) | Hypersaline lake sediment archaeal communities from the Salton Sea, California, USA - SS_1_D_1 metaG | ecosystem: Environmental > Aquatic > Non-marine Saline and Alkaline > Hypersaline > Sediment... | reverse complement strand
CATAATGGTTTGAAATGTAATTTTTATAGTCAACTTATTAGTTAAAAAGATTTTTTATTTTGTTTTTTACATCCCCCGGATCAGGGTCTATTCCGAAAATCAGGCCGGGTTTAAGGTAATGTAATTTATTTTCGGCTTTGTATCTTTTTTCACCGCCACCGGTAATGTTAAGCATTATAATAGCATCTTTGTTTACCTGCTTATTTTTGACAGCTTCACTCAACGTAGCAATTGCAACTCCTGCAGCAGGATGTATATCAATGCCTTCGGTTATTTCAAAAAGACGGGACGCTGCTCTTAATTGTTCATTGGTTGCTATTAATACGTCGCCTTCTGAATCCTGTAGTGCGTCATATAAACCGCCGGCGAGGGGATAGGGAGGTTTACGGTTTGAAAGCACTTTTGCATCAATAATATCTACCAGCTTTCTGGCACTAACACTGTCCATAGGAAATATTTTACGGGAGTCTGCTTTCCATGCATCATAAAGCGGATTGAACGGTGCATTTTGGGAAACCATCAGTTTCATTTTATTATTACCGAATCTTCCGTCGTCAAGTAATCTGAGGTTTGCTTCCCATGCGGAGATGGCTCCCGTGCCGCTACCTACAGCCTGGAAATAATATTCGGGAATTTGACCCATGGTTGTTGCCGCTGAAAGTACTGTAGTACCCATACCATCTCTCCGGGCAACATTTTTGGCGCCTCCTTCGGGAATAAAACCGTCAAGTCCGGCAATCAGGTTAGAAAGATAGATTGAATCATAATAGTCACTACCGGAGCAACTGCATACCAGCTTTACACAATCATTCAGCGGGGTTTCAAACCAGAGGGTATCTATATAATCTTCCGGGACACAAAGGAGTAATGGTATATTGTTTTCTGAACATACTTTTGCAAATGAGCGGGATGTGTTCCCTGCCGAAGCCACTACCAGTATTTTATCCATATCCGGGAGCATTCTTCCACAAACAGAATACGCCTCAGTTTCCTTGAAACTGCACGTGACCATTTCCGCTCCCTTTTCCGGCCAGTAACCGCTGAAGGTAATCCACAGATTTTTCAATCCCAGTTCATTAGCCAGTCCTTCACTTTTATAGGTAACAGGAGCTGAGGATCCTTTTAGCATCCGTTTAACAGGCAACCAGTCTGCAAAGCGATATAGTCCCCATGAATTATCTTTTACATCCAGTTGAGTCTTTTTATAAACTGCCCTGATAAGGGTCGGGTCGGTTTCGCCCGGTGCTTCAAGTGTCCAGCCGTTATCATTAAAAATATTTCCGGTTTTTACCGATTGTAAGCGGTATGCCGTTTTATTAAAATTTTTTTCCATGTTATTTTATTTCTATTAATCACAAAAGTAATATTTTGGAGGATTATTAAAATAGAAAAATAAAATTAATAATACTTCAATCAGTTATTGCATTTTAGGATTAAGGCTTTGTTGCGAAATAAAGTATATAAAATAGGCGAAGTTATTTTTGTTTTTAACAAAGCATAATTTAGAGGCATAACCATAGTTATGGAGAAAAATTTTAATGTAGTAAAAAGAAAAAAGAACAAGCCTAAATGTTCAGGTTATTTCGTAATAATGCCTAAGATGATTCTATAAATAAGTATTTTGTGAAGGATGTAATATTTTTGGTGCAGATTGCTTTTAGATTTTCAGATTAATTTAAAGTTGTCAGTCCGGCCACTTAAGTGTGCTTTCAGCATGGGAATGTGAGCTTACTAAACAATAACTATTTTAAGGATACGTCTTAACAGATATATTAGTCCGTCTATAAAGTCCGCTGACTGCGTTATGCTTTGTCCTCATGATTTATTCAGGAGGGCTTTGTCCTCATAATTAGGAGGGCTTGCCCTCAAAATGGTCATTTACGATTAGTAAACTCACATTTTTCGGTCTGCGCAAGCCTTGTCAGCGAACTTTCTATTCCAGACTCTTAACTATATGGACAGACACGTATTACTGTACGGACAGTCATTTATTGGTTAAGATAATGGTAACAATAAGGTTTTCTGTTGAACTTACCATCATATTTTTTACCTCGTAGTAAATTTTTAATTTATTCATTCCGGCTACCTGTTCGGAGTTTCCCCTCAGTTCCAGAGGAGTCACATGGTGGGACTTAATGATTATATTCTCATTAACATCAAAACCGATTCCCGGTTGCACTAATTCAAGGTCAAAATCAATATCAGAGTGATTTTCAATTTCGACATATTTTGTTTCGCTATTTTTTAAACCTAAAGGTTGATTATTGATTTTTATTGATGAGAAGAATAATTGTTCAAGAATATTAGCTTTTCCGATAAGGGTATTGTCGAAATAAGCAGCAGTCCGGCGGCTGAACAGAGCCTCCCTTATTCCCCCTTTGGTTCTGCTTCGCGAGAACACAAGCGTTACAGGTCTGTGATTTTTTTTAAGATCATATGCCATACTTACAGGATCGTGAATATCAGAATTGCAAAACATTGTCAGGTTTTTACTTAATGCCCAGTCTATAACTTCAGGGTAATATTCTTTTTCATTGTATACTTCAATTCCGTGCAGCATATTATTTTTTAACAATTGAGTATGTTCATCCCACCAAAGTGTTGTGTCGGGTTGCTGGGCTTTCCATCCCGGATGGTTCCAAAGTATAAATGCTCCTTGTTCTCGGGCTTCTTTCAGGGCTTCAAAAACATCTTCACGATCGAGCAGATTGGCATTATTTATAAAAAGAGCATTTAAATGTCCGGGTGGCATGTTACGTGTAATTTCTGCTCCCCGGATAAGTAATATGTTAAGGGTGTTTGCAAGTGGTTCGGCAATTTCATATGAGCGGTTGTGGTCTGAAATAATGTCTTTGGAATGAGGCCTGTACTCAATATGATCCGTTATGGATACTGCATCCAGTCCTTGCTGCCAGGCTTCTTCGATTCTTATCGTGGGCCAGACAGTTCCATCGGAAAAAACCGTATGCATATGAAAATCACATTTCAAAGTTTTGTATCCCGGAATGTCAGGGATATAAATTATTTTTCTGTTTTGACCAAACGAAAGAGTTGTGACAACAGAAAGAAAAAAGGCTATTAAAATATTAATTATTCGTGTCATTTTAGATTTTTAGGTAATAATCAAAATTCATACAATATATTGGATACCTTTACTGTCTGAATGTATAAATGTTTTATAAATATCCGGATTTTTACCGGTTTTTCAACTATTCTGAATTTGAAATATTTATAAATTGTATTTTTTTTTAGTTTCTATAAAAATTTGTTTTAACTTTTTAAAAAAATTAAAAAGATTTTTGTTTAATTATTAAAATATTATGATCTTTGTTCATTCAAATAAACCATGGAAAAATTATTTATTAACAACACAGCAAATCAAAGTCATGGAGTTGAGCTTAAAAAAGTAGCTCATAAAAAACAAATTTTGCGTAATCTTTATTTTCACGATTCACTTTCAAACTCGGAATTAGCAAAAGTTATTAAATTAAGTACTCCCAAGATCAATAGTCTTTTACTTGAACTTATAGAAGATGGTCTGGTTAAAGAACTCGGCAGGGGTGATTCAAGCGGGGGTCGGCGTCCGAATATTTACGGGCTTATTGAAAACGGATTTTATGTAGTTGGTATTACAATAAATATTAACAGGACGATTATATCGGTTTTTAACAGCAATAATAAAGAAGTGGTCGGACCTTGCTATTATCCGATAAAAATGCATTCGGATTTTAATATTTTTCCGCAGGTCAACGAAAAGCTTGAAGAGGTTTTACGAACCCGTAATATTGATCGTGATAAAATATTGGCTGTGGGTATTGAGCTTCCGGGCCTTATTAACCAGAAGCAGGGTATAAATAAGACTTATTTTCCTGAGATCAGGGATTTGTCAGAAAAGCTTCAAAAGATATTCGGGTTGCCGGTATTTTTCAGTCATGATGCCAAGTTAAGGGCTTTTGCCGAACAGCATTTCGGACTGGCAAAAAATAAGAAGAATGTCTTGATGCTGCAGGTTGACTGGGGACTGGGACTTGGAATAATTGTTAATGGAAAGTTATATTACGGAAAATCAGGTTATTCAGGCGAATTTGGCCATTTACCTATTGTTGATAACGGAATACTTTGTAGCTGCGGTAAACAGGGTTGTCTGGAAACCATCGTATCAGCCACTGCCATTGCCAGGATGGCTAAAGAAGGCATTAGAGAAGGGAATTCTTCTCTTATTAACGAACTGGTCAATGGTGAAATTGATAAAATAGATATTTCTACAATCATGGAAGCTGCAAATCGGGGCGATCAGTTTGCCATATCTATTTTTTCAGAAGTAGGTTACTGGCTTGGCAAAGGTATAGTTTATTTAATACAGATATTTAATCCCGAACTCATTGTTCTCGGCGGCAGGTTGGCGGAGGCCAAAGAGTTCATTATCGCTCCCATTCAACAGGCAATTAATACATTCAGTAACCGGGATATAAGTAACGATACCGAAATTAAATTTTCAGAACTCGGACAAAAAGCCGGCACTTTGGGAGCAGCAGCTTATGCTTTGGAAAAAATGGCGTCGATTAAAAAGTAATTATTATATTTTTTATGAATATTAATTTTTCGAAGGTAGAACAAGCATTTTATAAAGATTCGAAATTAAAGGATATCACTACTCGTATTCCCTATATCACAGTAGATAGTTTTCCAAAACTGGGTCTGCTTTCTGCTTTGAGCTTTTTAGAATGGGTGTCTGAGAATCCGGAAGGAGTTGTCTGCCTTCCAACTGGGAAAACTGCCGGATATTTCATACAGTTTACTCATATGTTGCTGGATAACTGGAATAATAAAAAAGGAAGAGAAATTCTGGAGAGATATGGATTAAAGGATTTGAAAAAACCGGTTCTTGGTGAATTACAATTTGTTCAGGCCGGTGAATTCTATCCTATCAGTTCCCACCAGCATAATAGTCTTGTAAATTTTGTTGAAAAAAATTATATAGAGGGCTTTGGACTGAACAGAAGTAAAGCCTTAATTATTAATTCTGACGAGATTGAACTTGTTGAAAAGAATAAATATACGGAAGTATTTCCCGATTGTAAAATAGATCTGACACTTCGGTACAGGGAAGCAAAGTCATATAAGGAAAGAATACAAAAGGAATCGATATTTAAAATTGATCAGTGGTGTACCAGATATGAGGATTTAATAAGATCAAAAGGGGGTATCGGTTTCTTTTTGGGTAGTATAGGTCCCGACGGCCATATTGCTTTTAATACCAGGGGAAGCCACCATTTTTCATCTGCCAGACTGACAGAGACAAATTTCGAGACTCAGGCGGTGACTGCAACCGATCTGGGAGGTATTGAGATTTCAAGAAATCGCCTGGTTATTACAATCGGACTCGGAACGCTCAGATATAATCCTGGTAATAAGGCAATTATTTATGCTGCAGGGGAGGCAATTGCAGACACAATTAAAAATTCCCTCGAAAGTGACCCTACCGTAATTTATCCGGCAACATCATTGCAAGGGCTTAAGAACAGCCGTTTTTATCTTACTGAAGGGGCTGCCGTGAAGCTGGAAGATGCAGTCGAAAATTATTACAGCGACGGACCCTGGACCCATAAAAAGACTGAACGGGCAGTAATGGAGTTGTGTAAGAAAATTGATAAGTTCGGAATAAAACTTGAATCTGAGGATTTGAAAGCTGATAAATATTGCAGTCGTATTCCTGATTTAAATGAAAATACAGTCAATTCGGTAATTGATTCAATTCAGGCGAAAATTAATAAGGGAATATATAATGAATCCAACCAGATTTACTATCATACCGGTCCTCACCACGATGATATCATGCTTGGCATGATGCCCCGCATTAACCGGCAATCGCGTGATGCCAGCAATGAACTTCATTTTTCTGTTTTAACCTCGGGATTCAGTGCCGTCACTAATTCTTTTCTATATGATTTGCTTATCGATACAAAAGATTTGATAAACAGTGGCAAAATTCAAATGATTGATTATCCTGATTTTTTCAAGGATGGTTACAGGTATAAATGGGATAAGGACGTATATCATTATCTTGATAATGTTGCAGATCAGAATCCCGAAGGAAAAAGGCGTGGAATATGTCACAGACTGGTACGTGCATTGGTTTCAATCTGGGATATTAACAATGTCAGTGACCTGAGGGAAGCAATTTATGAAGTGCTCACATCTCTGAAAAAGAGTTATGACGGAAGTAAGAATCCGTCTAAAATACAAAAACTTAAGGGTATGATCCGTGAATTTGAGGAAGAATTGGTATGGGCTCATTATGGCATTATGGTAAAAAATGTGCATCATCTCCGCCTCGGATTTTACGGAAACAATGTTATGGGGAGTCAACCCGACATGGAAAGAGATGTTGTCCCTCTGCTTGAAGAATTCAGAAAATATAAACCAACACGAATCAGTCTGGCTATGGATCCCCAGGGCAGCGGACCCGACACGCACTATAAAGTATTACAGGTAGTAGCCAGAGCAGTTGAAGAATGGGGAAAGGAGGAAGATTTAAGTAATCTGCGGATATTAGGTTACCGTAATGTGTGGTTCAGGTTTAATCCGTGGGATGTCGAGGTTATTGTCCCTGTATCCCTTAATTCGCTGGCTTTACTTAATAAATCCTTTTCTGAATGTTATGTATCTCAGGTAAATGCATCATTTCCAAGTTATCAGCATGATGGTAAATTCAGTGAACTGACACAAAAAATCTGGTTTGAACAACATAAACAAATTCAGTTATTACTGGGTAAGGATTTTTTCTATCGAAATAAAGCACCTTTATTGAGGGCTTCCCATGGAATGATATATTTGCGTGAATTGAATGTTCGGCAATTTTTGGAAGAAGCCTCCAAACTTGGAAAATCTACCCAGGGTATTTTTTAGAGATTTTATCACTGAAATAAGTCGTTTAAAGTCGAATATTCCGGAATATTTTTATTTTTATTCATTCTGAATACGTGTTTTTATTTTTTTCCGTTATAAACTATTTGCTTCTTATAATTAAATTCAATATTTTTAAAAAGATTCTTTAATATCTATAATATTTTTTAAAACTATGATTTATTTAATAAAAAATATAAAATAATGGAGACTGAAGAAATTAAGAAACGTATCAAAAAAGTGGTAGCCAAAGTATTAAAAATTGATGAATCGGAAATTGCAGATGATGCGAACTTTATTTTTGACCTTGGAGCTGATTCTATGCAAAGTATGTTGTTAATCGCAGCTTTTGAAGAAGAATTTGATATTGAAATGGATGTTGAAAAAGCCCAGGAAGTTCAAACAATTGAGGGAGCAGTTGAATTCATTGCAGATTATCTTTAAAGCGATTAATTAACCTGACATTTCATTAACTATGAAAAAACGGATTGATATTAATAAAAAGAATCTTCAAAATATTTTTTACCCGAAATCGGTAGCTGTTGTAGGAACCAATAAAGTAAGGGGTACGGTTCCGGGGGATATTTTCATAAATATTCTTCAAACAGGATTTCAGGGTGTGATATATCCGGTTAGTCCCCGGGAGAAATCAATCAGCGGGGTAAAAACATACAAATATGTAATAGATATTCCCGATGAAGTTGACCTTGCGGTTATCGTGTTTCCAAGTTCGGTCTGTAAGCTGGCACTTGAACAATGTGGCCAAAAAGGCATTAAATCGGTGATAATTATTTCTGCAGGATTCAGGGAAGTGGGTATAAAGGGTGTTGAAAAGGAAAAAGAGTTAACTGAAATCGCCAATAGATATGGCATCTCCTTTATCGGACCGAACTGTCTCGGAGTAATAAATACTGATCCTGTTTCCATGCTTAATGCTTCTTTTGCCCGGGGATTTCCGGTGGAAGGCAGCATTGCTTTTTTATCTCAGAGTGGGGCATTATGTACCGCAGTGCTGGATTATGCCCAGGCAAAGAATATCGGATTTTCAAAATTTGTCAGTTTTGGTAATAAGGCTGATATTTCTGAAATTGAACTTCTTTATTATCTGATGGATGATCCTAAAACTAGGGTAATTCTTCTTTACCTGGAGGAAATAACAGATGGAAGGGAGTTGATGAAAACAGCACTGGAAGTTATTGAAAAAAGTCACAAGCCAATTTTGATTTTAAAATCAGGGCGAACAGAAGAAGGAGCTTCAGCTGCTGCTTCACATACTGGTTCGCTGGCAGGTAAAGATGAGATTTGCGATGCTGCTTTCAGACAAGCCGGAATAATCAGGTGCGACAATATTGAAGAGATGTTTAATATTGCTATTGCTTTTGTTTATCAACCATATCCGAAATTAAACAGGGTGGCTATTATAACAAATGCCGGGGGGCCCGGAGTGTTGACGACAGATGCCACAATTAAAGCCGGATTAGAGCTTGCAAAGTTTAGTGAAAAAACCACACTGGCATTGAAAAAAAGTCTTCCTACAACAGCAAATATTAATAATCCGGTTGATGTAATCGGTGATGCCCGTGCCGACCGTTACGGGGCAGCTATTTCTGCAGCTCTTAAAGACGAAAATGTAGATGGTATTTTTGTGATCCTCACGCCGCAGTCAATAACAGATATAGAGTCTATAGCACACGAAGTTGCCCGGGTTTCCGGTCAGTTCGGCAAACCTGTATATACTTCATTTATGGGACAAGCTGATGTTGCAGAAGGTATAAAAATATTAGAACATAATGATATTCCACATTATATTTTACCGGAGTCAATGTGTAAGCCATTCAGGACAGTTTATGATTTCGGTCAGTACATCTCAGAAAAAAAATATTCATTAACCGTTAATGAATATATCACTAATAAAAGAGCTAAAGAGTTAATTGAAAAAGCCTTGAGGTCAGGAAAAAAATACCTTAATGAATTGGAGGCATCCGCTGTTTTGGAAGCCTGTCAGCTTCCGGTTGCAAAAAGGGAAATTGCTATTTCCGCCGAAGAGGTAGGATCATTAGCTGAAGAGGCAGGATTTCCCGTAGTAATGAAGATAATATCAGATGATATAATACATAAATTTGATGTTGGGGGAGTTATTCTGAATATAAATTCCGTTGAAGAAGCAGAAAAGGCTTATCACGATATTACAGAGAGCGTAAAAAAGAAAGTCCCCGGATCAAAAATACAAGGCGTACAGGTAATAAGGCAAGTTCAGAATGGAATGGAAGTTATTCTGGGAATTAAAAGTGATCCGTCTTTTGGATCCGTGGTAATGTTTGGTATTGGAGGTATTTTTGTCGAAATTTTCAGAGATGTTAGTTTCAGAATAGCTCCGGTTGATGAATCAACGGCTTTTGAAATGATAATGGAAATTAAATCTGCCGGACTTCTTACAGGGGCCCGTGGCACAAAGCCCAGAGATATTGATTCAATCGCAGAAGCAATAGTTAAACTTTCTTCACTCGCAACAGATTGCCCTCAGATAAAAGAACTTGATATTAATCCTTTGATAGTACTTGAAGAAGGATCCGGATGCGTTATTGCCGATGCTAAAATGATTATTGAATAAACAGATATGTTAAATTAAAAATAATTGATTATGAGAATTTTAATTCATGAAAATTATCAGCAACTGAGTAAATGGACTGCTTATTACATTGCCAATAAGATAAAGGAGTTTAATCCTTCTTCCAAAAAACCTTTTGTTCTCGGATTGCCAACCGGTTCATCACCCGTAGGAACTTACACTGAGTTAATAGAACTGGTTAAACAGGGAAGGTTGTCATTTCAGAATGTAGTTACATTTAATATGGATGAGTATGTAGGTATTCCGGAGGATCACCCCCAAAGCTATCATTATTTTATGGATAAACACCTTTTTAATCATGTTGATATACCCAAGGAAAATATAAATATCTTAAATGGCAATGCTCCTGATTTACAAAAAGAATGCGAAGAGTATGAAAAAAAGATTGAAAGAGTGGGAGGTATTAATTTGTTTCTCGGCGGCATCGGACCCGACGGCCACATTGCATTTAATGAGCCCGGTTCTTCTCTGAGATCAAAAACCAGGGTGAAAACATTGACTTATGATACGATTCTGGCTAATTCAAGGTTTTTTGATAATGACTTAAGAAAAGTCCCGAAAACAGCTCTTACAGTCGGGGTAGACACAGTAATGCAGGCTAAAGAAGTAATTATTGTTATTAATGGTTATAAAAAGGCAAGGGCTTTGCAAAAAGTAGTTGAAGAAGGAATAAATCATATGTGGACAGTTTCAGTCCTGCAACTTCATCCGAAGGGTATCATTGTTTGCGATGAAGATGCTACCCTTGAGCTTAAAGTTGGAACTGTGAAGTATTATAAAGATATCGAGAAAGAGGAATTAAGGAATAAACCTGAATTAATGCATTGATGTATCGTCATCTTTCACAAAAGGAAATTAAAATTCTTGAACTCCGTGGCTGTTCTGCCGATAACTGGGACAACCTGGAAGTAAAGGATCCTTTTTTAACCGGCCGGTTAAGGAATGTAAAATTTTCAGGGGCTGTTAAACTTGGTGCAAATTCGGGTAAAACAGATATTGATGCGAATATAATTAAACCTGCGGGTATTACTGATTGCTATATTCATAATTGTGTAGCAGGTGATAATGTATATTTAAATAAAGTAGGAAGTTTAGCGAATTATATTATCGGTGATAACTCAGCTATTGAAAATGTTGGAATATTAGCTGTCAGGGGCAAAACAACTTTCGGTAATGGTCACGAAATAGATATACTGAATGAAGGCGGAGGTCGTGAACTTCCTGTTTTTGATGAGCTTTCGGCGCAGATCGCCTATCTTATAGTGGTTTACCGACATAACAAATTATTAATACAAAAACTTAAATCACTCGTTGCAGATTATGTTCGTACCAAAGAATCAGAGTCCGGTGTTATTGGTGAAGAGACGAAAATATTGCATTCAAAAAAAATCATCAACGTTAATATAGGTCCTTTTTCCAGAATAATTGGTGCATCACGTTTGGAAGAAGGGACCATAAAAAGCAGTCATAGTGCGCCTGTATTTATCGGGGAAGGAGTTATTGCCGATAAATTCATTGTACTTTCCGGCTCAAATATCGACGGTGGAGCAATTCTTACTTCTACTTTTATCGGACAGGGTGTTAATATGGGGAAACAATTTTCATCGGAAAACTCCGCCTTTTTTGCAAATTGCGAAGCTTTCCATGGAGAAGCCTGCAGTATTTTTGCAGGTCCTTATTCCGTAACACATCATAAATCAACATTATTGATAGCAGGACTCTTCTCTTTTTATAATGCGGGAAGTGGTACCAACCAGAGCAATCATATGTATAAACTCGGGCCTGTTCATCAGGGAATAGTCGAAAGAGGCTCGAAAACCGGATCTTTTTCTTATTTACTCTGGCCATGTCGTATCGGGGCTTTTTCAGTAGTAATGGATAAACATGCGGGAAATTTCGATACTTCGGAACTACCTTTTTCATATATTTCCGTAGAAAATGGGGAAAGTGTATTGACACCGGCGATGAACCTGTTTACAGTGGGTACTGCCCGTGATAGTGAGAAATGGCCTAAAAGGGACAGACGTACTGATGAGAAAAAAACAGACCTGATAAATTTTGAAATATTTAATCCTTATACGATTCAGAAAATGATCACCGGTTCGGGTTTGCTGAACAGTTTACACCAGTCTGCCTCGAAAAACCGTGAAATGGTTTCCTACAAGGGTGTAAATATTAACAGATTGATGTTGAGAACATCAAAGAGGTATTACGATCTGGCGATTCAGGTTTATCTTTACGGAGAACTTGTAAAGAGACTGGCTGATAATAAATTTAAAACCATTGCAGAGGTAAGAAAAATACTTGCACCCGAAATATCAAAACCAAATCAGAATCAATGGTCAGACCTTGCGGGAATGTTAATTGACAAGGAAGTACTTAATAAAATGATAGAATTATTGATATCAGGTAAAACAGGAACTATTGAAGATTTACAAACGGAATTTCAAAATGTTTATAATGAGTATGATAAAAGAGCTTATTCCTGGTGTGTCGCAGTATTAAAAAACGAAATGGATATAGATGTCAGTAGTATTACAGTATCTGTGCTTGCTGATATTCTGAATGACTGGAAGGACAGCTCAATAAAATTTAATAATATCATTTTAAAGGATGCAAGAAAAGAGTTTGACCAACTCAGCCGGATCGGTTTTGGTCCTGATGGTGATGAAGATGAAAGGAATGCTGATTTTGAAGCCATACGTGGCAAATATGAAACAAACAGTTTTATTACCGGTCTGCAGAAAAGATCAGAGGAAATTGAAGAGTTGTTTATACAACTATCTGAAAATATTAATAACCTGTGAGTCTGTTTATAAAGTCCGCTGGCTTCGTTATGCTTGTCCTCAAAATGGTCATTTACAAATAGTAAACTCACATTTTTCGGACTTCGCAAGCCTTGCCATCGAACTTTCTATTCCAGACTCTTAAATATACGGACTTTACCTAACCTGTGAGTCTGTTTATAAAGTCCGCTGGCTTCGTTATGCTTGTCCTCAAAATGGTCATAAATACCCTGAGGGTATCAGTAAATTTAAAAGAAATGTTTATATAATCTTAGTAAGCCGAATAAAATGACCAGTGTAAAAATTATTGCTGCTCCTGAGGGAATATCGAGATAATAAGAAATTAATAGTCCCGAAATGCTTCCCACAAATGCAATCAGGGAGGAAAGGATCAATAGCTTTTTAAAATCTTTTGTAAATAAATTTGCTGTGGCCTGTGGAATGGTCAGTAACGAAAGTATCAGAATAATGCCGACTACTCTTATATTCAACACTACTGTCAATGCAATCAGGGTAATAGTAATGTAATTGAAAAGATTAACAGGCAATCCTGCTGCCTTTGCAAATTCTTCGTCGAATGCTATGTAGAGAACTTTTCTGTAATAGAATGTAAAAAATGTAATTAAGACTATATTGAGAAGGAACATCCAGGATAATTCAGATATTGTAACGGTCAGAATATTGCCAAAAAGATAGCTCATTAAATTAGGAGTGTAACCCGGAGTTATGAATACAAAAATAATCCCCATAGCCATACCCAGTGACCACCAGATAGCTATAGAAGAATCTTCGCGGACTTT
>Ga0180433_10008172_pt1 | contig 13123 bp, 17 predicted proteins | sample SS_ome_8_FD_132980 | JGI IMG/M metagenome (GOLD analysis project Ga0180433, IMG submission 132980) | Hypersaline lake sediment archaeal communities from the Salton Sea, California, USA - SS_1_D_1 metaG | ecosystem: Environmental > Aquatic > Non-marine Saline and Alkaline > Hypersaline >... | reverse complement strand
CCCCCACCCTTTATAACTTTACATCCATATTTTAAAGCGATTTTTTTGGTAGAATCATTAGAATCATTGTCAGCTACAATTATTTCAGAGGGGTTTAAATCTTGCTTTTTTATCGATTTAAGTAATTTAGGTAAAAAATTTTCCTCATTAAATGTTGGAATTATAATGGAAAAATTCATCTCAGATACCTTATTGAATCAATTTTATATTATTATGAATAAAATAATTTTTTGTTTAAATGGCCTTTATGAATTTTTCTTCTATAAATTTCTAAAAAGGTCAGAATACCACCAATAAATAAAGTCACAATTACTTGGGTTTTAATATCATTTGATTTGATGAATCCAATTATTTCTAAATCAGTGTAGAATGGTGCTAAGGGATTCGTTCTAAAGTTACACATCCAATCAAGAACACATTGACCAAAAAGTCCACCAAGAAATGGCAACGCAGATTTAATAAAAATTGATATTACCAAAGCAATAGCCAGTCCCCCAGATTCTTGTAAGAACGTTCTGTAATGATAACGTTGTCTTAGAACATTTTCACGTATATAATCCCATGATTGGAGAGACTTGATATCATGTATTTTAAAGAATGTGTAAACATGATCAATGTCGATTAAGACACCAAATACAAATGCTAAAATAATCAACTTAACCTTCCTCCCTCTCGAAGATTCTCTGAAATTTTTGTTAAAAATAAGAAATAGCTCAATTACGAGTGATGTCATTAAAATATGCGCTATTATATTCATGTACCTCTCCATCTTGTCTTTAATAAATCAATTACTATCATTTTTAACCAACAGATTCTATTAATATTATTAATGAAATTCAAAAAATCTCATATAAAATACTTACTCCTGTTAATCGGATTAGCCCTTTTGATATTTCTATTAATTCAGAGAATTCCTAGAGTTTTTATTTTCATTGGTTTAACCCTATTAACGAGCGTTTTAGTCCTTTTAAATTACCTGACTCAGTTACCCCTTGATTTCTCATCTGTTTTTTTCTTAAGTCTAGTCATTACTTCCACTCTAGGATTTGGTTATACAGTCTTATTCGTTATCCTATCTGGTTTTATACCTGCACTTTTTATCGGAGGGTTTAAACCTAGTTCATTTGTATATATTTCTGTAAACTTGGTTTTGAATTTAGTTTCAATTACATTGAATTTCAATTTTTCAATGGAAGGAATTATTTTATCATTTCTTTATTTTCTTTTCACGGGCTTAATTAATGGTGCAATGGAATCAAGGATTACACCAAATTTATTAATGGGTTTGATTAGTTTTGGGATAAATGTAATTTATTTCTGGAAATTAGGCCCTATTCTACTTTCTATCCTAGGATAATTATTTTTATCCAAGAAGGTATAATCTATAAAGTGATATTAGTATGGTCAGGCTTTTTCCAATAATAGCAGGATTTGGTTTATTAGGAATGTTTTTAGGGTTATTAGGTTTTGCATTCTGGTTATGGATGCTCATAGATTGTCTACAGAGAAAATTCAAAGATAAGTTAATTTGGATATTGGTTTTAGTCTTTCTTGGACCTTTGGGAGCAGTACTTTACTTCTACTTGGTTAAAAACAAGTAGAAGAACCCTATTTAGTCTTATTTTTACCTTATCATTAACCTATTTAAGAATACTTTTAATATAATTCATTTGCAAGGGACCTCTGATTGGGAGGCCACCGGTCTCCTGTTGCCACAGATCCGGTTTACGGTGGAATCACAGTCCAAGCGAGGTTCAATAATACAGACAGGTCCGGGTTTCGGACTGCGAAGCCCCGTCTCTCAGGGTCGGTTCTCTGGTGAACGAGTCAGGCGGGGAACCGAGCAGCTATAAGGCAGAGAATTCGATGCTTGCGAGTTCTCGGGGTGGAGAATGAAACTCGGATTAACCTGTTTGTAAAGTTGTTCCCAACTTGGGCGTGTCCCTTGCTTTAATGATCATATGAAAAAAAAAATATTAGTTACAGTTTTAGTAGTATTTTTGGTATTTTACGTACTCTATGTTGGGATTCCTATAATTAGATTTGAGAGTGAGGAAAGAGTAATAGAAATGAAAGCTCTTGATGAAGAATATTCTAGAGAGGTTGAAATACTGCTACCAGCTGTTGAAGAGGGTGGAAAGGGGATAATGGCTTGGTTAAAAGTTGATATCAGAGAAGGTGAAGGTAAAACACTTTTAGAGATTAATGAAATATCATTCCTAAGAAATACCCAGGAATCAATCAGAATTTCAAAATCAGTTGCAGAAGATGTGACAGATGTAGATGCTTCAAATTACGATATTACTTATTCAGTGAATGCAAATGCTTCGACAATAGAGGGTCCTTCAGCCGGACCAGCAATGTCAGTAGCAACATCAGTCGCCTTACTAAATAGAACAATTAATCAGTCTGTAATAATTACAGGTTATCTCCAAGAAGATGGAACAATAAGTAGAGTATCAGGAATTTTATCCAAAGCAGAAGCAGCAAAAGAGAATGATGTGAAGTTATTTCTAGTTCCCATGGGACAGAGCATTCAAACTAAAACCGAGACTAAAAAAACCTGTGAGAACATTGGATTAACAACTTATTGTGAGACCGAAACCATATCAGAAGAGGTTGATGTTCAGGAAGAAGTTGGAATAGATGTTATTGAGGTAGGTAGTATTTCTGAAGCGCTGAAATATTTTATAGTCGGATGAAAGATTTATTAACCCACAAACACTATTAATTTTTATGAAAAAGGCAGTAGCTGTACCAACTATAGTTTATTTGGCTTTGGGTGTAATTGTATTGGTGGGACTTGGGTATCTTGTTTGGAGTTCCTTCCTTCGTACACCGAAAGTTCTAACCGAAGGTGAATGCAGAGTTAGGCAGATCAATTACTGCTCTAGTCTTTCTGAATGCGATTATGCCTGCACACCTTTTGGTAAATCCTGGGAAGAATATGCGCCAGGCTGTTCAGATCAACATGAGATAACGGTTTCTAGAAGTGCATGTGAAAACATTTTGTAGCTATCTAATTTTCCTTACTTTCATTCCTTTTTGGGTATCCTGTATTTCATACCCCATCTTTCCTAATTCTTTCCTAATATTATCTGCTTTTTTATAATTCTTGTTCTTTCTTGCTTCCTCTCTTTCTTTAAGTAATCTTTTGACGCTCAAAGGTACTATCTTTTTAATTCTTATATCATCCAAACCTAAACCAAATACCTGATCAAACTCAAGTATCAGTTTATGTTTATCTTCATTACTGATATCCTTTTCCTCTCTGATCAATTTCCACATCAAGGATAAAGCTTCTGGTGTATTTAAATCATCATTAATAAAAGCTAGGAATCTTTCTTTATATTGATCTAATTTTTTGAACTTGGTTTTACCAACCTTTTCCTCCTGAAATATTTTAACATGTTCTCTTAGAGTATCCAAAGTTTTTTCCGCAGCTTCCAAACTATGCCAAGTGAAATTCAATTGTGTTCTATAGTTTGCAGTTAAGAATAAGTACCGTACCGCAAGTGGATCAATTTCTCTGTCTTCGATATCTTTCATTGTGTAAAAATTGCCCTTGGACTTACTCATCTTTTCCCCCTCAACAGTTATGAAATTGTTATGTAACCAGTAATTCACATATCTCTTCCCTGTGACCGATTCTGCCTGTGCTATTTCATTGGTGTGGTGGACTGGAATATGGTCTATCCCTCCAGTATGAATGTCAAGTGTTTCACCCAAATACCTCATAGCCATAGCTGTACATTCAATGTGCCATCCAGGAAAACCTCTTCCCCAAGGTGAAGGCCACTCCATCTGTCTCTTTTTGTATTTTGGTGAGAATTTCCAAAGAGCGAAGTCAGTTGGATTCCTTTTTTCAGGATTTTTTTCGACTCTTGCACCCTCTTTTAACCCTTCTATATCTAGTCCAGCCAATTTCCCATAATCAGTTAGTTGAGATGTATCAAAGTAAATCCCATCAGATGTTTTATAGGTGTAACCATTATCTTCTATATCCTTTACTAAATCTATCATATCTTGGATATGATCTGTTGCTTTACAGACAATATCCGACCTTTTAACATTTAATTTTTCCATGGCATTAAAGAAGTCCTCGGTGTAGAATTCTGCTATTTCCCAAGCACTTTTACCTTCCTTTTTTGCCTTCATTTCAATCTTATCTTCACCCTGATCCGCATCATCTGTTAAGTGTCCCACATCAGTTATATTCATTACATGGGTTACTTTAAGGTTATTAAATTTTAACATTCTCACGAGTGTATCTACAAACACATAAGCTCGGAAATGTCCTATGTGCGCGTAATCGTAGCAAGTTGGGCCACAAGCGTAAAGTTTGACCTCCCCAGGAATTATCGGTTCAAATATTTGCCTTTCTTTCCCCATAGTGTTAAACAATTTTATCTCCATTTATCTAACCTCCAATTTTTGATAAATAATTTTCAAGTTTTTTATGTTTTTTTGTTGCGGCAAAACCTATCTCATCTTTAAATTTTATTACACTTTCTTTTTTTCTTATGACCAAACTAGACTCAGCACTATAATTCCCTTTTTGTGTCTTTGTCAATCCGATCAGATATGTATTATTTTCAATTCCAAAATCTTCAGATAGCATCTCTGATTCATTTAATAAAAGTTTGAGAATACTTTTTTCTGAAAGTATATATGTTATTCCGTTGGATATTTTATTATCATTTTCTTCTAATAAATCTAGAATTTTTCTAATTCTTAGTCTTTTTATTACATGACCTGTTGGAAATCTATTGATTTTCATATGGGGCTCGATTAGTTTATCAAGAATTTCAATTTGCTTTCTTTTTAGCATTTTAGTAATGTGCTTATACCTCGAAAGTATTATATAAGGGTATTTTCTTGATCTACCAACAGAACCTTCGTCACTAAAAACTATTCGTAGATAATTTCTTTTAATTTCAAGACCACCGTTTCTGACCAACCAAGGAGTAGGCCCATCCACTTTGCATTTAGCTCCAATAATACCACCAACTTTATATAAAGAATTCCCAATAATAGAACTTCCGATTCTAAGAGTAGTACAATTCCTTTCATTCCAAGATTGTACGTGAACATCACCAAAGATTTTTTGGATATTTTTTTTGAAAATTCCGATGAGCTCCGAATCATCGTTTGAGTATTTTGTTCTTATAACACCTCTAGCTTTTTTATCTTTATAGAGACATCCATCTGATACGACAGCTCCAAGTAATTTTCCACCCTCTGGAGAATTTAGATTTATTGGAAATTTCGGTTTTTTAATCGATGCTTTTGAGCCCTTTCTAAGTTCTACCATTTTATCATTGAAAAAATCATATGGCATGTCTAAAAAATGAGATAATTTCTTAAGTTTTTTTACAGAAACCATTTTAATATTTCCTTTTAATGTGTGCCAAAATGAAGGATACCCCATATTTACTTTTTTACAAAATTTGTTTAGATTCCCACTTTTTACTACACAAGACTCTATTAATTCTTTTAATAAATCATTTTCTAATTTAATCAAATTATAATCTTTTAATTGATACCAATTTGTTATCCAGGGAGGAACTAATTCGTTCTGTGAGGACCAATATTCAAAACTTCTTCCATTACACTTTAACAATAAAATTTTGTCATGGTCTTTTCGGATAATTCTAACCTCATCTATAGGAAGGTTCACAAAATCAAAATCTATTCTTGGATCCCCACTTTCAATCATTTTAACATGTTCATTCTTAGAAATTTGTGGGAAATTTTCAAATACATTATTTCTTATCACGATAATCACTTATTATTTTTTTGAATAATTCATCCCAGGTTTTACATTTCAATTTTCCTTTAAGGGATATTAAATCAAAGTAAATATTTTCATCTATCTTCATCGTTACCATTTTTCTCATATTACTAATATTACTAATTTGAGTATTTAAAATTGATTCTAGATTCTTCCCTTCACAAGATTCTCACCAATCTATCATCTCTCAACCTCATAACTAACTTATTCGCTTCTACAGTAAATATAGGATCTTTCTTAGATTTTTTGACTATTCTTTCTAGATCTCGGAGATTTTCACTTTTTCCTGAGTATGTTAATGAGATATGTGGTCTAAAATTTTCATCTTCAAGTTCAAAATAATCTATTCTATCCCCTAATTTCTCAATTATCTCATCATGCAAACTTTCAAGTTCTTCGTTCGGTAATATATCCAAAAATACAACATATCTTCCTTCGTAACCCTTTACACGGAGTTCCCAAATTGATAATCCATGAATTTGAACTCTTATCGGTAGGTATTTTCGAGCTATTCCCCTGATTTCTGGTATCAAAGATTCCATATATCCGTCAGTATATTTAGGATTCATTTCATGACCAAGATACTTTACCGTTAAATGGGCTGATTCAATCTCGTTAACATCTTCAACAAATGGTCTGATCCGTTCTTGATACGTCTCTATAATTTCGTATACTGATGGCGGTAGAAGCAATCTAATTGTAATCGGTTCTTCCAACACTCTTTCATATCTACTCATTCTTCCCACCTGTGCAATACCTCTTTCTCATATCCTTGAAGGAAGTCTTTTCTATGATTAAACCCTTCTTTTTCAGAAGATTAAGTGCAAATCTTACTGACCTTGGGGGAATATTAGTTATTTCATGAATTTCTTGAGCAGTATAAGTAGAACTAGATAAAACTCTAAGCACTTCCTGTGCTGATTTTGGTAGAACAAACATCTCCACCTTTCATAATATCACGCCTTTTTATAGTATTTATCGGTATATATATGTTGCTATAGTGGCAATTGGTCTCATTTGAACAATTCAGTACTATAATACCTATCAGCGCTATCAGGTAATACGGTAACTACTCTTTTATTTTTTAACTTTTTGGCTATTTTTAATGATGCGTAAACATTTGCACCTGATGATATACCTACAAAGAACCCTTTTTTCCCTAATCTTTTGGAAGTTTCAATTGCTTGGTTATCGGTGACTGTTACAATCACATCTATCAAATCCAAATTATATTCTAGTATTTTTGGAATAAAATCTTCACCTATACCTTGAATTTTATGAAAACCTACTTTCCCTTTTGATAATAATGGAGATCCCGCTGGTTCTACCGCAACTATTTTCACGGTTTCGTTCTTTTCTTTAAGGGCTTTGGCAATACCTATTAAAGTCCCACCGGTTCCTACACCCGCTACAAATACATCAACCCTTTTCATTTGTTCTAGTATTTCTTTCCCGGTAGTTTCTTTGTGTGCTAAAATATTACTTCCATTCTCAAACTGGTTTGGCATGAAAGCATTCAACTTTTGGGTCAGTTCTCTAGCTTTTTTGACAGCACCTTTCATGTTGTCTTCTTTTGATGTCAGAATAACTTTTGCTCCATAATGTTTCATTATTTTTAACCTTTCCTTGCTTGCAAATTCTGGCATAACTGCAATGAACTTATACCCTTTCACCGAAGAAACAAAAGCTAATGCTATCCCAGTATTTCCACTTGTAGGTTCAATAATAGTCATTCCCAGTTTCAATAACCCAGATTCCTCGGCTCTCTCAATCATGTATTTTGCCACTCTATCTTTTATAGAACCTGAAGGGTTGAGATTTTCCATTTTGACGAAGATAAGTTCAGAATCAAGTTTTACTTTAACTAAAGGTGTATTTCCGATTAATTCCAATGGATTATCCTTGGCAAACTAATTCACCAGTCATTCAAACTCACCTCTTTTAGAATAAGGAAGCCGAGTGCGAGAGTCGAACTCACTTCTTCCGGTCTGCAGCCGGACGCATGAACCGTTCTGCCAACTCGGCATACCTAAAATACTGTTAAATTTTGAGAATTTATTAGAAATAGGACTAAGAAAATTCAGTTCAAACCAAACAAACTAATTCCCCGGTCATTCCAACCCACCATTAATGCCCTATTTTTATGTAACAATCTTTAAAAGGTTAATCCCTATGATAATTTTCAATCATTTCCTTAACTTTTGCTATATTCTCGTTCATAGTCTTTTCGCCTTGTTCGACGGCTTCCTTTGCCAATTTCTTCCAACCAAACATAAGAGTACCCACTTTAGTTACATCCGGTCTGATTCTGAGGACATCAGGATTTTCCCGAAAACTGAAATCCGCCAATCTCTTATGCATTATTTTATAAGAGAAATGGAGAGTATCGCTTATAGAGACTGTGTCTTTCTTCTGGATTTTTGAAGATAAGTCTGGATAAGTTGTCAAGTCAATTCCTATATTAACTTCTCCACCCAACTCCTTTACCAAGCTTAAACAGATAGGCTCAAGTACACCTCCGTCAACAAGATGTTTTCCTTCATAAACCACTGGCGTAAACACCCCAGGTACAGCCGAACTAGCTCTCATAGCAGTTGTTATATCCCCCTTTTTAAAATGAAATAATTCTCCAGTAACTAAATCAACGGCCGAACAACCAAATTTTATAGGAAAATCTTCGATCTTAGTTTGTTTCACATGGGATCGGATAAAATTATTAATTTTTCTCCCCGCAATTAACCCACCCTTTCCTCTAATTGGATCAAAAATCAGTTTCAGAATATCTCTATATCCACTTGTATAGGTTATCTCTTCTAATTCGTCTATTGCTGTACCACTGGAATACGTTCCCCCAACTATTGACCCTGCACTAACACCAGAAATGACGTCAATTGGAATATCATGGTTTTCCAGACTTTTAATTACACCAATATGTGCAAACCCCTTTGCACCCCCACCACTTAATGCCAATCCGATTTTAGGTCTCATAACTAATTTATTAGAGTAAACTAATTTTAATATATGAGTAGCAAGGTCAACTATTTCTCAATAATTTTTTCACTGATAGTCCTTTATCTCTCTTATTTGTTAGTAAAACCCTTTTTAGGCGCTTTAATTTCAGCAATAACTGTTAGTTACATTATCTACCCTTTTTATAAAAAAATAAACAAGAAGGTAAAAAACAAGAACTTGTCTTTGTTAATTGTCTTAATTCTCATAATATTCCTGTTATTGATCCCTCTGACCTTGGTGACTTACAGCCTAATAGATGATATGGCAAATTTTCTGATAATATTAAAAACACTTAGATTAGAATCTCTATCCTTTTTACCACCAGAATTAGTCCCCATATTCCAGAATTATTTTGTGGGGGTCATTGAGAATTTAACTTCAAGTATTTTGTCCTTGCTTTCCCGTTTTGCCTCTTCTATACCCGAAAAAATGATAAATCTTTTCGTTTTTCTATTCGCAACACCATTTTTCCTAAAACAGGGACCAGACCTTCTCAAGAAATTCCGGATTTCTTTACCAATAGATAAGGAAGAAAAATCTGCTTTGTTAAAGGAATTTGAAATTGTGACAGAAAGTATGATTTACAGTATATTTTTCTCATCTCTTTTCAACGCTGTGGTTGGCGGTTTGGTTTTTTATGTTTTTGGTATTCCTAATCCTCTTTTATGGGCTTTTATGATGGGTTTACTTGCATTTATCCCTCTAATAGGTAACGTTCCCATTTGGATAGGAGGATCGATATACCTTGCAATTGGTGGGAATTATATATCAGCAGCTCTACTCTTCTTGATACAAATATTGGTGGCAAATATCGATAGGTTGTTGGTAACGGAAATAGCGGGAAGAAAATCAAAGATAAATTCCTTTTTGATTCTGATAGGAATTGTAAGTGGTATTAGGGTCTTTGGGTTAATTGGGATAATCTTTGGACCTTTAATTCTTTCAATACTGATAACTTTGATAAGGTTTTACACAAAAGACTACAAGAAAAAATTCGAATTCGGCTAAGGAAGTAAATATATTTTAGTAAAGATAAATTGTAATTATGGAGAAGATTAAAAAGAATTTCAAACCAGGTGAGATAAGGGATTTAACAATATTCATTCTTACCGTATCATTAATTCTGACCTTCCAGGGAGAATTTCTGACTGGGCTTTATATTGACCCACAGATTTTCCTGCTTGTGATTATTGTTACCGTGTCTATGTTTTTGAGAATGTTTTTCCATAAACTAATGGCTAGTAGGTTAGGATGTACTGCAACTTTTAAACTTTGGTTAACAGGATTAGTTATAGGATTGGTCTCTTTATTCCTAAAGTTAGCCTTCGGTGTGATATTCTTGGCCATAGGTTTTGTTGAAATTGTTCCTTACAAGTTTGGAAGATGGGGAATAAAACTGATAAGAATGACATCACGGGATTATGCGCATATAGCTTTGGCTGGCGTTGGGGTGAATTTACTCCTAATGCTCTTTTTTGGTATACTTTATACAACCTATCCAAGTATAATAATCTTTCAAATGATCAGTAAGACTAATGGTCTATTGGCATTTTTCAGTTTACTTCCAATTCCACCTTTAGAAGGAAGTCATGTACTTAGAGCATCAATTTGGAATTGGGTAATTTTAATTATATTCAACATTTTGAGTCTTGTTATTATATGGGTTTAAGTATAAATTTAACTAATTTTAATTGTAGTTAATATGAATAATTTAACAAGCTTTCTAGTTATGGTATATACCAACGGGTATGAACTTGTGTATAGATGGGGATACCTAGGACTGTTTATACTTTCATTGATGGAGGGAGTGACTTTCTCTCTTTTCCCCTTACCTACTATATTCTTCGTGTTCACTTTTGGGAGAATATTAAACCCTTTTTTGGTCGGTACTGTTTCTGGTTTAGGTTCAGCTGTTGGTTCAATAGTAGGATACGTGTTTGGTCGGGGGTCTAATGATCTTGTTGAGAAGAAGTATGGTAAACAATTAGATAAGATAAGAAAAAGATTTGATAGACATAGTGGCTTCTGGTGGCTAATAGTATTAGGTATTATACCAGTAACTAGTAATTTAATTGGTTTGTTCTGTGGATTTATTGAATACGATTTTAAAAAATATTTCTTAGCCACTCTGATATCCAAACTGTTTATTACTTTATTGTTCTCCTATGCTGGTTTTTATTCAATTGGTTGGGTCTTGGAAATATTTCAGATAAATAATCTCTATTTGACTTGAATGTCCACACAATATTTGTAAACTCCTGGAGCGTATGGGAGCACTTTTCGGATACTGTAACTGATTCTTGATTTTGTTTTTTCTTGGGATATTTTCATTAATTCTTCTACGTTTTCTTGAACTTTTTCCTCAGGTTCTATAATATACAAATGGATTATCCCTCCTTTGGGTTTAAGGCATTCATATGCTAGATCAAGGTATTTTCTGGCTTTATGTGGGAGAGGCATTATTACTCTGTCACATCTGTTAAACCAATCTTGGGCTTTCCTTCTGACATCTCCGAAGATTGGAATTACTTTATCCTGTACTTTGTTTAATCTTGCATTTTCTTCCATGTATTCTACTGCTTCCGGATTTATTTCGATTGAAGGGACTTTTTCTACTTCTGGTTGCTTTTTTGCTATTAGGACTGAGAATGGCCCTATACCTGCAAACATTACCAGCACAGTTTCTTCTGGTTTAACTCTTTCGGCTATTCTTAACCTTTCTGTACTTTCCCTTCCTGAGAAATATACTTTTTGAGGATCTAGTTTCAATCGACAATAATTTTCTTTGTGGACTACTTCTGTATTCGGGTCACCAAGGATTAATTCATATTCTCTCTTTCTTTGGATCCCCTTTCTGTCAGATAGTTTCATTAGAACGGATTCTACATTTTTATGCTCTTTCATTATTTGTTTAGCTACTTCTTTTGGGTTTTCAGCCTCTTCAATTATAGCTATAGATTTTTCTTTTGAACCGATGATGTCGTATGATGATATTTTCATAAAATTAAATCTTAACTTAAGGAATATAAGTATTATTTGAATTTACTACTGGGAATGAATGCAAGTGCTATAGAACCTATAATAATTAATAATCCCATTATCTGTGAATTCGTACAGCTACTAAAATTATTTATACAGTTTACTAATTGTGGAGTGGTCCCACCTATTCCTAAAAAACCCCCGATTTTTTGGTTTAGTAAATCATAACCCATCGTCAACCCCAAAAGGAGGATAGCAAATCTTTTACCTGCAATTAACGCAACTATACCTGCGAAAACCAACCAAATAAAAACTAGAATAACACCAGCCATTCTGTCAACACCAATTATATAGTTGACTTCTGATAATAAATATTTTTAACTTTTAGATTTAATTTCTATTTGAGTCAAGGGTTATAATATGCTTATATTAATTGGTCTAGGTTTGGGAAATGAAAAAGCCCTAACCTTAGAAGGGTTAGAATATCTCAAAAATTCAGATAAAATCTACTTAGAAGCTTATACATCCAAATGGTATGGTTCGGTAGAAGATCTTGAAAAAATGATTGGAAAGAAAATAAATCTTTTGAAAAGATCAGATTTAGAAGAGAATTCAGATAAAATCTTGGAAGAAGCAAACAATAAGGACGTTTCAGTTCTAATTCTGGGAGACCCTTTGGTTGCAACCACCCATATATCACTCCTTTTAGAAGCGAAAAAACAAGGAATAAAAACACGAGTTAGCCATAATGCTTCAATCTATTCTGCAGTAGGAGAAACAGGTCTACATTTGTACAAATTCGGTTCAACAGTCACAATACCATTCCCTGAAAAAACTAAAAACCAGTCACCAGAGAGTGTTTACAAGACCATTCGAGAAAACAAGGAACGAGGATTACATACATTATGCTTGCTTGATCTGATTTCTGGAAAGGAAAAATACATGACACCTAATCAAGGGATGGAGATATTACTGAAATCAAAAGATATCTCTGATGAAAATGAATTAGTTGTATTTGGAAGAGCTGGTGCTGAAGAACCATTAATCGTTTATGGGGAAATTAAGGATATAATTGGTAAAGATTTCGGTGAACCACCTTTTGTTCTAATAATTCCTGGAGAATTACATTTTACTGAAGAGGAATACCTGGAATATTATCGGGTTGATTAAATGATTAAAGATAAAATACCTCGAGAATTAATTGAAAAATGGTTAGAAAAACTCAAGAAAAAACTTGATAAAACTGAACCTATTGATGATAAGGGGAAAGAACTCCTAAAAAATATTCATGCTTATATTGTGGACACAGAACATTTTCTTGAACAAAGAGATTATGTT
>Ga0180433_10008171_pt1 | contig 13125 bp, 10 predicted proteins | sample SS_ome_8_FD_132980 | JGI IMG/M metagenome (GOLD analysis project Ga0180433, IMG submission 132980) | Hypersaline lake sediment archaeal communities from the Salton Sea, California, USA - SS_1_D_1 metaG | ecosystem: Environmental > Aquatic > Non-marine Saline and Alkaline > Hypersaline >... | reverse complement strand
CATGGAGGGGACGATAATGAGGATGGTACTGCAACAGCACCGGCAAGGGCTGACTGGGGATGCATCAAGACAGGCGGAGCAAATGGCTCCGAGTTCGAATACTGTGAATTCCATTACGGGGGTAACAGCGATTATTCCCATACCCTGTTCATTAACGACGGTAGCATTGCAACTGTTAAATATTGTAAGTTCATATACAATGACGGCAGCTATTCAACAGAAAGATACGGCGCGCTGGATGCCACAACAGCAGGTGCAGGAACAATTATACAAAATAATATATTTTATAATAATATCAGACCATTGTCAATATGTTTCAATTATGATCTGAACGGATCAAATGTGTTTTATAATCCTGATGATCCGACAGAAGTGAATTCCTGTAACGGCATATTTGTTTCCTCTCTGAATAAGAATATTTCGGGACAGGTAATATGGGAAGAAACAGAAGTGCCTTTCGTTATATGCGTTGATCCTATGAGTGATAACGAGCTGGTATTAACAAGCGGTGCAAAATTGTTGCTTTCGGATAACGTGATTCTTAAATTCAAACCAAACAGCCTTTTAAAAGCAACGGACGGAGCTGCTGCAATATATAATCACGACGGTACAGGAGTGTATTTTACTTCATACAGGGATGATACGAACGGAGGAGATACTAATGGCGACGGGACATCCACATCTCCGGCAGACGGCGACTGGGACGGCATATATGATGTGTCCGGCTCTTCATATTTTGACTGGCCGAATATCCTGTATGATGAGATACATTAGTAAATACGAAGCACGAAATCCGAAATCCGAAACAAATACGAAGCACGAAATCCGAAATCCGAAACAAATACGAAGCACGAAATCCGAAATCCGAAACACCCTGACGGTAGTCAGGAATATAAAAATTAAATGATAAAAACATTGTTTTGAACATTAGTATTTTGAATATTTGATATTGTTTCGAATTTCGATATTCGAATTTCTGATTTTATAATATGCTGCTATTTTTATATTTTTGTTCCTGTTAGTTTTCCTATTTTATTATCTCAAAAATCATAAGCCATGAAGAAATTTTTAAAGATAAGATCATCGAGATAGCAAAAGAAGAGATACCGAACTATATTAATGCAAAAGTGGATTTCGGTGAGTTTGACCTGTCTGTATTCAAAAGTTTTCCTGATCTGAATTTTGAAATTAAGGATGTTATCGTTATTGGTATAGATGATTTTGAGAACGATACACTGGCATCTGTCAAAGATCTGTCAACAGAAGTTGACCTGTTCAGTATTATGGGAGATGAAATAAAGGTAAAGGCAATAATTATTGACAATGCAGATGTTACGGTCAAAGTGCTGAAGGACGGAAAGGCAAATTATGATATTGCAAAAGAGGATGAAGAAGGAGAGGAGGAAGAAGCGGAAGAAGACGAAGAAGAAGGAGGAGGATTTAAGCTGGGACTGAAGAAGTTTATTATAAGCAACACAAATATTGTTTATGATGACCGGGAAATGGATGTGCTGGCGGAGATCACAGGCCTTGATTTTAGCCTGAAAGGTGATATGACTGAAGATTTTACATCTCTCAGCACAACATCGGATATACAGGAGATGACACTTGTTTATGAAGGAATGAAATACCTTAACAAAGCAAAAATGAATATGCAGGCTGATCTGGATGCTGACCTGGCAAATTCAGTATATACTTTTAAAGATAATGTGGCTGTTATAAATGCACTTGAGCTGGGTTTCGACGGTAAATTTGCAATGCCCGGTGATGATTATGATATGGATCTGACTTTTGAAGCTAAAAAGACCGAATTTAAGAATATACTGTCAATGATCCCGGCTGTGTATATGAAGGATTTTGAGAATGTACAGACTTCAGGAAAACTGGCATTGAACGGTAATGCAAAAGGTATATATAATGACGAGACATTACCTGCTTTCGGATTGAAACTGGTTGTTGAGAATGCCATGTTCAAATATCCCGACCTTCCCAAATCAGCAGAGAACATAAATATTGACGTTAATGTGGTCAATGACGGCGGGGGTGAAGATAATACCGTAATAGATGTCAACCGTTTTCATGTTGAGATGGCAGGCAATCCTCTGGATGTGAAAATGCATACCGAAACCCCGGTCAGCGATCCACGGATTGAAGGCGAGATAAAAGGCAAACTTGACTTTAACAGTATAAAAGATATTGTCCCGCTTGAAGATATGACGATCGAGGGGCAGGTAGATGCCGATGTGAAGCTGAAAGGTAGTATGTCATCTATTGACAATGAACAGTATGAGGAATTCCTGGCTACAGGGCAGATAGATTTGACAAATTTCTCATATAAAAGCGAAGACCTTCCCCAGGGAATGGTTATCAATAAATCCTCACTGATCTTTTCACCTCAGTTCGTTGAGCTGGCATCCTTTGATTCAAAAATAGGCAGAAGCGATATAAATATGAAAGGCAGGATAGATAATTTTCTTGCATACTATTTCAGGGATGAGCTTTTAAAAGGTAAGTTCGACTTTCAGTCAAACATGTTCGATGTGAATGAATTTATGACAGAAGAGGCGCCGGGTGAGGTTGCTGCTGAAGGAGCTACAGAAGAGGAAGAGCTAAGTGTTGTTGAAGTACCTGAAAATATAGATTTTCTCCTTAATACATCAATTGGTAAGATACTATATGATAAACTGGATATTACAAATTTTGCAGGCAGTGTTCATGTGCATGAAGGAATGGTGGAGATGAAGGATGTTGTTATGAATATGCTGGATGGTAATATGAAGCTGTCAGGATCATATTCAACACAGGATATGACCAAACCACAGGTTGACCTTGATATGATGATCAACAGGTTTGATATCCAAAAATCTTTTGATGCATTCAATACAATACAAAAGCTGGCGCCTATTGCTGAAAACTGCACAGGTAGATTCTCTACGGGGCTGGTCTTTAAAAGCCTCCTTGCTGAGAATATGGATCCTGTGTATAATTCGATAGAAGGTGAAGGAAGGCTCAGAACACATGATGTTGTTGTTACCCGGTCGGATGTTATGGCAAAGATAGCTGACAAGATAAAGCAGAAAAAGTTTAAGGAGAATATGAAGCTGGAAGATCTTGACCTGTATTTTACAATAAAGGACGGCAAAGTGTCTGTTGAACCCTGTGAGACAACCTATGAGAATGCCAAAGCTCTCTTTGCCGGGTGGCAGGGTATTGACCAGACCCTGGGATATGTACTAAATATGAAGATACCACGTTCTAATTTCGGGGATGAGGCAAATCAGCAGATCGAATCGTGGGTTTCAAATGCAAAAGCAAAAGGTATTGATGTAGATGTGGATAAGTTCCTGGATTTTGATATAAACATTGGCGGTACCATCACTGATCCCAAGATCACGGTTAAGCTGAAAGATCCTTCAAGCGGTGCCATTGATGCAGTGAAAGACAAGATAAAGGAAGAAATAGACAAGAAGAAAGAAGAGCTGGAGAAAAAAGCAAGGGAAGAGGCGGATAAGCTTAAACAGAAAGCAGCAGAAGAAGCAGAGCGATTAAGGAAGGAAGCTGAGAAAAAATCCAAGGCAGCACAGGAAGAGGCAAAGAGAAAAGCTGAAGAGCTGAAGAAAAAAGCAGAAGCGGAAGCTAAAAAAGCCAAGGAAGAGGCAGCTAAGAAAGCCAAGGAAGAAGCCAAGAAGAAGTTTAAAGATATATGGTAGTTAAGATAATTTGAGAATTAGATAATTTGGAAATTTGAAAATTGATCACGAACTGCTGAGTGAGGTTGATGACAAAGATGCTAAACACTTTATTATACACAATAAATAGGTTCAGGTGCTTGATACTATTATTATTTTTCTTTTTTATTTTGCTTGATGTGTTTGCAGATAAGGATGAATGTGTGAAGATCAGGAATAAAGAAGCTATCAGCCTGTATAATGAGGCAATACAGAGATTGCAGACTAAAAAAGAAGAACAAAAGAAGATCGCCTATTCATTGTTGAAAAAAGCTACTGAGATCGAACCGCAATATGCTGCTGCTTACTATGCGCTTGCAGGTATTAATTATGAGACAGCACTCAATGCAATGTCTGATGTGGGGGCATATAGATATTACAAAAATTATCTGAAATATGCCGAAGAATATTTTCTGAAAGTAGTTGAGTATTGCTCACCACATGATAATTACAGATCCTATTATTATCTCGGAAATATTTATGATATATTAAAAGATAGGGCAAGGTGCAGGAAATATTACAGGCTTTTTGCTGAGAATTGCGAAACAGGCATGCCGGAATTAAGCGATGCTATTGAATCGGTTAAACGCCTTGACAGGTATTTCGAACTGGTAAATGATCCTGTCCCTTTTAATCCAAAAAGCCTGGGCGGTGTATCTACAAAGGATGATGAGTTTTTGCCCCTGATCTCACCTGACGGAGAGCTTATATTTTTTACTCATAAATATTACAGCAAATCAAAGGATGAACTGGTAAAAGAGCAATATGTTGAGGAGTTTACCATGAGCCGGAGGGAGACATCAAGTGTTGTTGAACGTTTTGGGCCGGGAGAACGTATGCCTGCTCCATTTAATGAAGATAAAGAAATAAATCAGGGCGGAGTATCCATCACTATTGATAATAATCATTTATATATAACAGTATGTGCTTTTGAGGGGCTGTATGATAATAATAACATGCAATATAAGAATTGTGATATTTATACTACCGATTATGTTGAGGGTGGATGGACCCCGCTACGAAGGCTGGGGAATAATATAAACGGAAGCATGACATGGGAGGGGCAACCGTCAATAACTGCAGACGGGAAAATATTGTATTTTGCAAGCTTCAGGGACGGAGGATACGGAGGGATAGATATTTATCGTTGTAAAAAGGATGATAACGGAGAATGGGGAAAGGCTGAAAATCTCGGACCCACGATCAATACCGCCGGAGATGATAAGTCCCCATTCATGCATTCAGATAGCCAGACCTTGTATTTCGCTTCAGACGGAAGGTACGGAGTGGGCGGATTTGATATCTATTATTCAAAGCTGGATAATGACGGAAAGTGGGCAGAAGTGAAAAATATCGGTTTCCCTATTAACACGCCAAATGATGATCTTAGTTTTATTGTGAGCACTGACGGGAAAAAAGCATATTTTGCTTCAGATGCCTTAAATAGTGTCGGAGGTCTGGATATTTTTTCCTTTGATCTGTATAAGGAGGCCCGGCCGGAGAAGGTGCTTTTCCTGAAGGGCGAGCTGAAAGACGATGAGGGGGAGGTGCTTCAGGATGCAAAAGTGGAAATGAAAAGTGTGAAAACATCAAGGGTCACTGAGGGAATGGTTGATAAGGTTACGGGAAAATATGCCATTGCAGTGCCTGTGGAAGACAACGAAGATTTTATCATGACAGTGAGAAAACCTGATTATGCTTTTACTTCGCTATATATAAAACCTGATGAGGAAAAGTTTGAGAAACCTGTTAAAGCTGATTTTGAAGTTAAACCTATAGAAGTAGGTAAAGTCGTTAAGATCAATGATATATATTTCGCTTTCAATTCCTCTGACCTTGACAAAGCCAGTCTTGTTGTGCTGGATAATTTTATGGAGTTCCTTGAGGAGAATCCCAAAGTGAGGTTTGCTATACAAGGGCATACGGATAATGTGGGTAATGATGATTTTAACCTGACCCTGTCACACACCAGGGCAAAATCCGTTTATGATTATCTTTTGCTTATGGGAATAGATGCAGTCAGAATGACATACCAGGGATTCGGGGAGACAAAACCGGTAGCAACGAATGATACTGATGCCGGAAGGGCGCTGAACAGAAGGACGGAATTTGTGATACTGGAGAAATAGCTTAACCCCCTCTGCCTACTGCGTAGGCATTCCTGCCTGCCGCAGGCAGGTCCCCCAAACGGGGGAGAGAAAAGGAATAATAATATTATTAGAATCTTTTTTCCCTGATACGGGCTTTTTTACCGGTTCTTTCACGCAGATAGAAAATTCTGGCGCGGCGTACACGGCCATGTTTGTTGATCTCGATATTTTCAATTGCCGGTGAAAATAACGGAAATATCCTCTCTACACCGAAACTTCCGGACATCTTCCGTACAGTAAAGGTCTCGGTGGAACCGCTTCCGCGCCTTTGCAAAACAACGCCGCGGAACTGCTGTACCCTTTCCTTGTTACCTTCAATGATCTTGTAATGAACAGTTATCGTATCCCCGCTTTTGAATTCAGGAAATTCCTTTTTAACTGCAATTTCTCCTTCCACAACTTTCATTAATTCCATGGCCAATGATAATATAATGTTCTACATCTTAAGCGAACGGCAAAAATAAGAATATTTTTAATATTAAGTAATAAATTTAGAAAAGAAATTATGTATAACAATCGAACAATTGAACAATCGAGCAATGAAATAATAAGAATTTCGTTATTTTAGCGTATCATTATGACAAATAAATGCTATATATATTATTTTTTACTGATCGTCTTAGCTTTGACAGTAATTCGCTGCAAAGAAGATAAAAAGAAATATTCCGAAGAAGAACTGAAGGAATTTAAAGAGCCGCTGATAAGAGTAAACAAATACCTTGTTGAAGAGGATGTAAAGCGGATAGAGGCATATATTGAAAGACGAAAATGGAATATGGATACTTTAGGAACAGGACTTTACTATTCTCTTTACAAACATGGTAAAGGCAGAAAAGCGGAAATAGAAAAAACAGCGACAATAAAATATAAAGTCAGCCTGCTGGACGGGACTTTTTGTTATGATTCGGATTCTTTGGGAGTGAAAACTTTCAGAATTGGAACGCGCCGGGTTGAACAAGGACTTGAAGAGGGAATATTGCTTATGCAGGAAGGAGATAAAGCGCATTTCATAATCCCTCCTCATCTGGCTTATGGTTTAACAGGCGACGGCAACAGGATCCCTCCCAGGGCAATAATAGTGTATGATGTTGAACTGCTAAAAGTTAAAGACTAGTGTAAAATCAAGTAAAAAATGACGTAAAGTGATTTAATGTCAAAATTCAGAATTTAAATGTAAAATGTCAAATGTATTGATTTACAGCTCAACATAGGTATTAATTTTTACATTTTCCATTTGATATCTTCCCCGTAGGGATCCCAATGGGACAATTTGACATGACACTAGTATTTTGTATATAAAATAACAGATAAATAAAAATCCGAAATCCGAATATCAAAATCCGAAGTAAATGCAAATGCTCAAAAATTCAGAATTCAAAACTTAAAACAAATAATTTGTGTAAATATTAGTCAGTTGTTTTGAATATTTGTATTTTGAAAATTCTATATTGTTTCGAATTTCGTACTTCGTGCTTCGGATTTATTGTGATTACTTATTATGCTTATAAGATATAATATTATAATAGGAACGTGGTTATTTTTTATCCTGATACTATTTGATTCTTGTGATCTGTTTTCCAAATATAAAGGATATGCAGATACCGGCACCGGGGTATATTACAGGCTTATAACATTTGGTGAAGATGAGGTCAAACCTGCCCCGGGGGATTATATTACTATCGACCTGGCTTACAAAACAATGGATGACTCGGTGTTTTTTCAGGGAAGAAGGAAATTTTGTTTTGCCGAACCTGATTTTGAAGGAGCTATAGATGAATGTTTTGCCAGGCTTTCTGCAGGTGACAGCGCCTGTTTTATTATTAATGCTGATGATTTTTTCAGAAGAACCCTTGACACGGAATTACCTGGCTTTATACCTGATAATGGCGATATGAAAGTTAATATTAAAATGTTGCATATTCAGAAGAAGGAAGATTTTATCAGGGAAAAGGAAGAATTTTTGCACTGGATAGAAGATTTTGAGGATTATGAACGGATCTATCTCGAACATTTTATTGAAGGGAATGAATTAAGCATAGATCCGACACGTTCAGGCATGTATTATATACAGCTTGATCCGGGATATGGAAAATATGTGGAGTATGGAGATACTGTGGCTGTTGATTATGAGGGATACTTCCTTAATGGTGATATTTTTGATTCAACGATCAAAAGGGAACAACCGTTTGTTTTTGCGTATGGCGATGAGTGGCAGGTGATAGAGGGACTTGAAGAGGCAATAGGAATGATGAGGGAAGGGGAGAGGGCATTTGTGATCCTGCCGTCGCATATAGCTTTTGGCAAAACAGGGTCGTCAACCGGGATCATACCGCCATATACAACAGTCTTATTTGAGGTGAAATTGCTGTCGGTGAGGGAAGGTGGATTGATTGATTGATTGATTGATTGATTGATTGATTGATTGATTGATTGATTGAAATTTGAAAGTAGAAATTAGAAAATAGTAATCCAATGACCAATTATCCAATGACCAATTATCCAATGACCAATTATCCAATGACTAATTATCTAATGACTAATTATCTAATGACTAATTATCTAACAATATGAAGAAATATTATAATATTTTCAGTTGCTTGTTTACTGTAGTATGCATGGTGTCCTGCAGCAATGATGGTTTTGATAAACATGAGTCGGGACTGGAATACAAATATATTATCCATAACAAGGATAGTGTAAAAACCAAACCGGGAGATATTCTTGTACTGAATATGAGATATACTAATAACAGGGATTCAATCCTTTTTGATTCGCGGGAGATCGCCGGGGATTTCAGGATGCGTTTCGGAACGCCTTCTCATAACGGAGGTTGTATAGAGGATGGGTTTGCCTTATTACATCTTGGCGACAGTGCTCAGTTCCTGATAGATGCGCAGTTGTTTTATACTGAGACCAGGAAGATGGAGGTGCCTGACGGTGTTGATCCTGACAGCAAGCTCAGATTTTATGTAAAGCTGAAAAGGATCATGAGCGTAAAAGAGCTTGAAAAAGAAAAAGAGGCGGAACGTCTTTATAACGAAAAAGCTGAATCACGTATTTTGGAGAATTATCTTAGAAGGGCAAATATAACAGTGGAACCCTCTTTGAGTGGACTTTATTATATTGAAGAGCAAGAAGGTGCCGGTGAGCAGCCGAAAACAGGTCAGACTGTTAGCGTTCATTACAGGGGGACGTTTATCAGCGGAGAACTGTTCGACTCGTCATATCAGAGAGGTAAGCCCTGGCGGTTCAGAATGGGGATGAAGCAGGCAATCCCCGGAATGGAAGAAGGTGTGGCAAAAATGAAGCCCGGAGGTAAGGCACAATTGATAATACCTTCACATCTTGCTTACGGTGCGATAGGATATGGAGATGTGATACCGCCTTATTCAACATTGATATTTTATGTTGAACTCATTTCTGTGGAATAAATAGTCATTAGTCATTGGTCATTGGTCATTGGTCATTGGATTGGTTTGACCCGCCAAACGGCGGATCACTGTCATTTGCTTGCTGGCGCTCGCTGTCATTAGTCATTGGAGAAGAATATATATGTTTATTAAGCTTCTATTAAATGTCTTATGATTTTTTAATAATAATGCCGATAAAATTTTTATTTCCACTGAAAATTTATTATATTTATAAATTCCTTAATTATTCACCAAACAGGTTTATATTGATAAAACTCTACTTCTGATTATCAATAAAAAACAGGACTTGATTTGATATCTGAATTTATTCATGAGACTCAGATTTCAAAAGCAAAGCGACTTGAAATTTGTAAGTCGAATAATCCCGATATTGTCGGAAGGTATAAACCGGGGCTTGCCCTGAGTTTTATACCTGTGATTCAATATAATAAATTTGGAGGCATTCTATTTTATCTGCACCATAAAGAATTGTACCATAATACTATTATTATATATAATTGCTAACTAAAAACAGTAAACTATGACATTATCATTTAATGAACTCAGAAAGATCAAGGACAGCCTTCCGGACGGAAGCATGAAAAGAATTGCAGACCAGTTAAACCTGGATGTGGAAACCGTAAGGAATTATTTTGGAGGGACTAATTATGATAGGGGTGAATGTGTTGGAATGCATGTGGAACAGGGACCTGACGGCGGAATAGTGTTGCTGGATGACATTACTATTTTAAATATGGCAAAAAGAATAATACAGGAAAGACAGTTAGTGAACTGACATTATTATTTATTAATTATACTAAAAGCAGGAAAGATTATCTTTTCTGCTTTTTTTTGTGAGAGTCTTATTATATGAATGAAGTGAAATAGAATAAGTTATTCGAACAAATCCAGAAAAAACGTAGTTTTATTCGGGATCTCTTCATTATACAAACTGTCTATGCAATATATTCAATTAGTACTATCTTTATCCATTTCCAAATTAACAAATTTCCAAATTTTCAAATTGTCATATTGAGCTACTTTTCTACACATATCGGTGAATTTGCAGCATTGCTGACAGCGGTGTTCTGGACTATCACTGCCATTGCATTTGAGTCGGCTACGACAAAAGTGGGGTCTATGGCAGTAAATTTTGTGAGGTTGGTATTGGCATTGATCATTTTATGCATTGTTACATATTTTGTACGGGGAATGGTTTTACCTGTTGATGCAACAGGTCATGCATGGATATGGCTTTCTGTTTCCGGGCTGGTAGGTTTTGTATTTGGTGATTATTTTCTTTTTAAATCATACCCTCTGATAACATCCAGGATATCAATGCTGATAATGACACTTGTCCCCCCAATAACCGCAGTTCTGGGCTGGTTTCTTATGCAGGAAAAAATGAATATGTATAATATTTTGGGGATGGTTCTTACCATGATCGGCATAGGGATGGCAATACTTAAGCGTGGCTCTGATAAGGATAAAGCAAGGATATCAAGACCGGTGGCAGGATTGTTATTTGCATTACTGGGATCAATAGGACAGGCAGTGGGACTTATTTTAAGCAAATACGGAATGCAGGAATACAATTTTTTCGCTGCCACACAGATACGTATCATTGCCGGGATATTCGGTTTCATTATAATGGTTACCTTTTTCAGGCGCTGGATCACTATAGGGAAAACGCTAAGGAACAGACCGGCAATGACAGGTATTATTATCGGCTCGGTTTTCGGACCGTTCCTTGGTGTATCATTCTCACTGTTTGCAGTTCAGAATACTGTTGCAGGAATAGCTGCCACTTTGATGTCCACTGTACCCGTATTAATAATACTTCCTTCATTACTGATCTTCAGGCAAAAGACCACTCTTATGGAAGTGCTGGGCGCATTTATCAGCGTTATTGGTGTTGCTTTGTTTTTTATGTGAAATTCAAATTTCAAAAACTTAGTGAATTGAAATTTGTCCCGAAGGGATTTTGCTTAATAATATAAAAATGCATTATCAATAACAACACAACCACCCATTTGTTTTTTTCCAGTGATTCATCACAAAACATACCGTTTTATCACTTGCCGAATGATAAATCAAAATATTTTAGATAATATTGCTTTTTGGGTTTTAGGTATTTATTAAAGCTGGAAGAGTTAAAAAAAATAAAAAAAACTAGGGGTAGTTTTTTCATGATAAATACTTTTCCAGCTTTATTTATTAAAATTTTTATTTTATAAAATTAGTGGAAAAGTTGTAAAGAAAAACATAAATAAATCATAATGAATGAAAGCAATGTGATAGTAGTTGATAGAATTATTTCGGATAATCTTTTATATAAAATTATTGATGAAATCCCGTCTTTGGTTATTTTATATTCGGAATGGAGCACTACTTACCAGATCATGAAAAGAAAATATAAAAAAATGGAATCTGAATTTGGAAATAGAATTAAATTTTATTATATGAGCAATAGATGCTGTCCTGAAATCAGGGCAGAATACGGGATCATGTTTTTTCCTGCCTGCTTATTTTTTAGAGAGTATAAGATAATAGATATTATTGAAGGAGCCGTATCCACAACAACATTGCACAACAAGCTTAATAAACTGGTTATTTGATCATAGTGAATTATAAATCGAGTTTATTATTAATTCATTATTTTTATATTTATCATTGGTTTTGCGGGTTCCGATCAGTAGTCGTAAGGGGAAGATTACCTGATTAACGTAACCAAACCTGCATGCTGATGCTCCGCACCGTTTACATCATTATATATAACCAGCCAGCTATATGCCCCTATCTTTGCTGTCTCTCTTCCTTTTACACTTCCGTCCCAGCCGTGATATACCTGGCCTGTTTCATCATCCACATCATAAATATTAGTTTCAAATATTTTTTCACCCCACCTGTCATAGATAGCCATATACCAGTTGTCGGGATCTATACCGTGACCTATAGGGCTGAATAAGCCGTTCATTGCATCAAAATCAGGCGAAAATGCCGTCGGTGCGTAAAACGTTATAATATCCTGAATAACAACTTCTGACCACGTCGTGTCAACACAACCGTGTTCAGTCTCTACTGCAAGCATTACATTATAGGTTCCCGGTGCATCATATTTATGCTGTGGATGTATCGTATTAGAAATATCTCCGTCACCAAAGGTCCAGTTGGTTATATAATATGTGCTCGAATTGTTCTCAAAATAAACCAGCGGTTCAAGGATCGTCGCTACCTGCGGATAAGGAAAGAATGCTGCCACAGGATTAGGCCATACAGATATCATCTCGTTCCATGTATATGTACTTGTACAGCCATATACAGATGTTACGGTGCATGTGACATCATATACTCCCGGATTATCAAACGTATGAACAGGGTTCTTTCCGTTGCCTGTAGTGCTTCCCCACTGATCACCAAAATCCCAGATATATGTCTGCCCTTCGTGCTGGTTTATCTCATTGAAGTGTACTGTTACCGGCTCACATCCCTCATATATATCAGCAACAAAATTCACCGGCGGATCAGGTATAATAACTATTTCAACGCTGTCACATGCCTGTGGTGTGGAGCAATTATCATTTATACATATTTTATAAACTGTTGTTACATCAGGAGACACGGTATAAGGCATTTGTATAACCTCGCTGTCGTTAAGGGTCAGAGTGTAAGGCGCGCCCATTCCTCCGGTAAAGGAGGCATATATTGTCGCGGTTTCACCTGCACATATTGTATCATCAGGATATAACTGTATTGAAAGCGGCCCATATACATTTACTGTTATGTTTGCAGATGCCTGGCAACCGTTAATATCCGTCGCAATAACGGAATAGCCTG
>Ga0180433_10008170_pt1 | contig 13127 bp, 6 predicted proteins | sample SS_ome_8_FD_132980 | JGI IMG/M metagenome (GOLD analysis project Ga0180433, IMG submission 132980) | Hypersaline lake sediment archaeal communities from the Salton Sea, California, USA - SS_1_D_1 metaG | ecosystem: Environmental > Aquatic > Non-marine Saline and Alkaline > Hypersaline > Sediment... | reverse complement strand
TGGTGCTTGAATATTTTTATTGAGATTCGTTAGATAGCAGTGTCTATAACTGACCAGATAGAAGGCAGTTTTTTGAAGGATGTATTGCCCCAAAAGAGAAGGATTGAGGGGATCAGGGCAAAGCTATCCATTTGACCTAACCCTGCACTTTAAAACTACGAAGCGAACTCTTGTGTATGCTGCTTATTCACATAAAGATAATCGGAGAAGGGGGTAAGCTTGCAGTCTAAACGATTCTGATGGAGGGCAAGGATTTAATGAGATGCATTGGCCGTGGGCATAAATCTTCGCTGCTTTTTTCCTAACCTAAATTCTTCTTATCACAGGTTTTTGTTTTTCTTGAGATAGGATTCTCTTATCGTAGGCTTGATTAGAGTTGTTACGGAGCAAAGAGCTGCAAATCAATAACAGCCAAAGGTTTTGGCGGATTCTAATTAATTCTTTCACCTGTGTTCAGGGTGATAGTATTTCACTATCAAGAGGATACGGTAATGCCCCCGCAAGGGTACTCGAGGACGAAGACAGCCCCACGATCACGTTACCCCGGCCGCATCGTTCATCCAATACGGTGCTGAAGCAGCCATGGTAAATGGCCATCGGCTCTCCTGCATGCACAGACGGCCACTGGCGGCAGCGAAACTTCAGGGGCATGAAAGCCTGCTCCTCGTTCACTGCCTGCAGGATCTTTTCTCAGGCCGCAACTGGGGGGAAGCTATTACGGCGCATGGTTTGTACCAAATGTACAGGTTGGGCAACTGTTCATGTTCTTACCAATGCCATGACCGGTTGCCGTGTTCTGGTCGACCAGGTTGTCCCCGTTTAAATATATCCCGTAATCTGTATTATTGCGGCAGGTGTTGCCGGTAATAGTTGAGCCGTAGCTGGCATAAATGCCGGTAGTACCGTTTCCCACCGCCGTGCACCCTTTAACCGTATGGCTTGTGCCGCCTAGAGAAATGCCGCTACCCCCATTATCCCGTGCACGCATATTGACTATCCTGTGGCCTGTTGCTCCAGTATAACCTTCACCAATTCCATGCCCGGAAAAATTCCTGACCGTTCCGTTTCTGATCTCAACATTGGCCCTTTCACTCATATAAACCCCGTAATTCCCTCCTGTGCCCCCGGGTCCAATGAGGCTGAATCCCATGAGATCCAGGGTGACATGGTCAGCGTTAATGGTGATGCCGTGAGCACCGCTGCAGGAGAGATCCTTGTCTATGTAGTAAAACCCGGGAGAGGATATGGTGTAGGGAAGGGAGGCAATCTTGGTTCCCACCCCCCTGCTCCCTGCTATTACATAAAACTCCCCAAACGCATGCGAGGCGCTCAAGGTAAAAAGCAGCAGGAGTGCACTTCCAACAACAAAACGTTTTCCTGAGGTTATCGTTCTTGTTTTCATGGCTGAGCCTCCTTTTATATGGTTTTTGCTAGTGCTTACATAGCTCGTAGCTACCAGAGCTTTTTTCTTACAGATAGTGTACGCAAAACGGTATGGCTCGTCAATGCAATACTGGGGGTAAAGGGCTTCCCTTGCGGGGAAAGGGGTAGGGGAGGCCTGGCATGGGGGAGCACGCAGAACACCCCTTCCCGATTTAAGGGGATCACCTTGACATACCGGCAATCATAGGGGACAGGGTGCCTCTAATCCATAGGGGCCTTTGCCCTGGTGGGAATAATCTAAGGTGCTAGGTAAGGGTGTGGAGCTTTGGGCCTCTATGAATAGGTTTGATACCGTTGCTCCCTGCTACAATTATCTCTTTCACGATGGATTCAGGAGGGTGGGGCAGTATCAATGTATTGCATATTCCTATCCGAATTACATAGAATTCCATCATACAACACCATAGAATGTATCTATCCTAGAATTTGTGATTACTTGCCATGGCAACAGCCGTCCATCATGATGATTTTATTGCATGTATCTTTATGAATCCGCATTTTCATTCCTGAGACGTGCTTCTTATCACAGATTTTGCTTTTTTTGAGATAACATTTTATTATCAAAGGGTTGGGTGAGGTTTTCCTTCAGAGCTGTATATCGGTTTCTTCGGCTTAGCATTTATTCATGTTCTGTATTAATTTCTCCTAATCATGACTAAAACAATCCTTCATTAGAAGGTTTACCAGCGCAAAGCAATCATTATCCGTGACGAAGGCCAAAGTCATTCATTTTGTATTTTCCTGAACGTTTACTGCTCTGAAAAGAGTCGACAGCAGACTTGACAATACCCCAAGCAAGATGTCCCGCACTTACGTTAATTTTTTAATATATAATTTACTTGACTTTTACGAAACTAAAATATATAAAAAAAATGTCATCTACCAAAGGTAGAAGGATCTCTTTCGCCGTCTGATTAATCAGGCGGCGATTGCTATTTTTGCTTCCCATTTCTTATTCTTTTCTGATAACGACGAATTAGATCCCTCTTTTTCCTCTCTTCTACATAAAAGGCTGTTATTAGAGTTAATAAATGCTTTCTTTTGCCCTTGTTTTTTTCTAAGATAACAGCATAATCATAGTTTTCTAGCCACAGATATATCCTAATCCTATTCTTTTTGCCAGGATAATCCCATACTTTTATATCAGCATTCCTGTAATCTTGTATAATTGGTTTAACCCACGGAAGCCTTCTGGCTCTTTCATAATCTGGGATTCTACCCATATTACGGTCATGTTTTGTGATTAAGTGCCAAAAAGCTTCTTCTTTGCAGGTATCAATTTTACGCTTATCATAAATAATCTTTGAAGCTCCACAAAGGATATGACTATCTATAAAATCTCTTTTGAAAACACTGTATAATCTGTTCAGCACATCTTCCCAAGAACCATCTAACTCAAGCATCGGAGGTAGAAATTGTGGCAATTTTACCATCATTTTACCTCTGTAGGTGTAAAGACAAAAAGGTTGAACTTATCTTTAAATAAGGACGATGAGAGACATAGACTTTGACCTGCTCTGTTTTCAATAGCTTTAACAATGAAAACTTTGGCTTCATTTTCTTTTAAATTTCTATTTTTATAACTTACTGCACCTATGAGCAAATCAGCAAGTTGAAGCAATTCTGATTCATGAGATCGTATTTGTTGAATGTTAACTATCATTTGTTTTGTAAAATCATAAACATTATTACAAAGAACCTCCCTTAATTTATCTACCTTGTTTTGACTTCGAGTATCTTTGATATCTACATAAATATGATATTTATTTTCGGGACTTAGAATTGTTTTAAGCATAGAGTAATACATCTTATAATAAAAGGTATCATGGCTCCCTAAGTTGAAATAATCATGATTTAATTTAGATTTATCATCTACAACAAGACACCGAAAATGAAGCTGAGGAATTTTAAAAAAATAATCAATCAATTCTTCATAAAAAGGCTGCTTTGCTCTTGACACCTTTACCCATTTTAATTCACCTCGGGCGTTGTGACTCGACTTTATCTCGCGAATCTCATCAGAAACCTTTTTCACATAGGATTTTTGACACCATACCGCGCCTAATAGCATTACTCGTTGGCTGTCATTTTCTAGATGACAACTTTCATCACAATAGATATTGTATTCAATTTTTTGGAAATTACTCATATCTTTCACCTATTTTTGAAATACAAAGCAGAAAAATCATTTTACTCAGAAACCAGTTTCGGTAAAAGCAAACAGCTGGACCTTTACCATGTTTTGAATATTGGAATGGCTGCTGAGAGAGATGCAAACCATTCATTATCCGTAACGTCTATAAAGCTATTCAACTTTGCTCCCCATTTAAAGTGCTATATTTCACTATTTTCTAAAAAACTGTAATAGCCTTTATGATTGAAGATGATGTGATCCAGAAGTTTGATTCCCAATGTTTCACCAGCGGATTTCAACTGTTTTGTGATTTCGATATCTTCTTTGCTTGGTCTTAAACCACTTGATGGATGATTATGAGCTACAATAATTGCTGACGCGCGGTCTGTAATAGGATCGGCAAAGACCTCTCTGGGATGAACCTGTGTTTTATTGACAAGGCCAACGGAAACAACCCGACTCGTGATAACTTCATTAGCGCCATTAACTGAAATACAAATGAAATGTTCCTGCTTTCTGTCGGCAAAATGTTGGATTAGAGGGAGGACATCAGGAGGAAAAGAGATTTTTAGACCTTCCGGACGAATACGGCGGCGTGCAAATTCCAGAGCTGCTGCTATCAACGTTGCCTTGGCTGGCCCCACCCCTTCAATTCTCTGCAATTCTTTAAGGTTTGGTTTTTCATCACCGGAATCTAATATCTTCAAAATGCGTTTCGCTACAGACATAACGTCATGCCCTTCAGTCCCTCTTCCAACAAGAATAGCCATCAATTCAAGATCGGATAGCGCTTCAGCTCCCTTCTTTTGCAGTTTTTCACGAGGACGGTCTAATTTTGGTATGTCAGCTATTTTTTTCATAGACATTCTTTCGGCACTTTATTTCGACTACATAACCAATTTTACTAGAATATAGGTTTCCTGTCTGCTAATTACCGTTAACTTTCTTCGCCTGCCTGCTGAACCGAAGCGGTAACTTTTGTCTCCTGTATGATCCTGGCAAGGCGGCTCCTCGTTATTTTTCATAATCCTGAGATTGCTTCCATAGGTATATTAAGGGTGCACCAATTCACTTATTGCGTGAATTGCAGCACACGATATACTTTTAGCATACGCTCCTTTAACACTTATTTTAGAGTGCTCGTGATATCAGCAAAGGTCTCCATATTCCATGAAGTTGATCTGCAGGAAGTTGAGTTACCATATGCCACAGTGAATCACGAAACTTATTAGCTAAGAGCGGTGAAATATTGAATAGTTTTTCAAGGAGATCTGAGAAAAATTTACTATTTTGACGTTGATATCCTTGATAAAGTGAAATTCTATAGGCTGCATCGATTAGAAGCATCAAAATATCTTCATTGGAAGGTTGAGTGGTATCAAAATTGCCATTCTCATGGAGTTCTATATTTTTGTTTATCTTATCAGCTACTTTTATTAATTCGTCAATAAAGTGATCAAGTAGCGATTTGTCCCCGGAATAGCCTATCTGCTCGCATACCATGGGAAGGGCAATGCCAAAAGTTAAGGGATTGTCTTCGTACAGCGAAACGAAATCTATGCTTGAAAGGATAGACAAGAAGTTATTAATCAAATCGTCATAGATTGGCATATTGCCCACAATAGCAACTAAATCTATCCATCCTCGATTGCACTTGATATCCTTATTGAGTTGGAAAATGCTGTTTTGGGCAGCTTGATGAAGAAAAGTAGAAGAAAAATTTTCCGCTGCCTCTGGCCCGATCAAGCAATCAATACGGCTGGCTCTATCGCCTCCCAAAATACTTCCCAGAGAATCACTATGAAGTTGCGAGTCACAGAGCAAACCGAGCATGCTGGCATTTTTACCTTTCAAAAAACCGTCAACACGAGTCCTCGCTTCATCCCTTACACCGAGATCATCGATGAGATCATCCTTATGCCCATCTAATATGAAACCAAGAGCATGAAAAGTTAAGTGCTCTCTTCTAACACGGGAAGGATTCAATACATCGCGTTGATATACGGCATCGAAATTGAAAACATTTTGAGACACAGGTCTCCTTCTTAATTCAAGATTTTTAAGAAGCACTTCAGTATCAGCTCTCGCTTTTCCAAAAATATTTTGTAAATGTGATGAATGTGACCATAAACAAAATAGACGTGCGGCAGATGGCATATTCCTATACTTCTGCCAGTTTGAAAATTCAGCCTCGAAATATTTCAAGAGCATAATAAAAAGTTGAAATTCATTTTCCCCTCGTTCTTCTTTGCAAAGTCGCTCACAGGTTCTCCTTGCAATTTGCAGTAAGACATCATCATCGCCTGCGAAACGTAGGACCATATCAATTAAATGCAAAAGGGAGACAGGGCAAAACCAGCGTTGTTCTGCGGAGAGTAGAATGTCTTTTCGCTTAGAACTTTCCAGTTGCGTAAGGGCCTGAAGCAAATTTTCAGTTAACCTAGTCGGAACACAAACTATTCGATCGAGTACTTCATTGATATTTTCCTCTGCAAGAAGAATATCAATTGCATTTATCCAATTAATAGAAAAATCCCCAGGGGATTCAAAATCCTTTTCATTCAGACAAAAGTACTTCAGTAAAGACTCAGGCGATGGTGGCAAAAATTCTTCAATCTGAATACTGTCACGTTTTACCAACCGCTGAGTGAACTCCTTGTAATAAAATGCGGTAGACTTTTCTCGGATGGAAAGAAGGTATCTAATTCTGGAAACAGGATTCTGAATTCTTACTATTTCTTCCTGAATTTCCTGCAAGGGTTGTGAATCGCAGTCAAATATATAACGGTTATTCTTCACTATCTTTAGTCTTTCGACTGGATTTTCCGAGAGAATACCAAGAAATGGATCACTAAAAGGTAATACAAGCTTATTTTGCACATCTGATATCTTAAGTTTAATTTGTTCAGCTTTGTCTTGCTGAACCCGCTGGAAGGTAAATTCAATACGTGGATTATGAGCAAATACATTCTGAGGCCGGCCATTCACTGCTTCTGCTGCTGCATTCCAAAAAGCATCACTCAGAAAGCTGACATTTTCAATACTTACAAAATCAGCAGACTTAAGACCAATCTTTGCCATAAAATCAGCATCCTGGTGCAATTCTGCAATAATTTCTTTAGGAATATTAAGCAGGAATTTTTGGATTAGATATCTATTAACATCATTTTCTTCCGTTTTGATCTCATCTGAATCAAATATAAGCGGGTCGCAAAGTGTGTGTATAACGCTTGCAATTCCTGGTGCAGTTTCAGGATCTGCTTTTAAACGATGTAATACAATGCGCGAGGAAAGCCACGTGAGGTAGTGGGATTGAGCCGAGCCCTTTCCGTCTTTTTCTATAGAGGAAAGTCCAATTGAAGAAGAAATCAACCCACCTAAGTCCATTCCAAGAAGGTCTATACGGTCCGATTGAGGATCAGGATCGTTTATTAAATGGCGAACACCGAATAAGCCTACGTACATATTGCGTAGCATCCAATCAGAATAAGCACTGGCCGTATTGTGAGTATTATTTTCATGGTGCCAACATTTGGCTATTGCATCCTGAATTGCCCTCAATGACTGGATAAAAAAACCAACTTCATGTTTTGGGTTTTCTGGGGATGGCGGACATTGTAAGCTATTATAGTCAAGCAGGCATAAAGCCCAATATTTTCGCAAAACTGACAATTCATTAGTTTCTGCAACATGGTTATTATCGATTTTTGCTCGACTAAGGTGGTAAAGAATCTCTTCCCTGGACAAGGGAATGTAGCGCATATTGCCCTTGCGAAGCCTTATGAGTTTTGCGAAGTAAGTTTCATCATCGATTTTTTTCAACTCTCGAAGAAAAGCAAGAATATCTGTTATTCCGATTATTGGCGCACCATTATTGTTGGAGTAAGAACTTAAATGCCTATCATCATAACAAATCACATCCCCTGGTTTTGGGTGAAAGGTCAATAAATCAAATAATAACTGCTCTGCAGGTTCATAAGGTTTTTCCTCTTGAATTTTTGAATCAGTGTCATTATCCAAGGTAATGATTTTATATGTACCGTTTTCTATACCATTTTTTAAGCGTTCTCTTAATCGGTCAATCCATTTTCGCAGTTTTTCGTTTCTCTCAAACTGAGATAGCTCAACCTTAATTCGATCCACTTCAGTTTGACAAATGTAAACTTCAAAGTGACTGCATATTGTATCAAGTACATTAGCCGTTGCCAAAGTCTCCGATAAGGTACTCATCAAAAATATGCTGGCTCCAGCTTTTGGTAAAGTGCTATCGATTTCTTGTATAGCAACTCCAGATATCCGAGACAAGACATCACTAAATTCATCATCAGAAAGTAAATTATCACGGTGCATGGCTTTAATTAGTGCCTTGGCTCCTGTGACGAATTTACGATAGAGCTCTGGAACATCAACAAGTGTATGATTCACGTCTTTATTGTGCAATGGAAGAAAATCAACCAGATACCCATCTTTTTGTTTTGCCTGGGATAGCGCATTCATCCATTCCTCACCCATGGCATCGGCAAACGAGCTTTGTTCTCCCAAGTATTTGGAACCTACATTTAAAGCGGTGATCTTTCCCAGTTTTAAAAGTTCTTCAACCTTATGCATGTCTTTAATACGAGAAGGTTGTCCATGCATAAGGTTTCTCATTTCATGAAGAAGCAACGGCTGAGTGGATGCAGGAATCCAGAGCTTGCCGAAGGCCTGCTCCATAATTTGAAGAATTTCTAATTCAGCCGCCAAAAATAAAGCTGATATATCAAGATGTAATCGCCACTTGCCACAATCAACTTTTTTGTAATCTTCCAATTTACGGCTGCCATGTCGGGCAAGCAATGGAAGCTGATGCAATTGTTCTGTTGCATTACGACATTGAGTAAAATGTTCATGATAGAGAAACGCAAGGGTAACACCTAAAGGTTTTGCCACAATGTGGACCGGTAAATTCCCGCGGTTGTATTGATCAATAATCTTTTTCTTATGAGTGAATTGTTCTTTCTGGAAGGCAATTAGGTCGAGGAGATTTACCGCTTGAAAATCACCTTGGCCCTTGGCAATAAATTTACTCATCTTTTCTATAAGTGGATTAATTTGGGAATCAAGACCCAAAGAATAACCGGTTGTAATAGCAGCCTTAAGGTCTTCAGGATCGTGAATGCCCATTCTAACCGCCTTTTCCCAAAGTATCTCAGCCAATTGTGTGTCTTGGATTTGAACAATATCAGCGGCTCGTAATAGTTCATTAGGTGACACATCTTCCATAGCGAATAATTTCTCAGAAGTTTCCTTAATTCCTGAAATATCGCCGAAGGCAAGTTGTGTTTGCATCAAGGCTAAAATATTCTTAGTTGATAGACTTTTCGTGACCAAATTTTTGGCATCACCAAGTGCTTCACTAAGATAACCCAGTTTTTGATGGCATGTAACACGGAGTCTCCTAAGGTCATCAGGTAATACACCTTCAGAGAATAATGAAATATTATTATCCAAGAGATCTAAACATCTGGCTGGAAAATTCTTTTCCCAAGCGCTTTCCACAATGAGATAAAGTGCAGCAGGGCTCCCAATCTTTTCGATAAGTTCATCTCCCTTGCCCAACACATAATCGTAATTTTTCCGATCTGCCATTAACCTGCAGGCCTTAAACAAATAGATACCGTTATCTGTTTCATCGTATGACGACTCAAGGTAGGCCAGCAGAGGTTTCCAATCTCCTGATTGCTTATATTGGATCTCAAGGATAATGATTTCGAGTTGATTTCTGATTTTAGGGTCTTTTACCAGATTAACTGTTTTTTTGACCTTATTTAACTGCTTCCCAGACGCAATTAAGGTATGACTTCGCCAGGACAACCAGATATCATAGTGGCCTTGCTCTTCGAATAGATGTTTATACTTGTCCAGCAGCCTAAAAGCATCATAGAATTTATCAGTTTCTATACAAAAACCAATTAGAACACTTACTAAATCCAGGTTCTCATTTTTGGCCTTTATCGCTTCTGAAACCATAGATACGATAGGCTCTTTATCGATTTGGTAGTTCCTGGACAATGCCCATCTTAGCGCATTAGGGTCTTCTGGATCATTTGAGAGTAAATATGTGCAAAAATCTGCTGCCTCATCCTGGCGATTTGGATGCATAGCAAGAGCCGCAAGCCTCCAAGCATTAAACATGCGCCGTTCATGTTTTGAAAGCTCATTGTTTAAAACTAAATCATGAAAATCCTTTTCTGCTTTGCCTAAAAGATCAATACTGCCTTGATCTCGTTTTATGAAATCAAGAGAAATTGGGAGGGGAATAAGGGGGTTTGTATTCTTTAAGACAGTGGGGGAAAGGGCGTTCCAGTAGTCTATGATGGCCCTGGCAACAATAATGCCGTGCCAATTTGGCTTCTCTGCCAATGCTTCATCAAGTTTCGCCCTAGCGCAGGGTAGTTCCCCAGAAACAAGGAACAATAATGACTGTATGCGTTTAGTTTCAGTATTTGGTTTGATATCCTTAGGCAATGTATTCAACAACTTTACTATATCAGCAAACTTGCCAAGTTCGAAAAGCAGTGATGCACGTAAGTTTATAGCATCTAAGGTGAAAGAGGCACCAATGACTGGCAGAGCCGCTTCAGGTCCATCTCTATGATAGACCAGCATCGCCTGCAGTATGGTATCATCACCTTCTGGATCGTTCCTTTTTGCCTTTGCGGCAATTTCAGTAGCCTTCTCAACGTCATTTTCAACATTCAGAATATAGAGCGCAAGTATGCGGAGAATTTGACCCCGAGTAAATTTGTCCAATAATTTCCATTCTTTTTGGCTTTCATTGTAAAGACTACAAATGCCGTCTAAGGCATATCGACGTTTACCTTGACGGTACTGTTCCCTGAAATCTTCCAATCTTTCCAATTTCGATTTGGACAACGCATCCGCTAATTGCAATCTTTGAGCACTTATAGCTTCAAAATCAAACTCCAATCTTCGCGAAAATTCTATACTTGTAACATCAGGTTGCAATGTTCCGCAGACAATATCAGCAATCTCCCTGGAATCAACATACCTTTCAACGATGTTACGATAAGGGCCTAACTCCCTCTGAATATCTCTGCCTGACCAAAGTTCAAAGTCTATTCCTTCATTCTTAAAACGGATGCGCTGAACTTCTATTTCTTCGTGAATCTGTCTTTTCTGAATATCGCATGCAACAAAAAGTATGTAGCGCATAACTCCCTGTTTCTTCCAGTAGTCAATGTGGTCAAAAAAAGGTTTTACTGCATCTTTAAGATTTTTTTCATTAAATTCTCTGTAGCATTTCGATTGGCCAGCTTCTTTTTTGCCATTCCCTCCTTTCCTCTGAGCAATGTGATCAACCCCTTTATCTCCTTGACCGCGAGTACCGTGAAGCTGACATGTTGCAATTTGTTTTTGTACACCATGAAGGTCGCAACATAATCGTTCAAAGTCATCGATACTAAGATCGTGCCATCTTTGAGTATCACTTCGCTTGATTGTATGACGCATATTGCCTTTTCCCATATCTCATCCCGATTATGCTATCTATAATAATAACCGATTGCTTAACCATCAGCAATGTCTCTGATATTTAGAGAAGGACATGGCCTTGAAGTTGATAATCTGTTTAAAAAAGATCATATAAGCATCAGGTTCAATCTATCAAAATGAAAGATTTACTTCTTTCCTTTTCTTATTAGGGCCATTCATGCTTCCTTCGACCTATCTCTTAACTTTTTTCCCGTTTTTTGGCTTGTCTATCTTTTTCCTCTCGAACCCATTTTAGCAATTCTGCAGCCGGTTCGTCATTTGGATCCTGGGGAACGAGTTCGCCGCGGAATGCTTTTGCGAGGATGGATTGAGTGAGTTTGTCGACGTAGGTTCTGGCTATAATGTAGCGTTCTTCAATCTGGTCTGCGATTTTGAAGAGGGCTTCGATACGTCGGACGATTTCGTGTTGCTCGAATAGTGGAGGTAAGGGAATAAGAACATCACTCAGAATTTTTATATTAATGTTTTTTTGTGCCGTCGCTGGGGCAAAAGTGGAAAGATCAGATTTTGCTGTACGGATGAAAAACTCTAAATATTCTGGAAAAGAGACTGCTTCATCTGGGATAATACCAACAACGCTGTCTGGAAAGCATGCCGGGTATGTTAACAAAGCCGATTCAGCAATATTGGCAGCAATAGTAATGCAAACGGTCTTAATCGGCCAAAGACGGCTCTGTCTTAGCCCTGCTTCGCTGTAAGTTTGTTTATGAGCGGTAATTCTGCCACCAGATTGTGAAATGTCACCAGTCTGTATAAACGGATAAGGTCCTCCAAATAGAAAGGGGGCATTTCTCGGTCTATGTCGTGACTTTCCTCTGCTCATCTCACCAGTCTTTGGTAAATTCACCCATCGCCATGTTTGTGGAATATCCATTAAACCATTTGTTAATACTGTTGTTTGGTTCTTAATCTCGATGCACTTTGCATGAGGATTTCTTTCTCTCCAATCCTCAGTAAGTTGCCCGGAACAGGCGGAAGCGAGGACGGACTGGCGGAAGCGTTTGAGGATGGTTGGGATCTTATCGAGCCGTTCTTTACAGGCATCAACTTTTTGCAAAATTTTTTCAAGCTTTGCGACGATTCGGCGTTGTTCTTTGAAGGGTACAAGTGGAATCTTTAGTTGTGATAATTTTGATGCATTAACATTAGGAATGGCTATTCCTGCCGTAAAGTCTGAAATAGATTTCCAATATTCATCGGATTTCAGATAATATTCTATATAACGTGGTTCAATACCTTTAAAAGGGGTAAATCTTATTAAGTACGATGCAAACACTGCATCAAAAGGAACCTTTTTAATTCTATAACTTACCCCTACTGAACCTGCCCTTGAGACAAGAATATCATCCTTTTGAATTTTATACTTCTTGATGTCGTCTGGAATCTTGGAACAGAAAGGCACTTTCTCCCAATTAATCTTTCCATTTGAAATATCGGTAGTCCCGACATATCTTAAGGTTCCAGAATGAGAAGCCTTTGAAGTCCAGCCATATTGAGGTTTCGAGCATATTGCTCCTAGTGTTGAATTAATCCAACCTTTTGGTAAATTATCTATCATTCCCGTTTGTTCCAATATTGTTTACTGAGATTCTTCGTCGCTTCGCTCCTCAGAATGACATCAACGTGTTTTTATTCACCGTTTAATTCAATCAACTGCAAAATATCCCTCAAATCATCCACCACCGCTTCCAGTTCGGTAATCGCCTCGGCAGCCAGGTCCTGCGGTTCAGGCAGGTCGCTGGCATCTTCAAGGGATTCGTCTCTGAGCCATGTTATATCCAGCTTATAATTCCTTTCCTGAATCTCGCTGATATGGAACTTCCTGAATCGGCCTTCTTCTCCTGAATCTTGTCTTTCGCTCTGTCCATTAGGTTCGCTACCGTAGCATTCTTCAAATTCTTCAAAGTGCCTCTGGGTCAGAGGGCGTTCCTTTTTTGTTATTCCCGGCACATTTGAGCGGGCATCGAAGATCCAGGCATTTTCCGTGGGAATGCCT
>Ga0180433_10008168_pt1 | contig 13130 bp, 10 predicted proteins | sample SS_ome_8_FD_132980 | JGI IMG/M metagenome (GOLD analysis project Ga0180433, IMG submission 132980) | Hypersaline lake sediment archaeal communities from the Salton Sea, California, USA - SS_1_D_1 metaG | ecosystem: Environmental > Aquatic > Non-marine Saline and Alkaline > Hypersaline >... | reverse complement strand
AATTACTGGGGCTCTGTGCGCGCATGGATGCAACGCGTTATGAGAACCGGGTTCTTTGCTACTGGCACATGCCCGATGGGCTTGAGAGCGAGTTCGAAAAAAGTGGAATAAAAGCCGTTCTTTTGCATAAAACCTCCATGTCGCTTGGGCGTTTCTTTTTGCGATTGCGGCATGAGGTCAAAACGTTTGCTCCGGATATCGTCCATACGTGGCTTTACTCGGCGAATTTTTGGGGGCGTTGGGCAGCGGTTACATGTGGTGTGCCTCATGTCGTTGCCAGTGACCGATCGGAGAAAGGGGGGGTGGGCCCCCTGTATCGCATTTACGAAAAGTTGCTGGCAAGAAGGACCGTACGGCTTGTGAACAGTGTGGCCGTTGCTCGCTTTTTGGAGCGTGAATGTGGCTTGCCGCTTGCCGATACGAAGGTTATCCATAATGCCGTCGATATCCCCAACCATGATCGCGCAGTGAGCCGAAAGGAGATCCGAAGCGAGCTCGGTGTGCCACCGTCGCAAAAGCTTGTTGTCATGGTTGCACGACAGACCTGGGAAAAGAATTATCCTATGTTTGTCAGTGTCGGCGCACGCTTATGTCGGTTTCGTGACGACGTTACGTTTGTTAGCGTTGGTCGTGGCATGATGATGGATGAGTTGATGGGGCTTGCTGCGACGCTGGGGGTTGGCAATAAAGTTCGTTTTGTTGGACAGCGTGATGATGTCCCGCGGTGGCTAGGGGCAGCAGACGTTTTCTGCTTCACGTCCAATACCGAAGGTTTTCCTAATGCAGTGCTTGAGGCAATGGCTGCGGCTTTGCCTGTGGTGTCTACCGATTTTCCGTCTGCGCGAGAAGTGATCGCAAACGATGATATTGGTGTTATCGTTCCTTTGGGGGATGAAGAAGCCATGGTGGAACAAGTGGAGCGGCTCCTGGAGGACGAGGCGTCTCGCCATTGTATGGGGAAGGCTGCGGCGGCATGGGTTCAAGAGCACTATTCTTGGGATAAGTTAGTAACGACCATGCAGGCTTTTTACAGCGATTTGTGTTGCAGCAGACAGCCTGTAGAGAGTTGAGTAGTCAGTCAGCTTTTAACGAAGGAGACCGACATCTGGTTGAGCGTGAGGGCTGCATGAGTCGTAACATGGAACGGCTTGCGAGCCTTTGTGAACAAGTTGTCGCAAGGAGAAAGTCGAAATAGCTCGGATTTGGATTGTCAACCCGTTTGATCCGTTGCCGGGCGATCCGGAGCAGCCTGGGCGTTACGCTACGTTGGCGTGCATGTTACGCGATGCTGGCTACGCGGTGACGTGGTGGACGGCTTCGTTTTCGCATCGTTTTAAACGACCTGTCGAGCAATCAGCTATTCTGGAGGCATGCCAGCGCGAGAATATCGGGGTTCAGTTTATCGAGGTGCCGGCTTATACGCGAAACGTGAGCTATTGCCGGATTCGGTCGCACCGTGTCTACGCGAAACGTTTTCAAGAGCAGGCCTCGATTGCTGAAGCGCCTGATGTCATTATTGCCAGTAACCCGCCCTTGGAGTCGGCTGCTGCATGTGGCACACTTGCCAAGTCATTCGGTGCGAAGCTCGTCGTGGATGTGCAGGACATCTGGGTGGACAATTTCCGTCGGATGCTCCCGGGTGTTGTTCGCTGGATATGGCCGTTAGCTTTACGGCCGTGGATTCAAGCCAACCGACAAGCCTTTGCGGCCGCCGATGTGGTGATTGGTGTGGCGGGGGGTTACGCGGATGAGCCGCGGAAATATGGACGTCGTGCGTATCATCGCGAAGTCATTCCACTGGGGATCGATCTCGCGTCCTTTGACGAGGCAGCGAGTAAAGGCCGGTGTCTGCTGCAGGAGAAGCCGGCTGGCGAAATCTGGGTGAGTTACAGCGGTAGCTTCTCGCACGCTTACGACGTATTGACGATGGCCCGTGCCGCAGCGCGTGTTGCGCGAAAGCGGTCGGATATTCGTTTTATCTTCAGCGGACGTGGCGAATTGGAACCGGAAGTGCGCCGTATCGTGAACGGTGTGCCGGGCGTTACGTTTCTCGGCTTTGCCCCGTTCGAAGATTGGGCGGCAACGGTCACGCAGTGTGATATTGGCTGGAACGCGATTCGCCCTGAGACGCTGATTCTATTTCCTAATAAGGTGTTTTATTACTGGGCCGCTGGACTGGCAGTGCTCAATAGCTTGCCGGGCGAGTGTGCTGATTGGATAGCGCGTACGGAAAGTGGATTATCGTATAGCGCAGGCGACGTCGATGACGCTTGTCGGGCGCTCAATGAACTCGTGGCGGATCGCAACCGATTGGCGGCGCGGAAGCAATCCGCTCGCGAGTCTGCCATTGAACAGTGGGATCGCAAGAACCTATATAGGCCATACGTCGATTTAGTGACCCAGCTTGCAGGTGCGGAGGCCTAAAGCGAGCCACCTTTTTATGCCTGCAGTCCCAAGGCGTTTCATTCGTCGGAACATGTACGCACCATGCGACCATGTTCCGCGGTAGGGATTTCATACGACTGGCGATGCGAATTCTCATCCTATCTCATACGAATCTAAACTGGACGCCTGTGTATGCGCGACATTTTGTATCGAAAGGGCATCAGGTTCAGGTGGTTTCGTTTGCGCCACAGGCGATTGACGGCATCGATGTGGAGTTCGTAGGTGTCGCGCCGTTTGAAAAGTACAAGAACAAACACATGTTCGTGACGCGTGTGCCTCGTATTCGCCGCATCATTCGCCGGTTCAAGCCTGATGTGGTGTTCGCGACGTACGTTGTCTCGAACGGCCTAAGTGCGGCTTTGTCGTGGTCAGGCCCGTTGGTTGTATCTGCACGCGGCGGTGACGTCCTCGAGCAAGCAGGACGACGTGGCTTAGGGCAACGTCTCCGCGAACGGATTGTTCGCTATGTGTGCGATCGTGCGGATGTCGTGCATTGCGTTGCACGGGAGATCGAGGACGAGTTGATTAGGCTTGGCGTGCCTGCAGCCAAGTTGGTGCAGTTCCCACTCGGGATTGATGTTGAGAACTTTTCGCCCGATCCCGGGATGCCTCGGTCTCGTCCGACACGGCTCATTTGCACGCGTAAGCACGAACCCGTGTACGATAATGCAACGATTGTGGCCGCGTTGGCTCGCCTTAAGGCAGCGGGGCGTGCGTTCAGTTGCACGTTTGTTGGTGGTGGCCATTTACTGGAGGAGCGTCAAGAGCAGGTTCGTTCTGCAGGGCTGAGTGATCTCGTTACTTTTGTGGGGCACATGACGTATGCTGAATTGCCCAGCCAGCTTCGTCAAGCGGATATCTATATTTCGGCTTCGCTCAGTGATGGCACCAGCTCGGCACTCCTAGAAGCGATGGCAACGGGACTGGTGCCTGTTGTGTCACGGATTAAGGCGAATCGGCCGTGGATCGAGGAAGGGCGAACCGGCCTGATGTTCGAGCGTGGTCGGGACGACGAATTAGCCAAGGCTTTGATGAAGGCCATGGATGATGCTGATCTGCAGCGTCGCGCGTTTGAGGAGAACCGACATCGCGTGGATGCGAACGGTAGCCTTCGCAAGAACAATGATAGATTGGCTGATCTCCTTTCACGACGTGTCTTGCGCTGTTCCAGTACGTGACCGGGGATAACCAATCTTGATTATTAAGTGTGTTCGGGATTTTATTCATCTCTTGAAAGAGGAGCAGGCAAGAAACGATGCGTATTTTGATGGTTGCCCATAGCGATGCACCATGGACTCCACGTTACGCCCGTCATTTTGTTGCCTGTGGTGACGATTTGCTCGTGGCGACGTTTCACCCTGACAAAATTGAAGGTGTCAATACGGAGTTCATCGGGGTTGAACCGTTTGATCAGTACAAGAACAAACACGTGTTCTTCACGCGAGTTCCGCATATTCGTAGAATTATTAAAAACTTTAAGCCCGATATCGTTTACGCGCCTTACCTCGCTTCCAATGGCCTTAGTGCTACACTTGCCTGGAAAGGGCCTATGGTTGTGGCCGCTCGTGGCGGCGACGTTCTGGAACAAGCAGGCAGAACTGGCCTACGAAAACGTATCCGTCAAATGATTATTCAATATGTTTGCAAGCGAAGTGTTATGGTTCATGTCGTCTCGCAAGGGCTTGAGAATGCTTTAGTCGAACTTGGTGTGCCGAAATCCAAAATCTTTCAACTCGCGGTGGGTGTTGATTCTGGAACATTTTATCCTGCAGAAGAGATGCCGCGTCCTCAAGCGACTCGTCTCGTTTGTGTTCGCAAGCATGAGCCTATCTACGACATTCCGACGGTGATCGAATCGCTTGCGATACTAAAAGCACAAGGTGTCGAGTTTTTCTGCACATTTGGCGGTGGTGGCTCGCTGCTTGAGAGGCACAAACAAGTGGCTTCTGAGGCTGGGCTCGATGACTGTGTGGATTTTACAGGTCACTTGCCGCATGAAAAGCTACCGGACTTACTTCGTCAAGCGGACATTTACATCTCAGCCACATTAAGCGATGGGACCAGCTCAGCCCTTCTGGAGGGGATGGCAACGGGCCTTACACCCGTGGTGTCACGCATCCCAGCCAACGTCCCCTGGATTGTACACGGCGAAAATGGTTTGTTATTTGAATGTGGCGATGCGAAGGGGCTCGCAGAAATGCTCAGAAAGGCAATGGATGATATAGAGCTTCGCAAACGACTGTTAGAGTTTAATCGTGAGAAGATTAATCGTGAAGCTGATATGAAACAAAATAATGATCGTCTCAGGCAGTATCTCAAGCAGGCTGCAAACAGAAACAGTTAGCAAAAAGTAAGACAAGCTTGCTGCGTATGCTTGGTTCTAAGCTCGAAGCGATGCTGAGGTAGTCTAGCCCCCTTCGAAAAGGCGACTTACGTACCGAAACAAATCATGATCTCACTCATCATACTATTTTGGACTGCAGTCGGTTTGATCATTTACACGTTAGCAATATACCCTTTGCTCGCGTTATTGTTAGCAAAAATCGTCAACAAAAGAGTTCTCAAGCAGGCTATCCTGCCTCGTGTAAGTTTCATCATCTCTGCTTACAATGAAGAAGCGGCTATTGGCAACAAAGTCAAGAAAACGCTCGAATTGGATTATCCGCGCGACAAGATGGAAATCATCGTGGCTTCTGATGGCTCTACTGACCGTACGGATGAAATTGTTCGATCCTTTGCTGATCAAGGTGTAAAACTGTTCCGTACAGAAGGGCGTCTTGGCAAGACAGGTACGATGAATGCCGCAGTTGAATCAGCCACGGGTGACATTATTGTCTTTTCCGATGCCACGGGTATTTTCAATAAGGAGTCTATCCGGCACCTTGTTGCCAACTTTAACGATCATTCTGTGGGTTGCGTCACAGGACGTGTCGTTTATCACTACGGAAAAGATACAACTTCAAAAGGATTCAAGGGTTACCAGCGATTTGCTGTGTCAGTTCGCCATGCTGAGACCTTTTTCGGTTCTCAGACATCGGTAAGTGGGTCTATTCATGCAATCAGGCGGTCGCTCTACCGTCTCATTCGCGAGGATTTCACACCAGATGTTATCAATGCAGTGCATGCCGTCGTTCAGGGGTATCGTGTGGTTTACGAGTACGGTGCCACCTCCCTTGAAGAATCCAGGACATGTCTGTCCGATGAGTTCCATTGTCGGGTACGGAATGCGGTACTCGCCATTGCGATGATTCCCTATATTTTCGGTCAGCTTATTCGTTATCGCAGGTGGGTCTATCTTTTTCAAGTCGTTAGTCACAAAATGCTTCGTTGGTGGTTATGGCTGCTACTCTTGATCATGTTTGTTACAAATATGATGCTCATGCAAAATGGAGCTCTCTATATGGGCTTGGGCATACTGCAAGTACTTGCCTATGGGCTAGGTTGCTTGGGGTTGCTTGCCGAAAAATCAAAATTAAATATACCGGGTTTGTCGTCCTTGGCTTTTTTTCTCCTCGGCAACGCCGCAACGTGTGTAGGATCCTTTAAGGCGTTGACGGGTAAACGGATGGCGCGTTGGGAGCCTGTTCGGTAGGACTGGCAGCGACGAGTGAGGGCAAGTGGCCTTGGGGTTTGATGCGGCGAGTTTATATGATGGATAAAGTGTAGTGTTTGTTGTACTTGGCATTCTGATATTCTTTATTATTCCCAGTCTCGCGATTGTGGTAATGCTGCGTTGCGTCTATCTCGAATACCGCTGGGACCGGGTGCCGATTCTGCTGTACCACCGCCTCATTTCCAGGGATCGTGCCGAGCGTGGGCTCGTTCGTGACGACGAGATGATTTGGGTTAGCTATGATACAAGCTTTGCGGAGCAGATGGCTTACTTGCGCGAGGCGGGCTACACGGCGCTTTGTTTTGATGATTATCTGGCGATTCGGGCGGGGCAACGGCCGATGCCTCCGAAGCCCGTGATATTGACGTTTGATGACGGCTACCTGAGTAACTATACGATAGCCTATCCCGTGCTGAAGAAGTACGGTTACAAAGCCACGGTTTTCGTTTCACCTGAGCCGGATGAACATACGCGACAGCTCATCGAAGGAATAGATGGTTTTCTGGATACTGCGCAGATTTGTGAGATGGTTGATCAGGGAGTCTCGATTCAGTCGCACACGTTAACACACTGCGTGTTGACGGAGTTGAGTGACGAGGCTGCCATGTTCGAGCTTGCGGAATCTCGTCGTAAGTTGGCTGAGATGACGGGTCGACCGGTCGATCATATTGCGATTCCTCGTGCCGGTTACAGTTGGCGTGTCAAAAGACTGGTCAAAGAAGCTGGATATAAAACGGCATGTTGCAATAACAAGGGTTCAGCAAACGGCTTGTCCGACCTGCTTGCGTTGCCACGCATCGTGATCGAACGGGATATGAGTATCGAAGACTTTGCCCGTTGCCTGATGCCTCGTGCATCAACAATGTTGCGAATTGTGGGTAACATTAAACGCATTCCCGAGCGTATCGGCGGCGCTCATTTTGCACGCAAGGTTCGCAATGTACTCTATATCAAGCCGTTTCGTCCCCTTTTTCAAACCCGAAACCTCAAGAAAGTCATCGCGATTTTTGCATTGGCCTATTTGTCGGGTAGCTTGTGGTTTATCTGGTATTTGATGGCAGGCTGATCTTCGCTGACTCTTCTGGCATGGCTCCCGTGGGTGTCGTGCTGAAGAGGAAGTGGTCGGGGAGAAGGTTGCGAAGGCGTTTTCGATAGATGGTTGAATTGTCAATGGTTGTTTGGTGCTTGGTTGTTGTCCTGTTGCCCGTCGTCGTAGGGGGCATAGTGCTGCTGGCCTGTTGTGTACAGGAGTTAAGCCGGCCAAGAGTTGTATGCTTGATGTACCATCGCCTTGCCTCGCGTGAGGCTTACCAGCAGATAACGGGGACCGAACGCATTTTTGCTTTACCGGTCGATGAGTTTGAACGTCAGGTGTGTTATCTCAAAGAGGCGGGCTATACGTTTGTTTCGCCAGAGCAGGTCGAGCGAATCGTAGCAAGGCGGCTTGAGCCTCCGGGCTCGGCTGTGTTGATTACGTTTGACGATGGTTGCCGGAGTGTAGCAGAGCTGGGTGTGCCTATTCTGAAGAAGCACGCGGTTCAAGCGACATTGTTCGTCACAACCGATCCTGACAGCCATGCGTTCAAGACGGTCGGCGACGCGGATCGCCGGCTTACTGACGAGGAGCTTCGCGCTCTTGATCCTGGAACCGTTCACATTGCCTCGCATGCAGTGACCCACCGTCCTCTTCGTGGGTTGGCAGCGGACGAAATTCGTCGGGAATTAGAAAGTTCCAAGCGGGAGTTGGAACGAATTTTGTCACGTGATGTGGACTACTTTGCTGTTCCTGGCAACTGGTTTGATCGTAACGTGATGCGAATTGCTCAGGAGGTTGGGTACAAAGCGGTATGGTGTTCAAATCCAGGGACTGTCCGGGGCGGCTCGGATCTCTTCAAATTGCCACGTGTTAACGTCGAGGGGCAACTGACGTTGCCGCAGTTCATCGCGGCGTTGAGTCCGGTCGGTATTGCAAAGCGGCGTATCGCATCCGGACTGAAACGTGCACCTGGACGTCTGCTGGGGCCACGATACTGGTTGCCTTTGCGGAAAGTGATCATGGCTTGTATTCCGGGGGGGTATCTGTCGAATCGTAGGGTTATCGCGATAGGGAGCGTTTTGGCCGGAATCGCGGTTTTTGTGGCAATCGCCGTCTTTTTGTATGTCCTTATGTGATTCCTGGATGACGAAGTCGATACGGTTATGCCGAGAATAACAGAACGTCCGAAGGTGCTTATCTTTGAAGCGGAGGCCAAGTCCGCCTTGCCCGTGGCTGAGTCATTCGCTCAACAGGGTTTCCATGTCGTTGCGTGTTCAAGCCGGCGATACTGCGCAGCATTTTATTCCCGGGCCGTTCGCGAACGCATCACGATGCCCAATGAATATGTGCAGCCCAAGGAATGTCAGCAATTCCTATTGCAGCTTGTCAAACGCCGCCGATTCGAGATGATCGTTCCGCTCGGCGACATTGTTAGCGACCTTGTCTGCCAGCGTCGCGAGGAGTTCATTGAACACACGAAGTTGATGCTCGTCCCTTACGATATCTTTCGAGTCGGGCGAGACAAGGTCGAAACGATCAAAGCAGCAGCGCGATGTGGTATTCCACTGCCCGAGAGCTATTTCCCCGAAGAACAGAGCCTGGACGAAATCGCTAGCCTCGTGGCATACCCCGTCCTCGTCAAACCCGCCATTGCGAACGGGGCAAGAGGGATCCACTTCGTCCACGACAAGCAGGAATTGATCCAAAGGTATACGGAGGTCGCGCGTGAGTTTGGCCGGACCTTTGTGCAGGAATTGATCCCACACAAGGGCTTGCAATACAAAGTGGACCTCATTCTCGATCGCGACGGGACACTGTTGGCTGGTGTTGTCTATAGTAAGATTCGGTATTATCCGCCGAGCGGTGGCTCTAGCGTGCTTAATGAGACGGTTGACCATCCAGAAATCCTCGAGTACGCAGCACGTTTGGCGCGCAGCATCGGATGGTATGGTCTGTGCGACTTTGATTTCATCTATGACGTTCGGGACAGAACGCCAAAGCTGATGGAGATCAATCCGCGGTTTCCAGAGAGCTTCCGCATGTGCCAAGCGGCCGGTGTTGATTTTCCGCGAATCCTATATAGGCTAGCGTGCGGAGAAAGCGTTGAACCACACTTGGCGTATCGAACGAACAGGTACTTGAGGTTCTTGCCAGGTGATGTGCTCTGGTTTTTGACCGCCAAGGGACAGCGACTGCGTACGCGCCCGAGTTTTTTTCGGTTTTTCGATTCCAGAACCACATATCAGATCTTCTCATGGCGCGATCCAGGGCCGTTTATGGGTTATGTTCTGGAAAACCTAGCGGTTCTTCTGGATCCAGCCGAAAGAGCATTCCGGCTAAGATTGAAAGCGGCTCAAGTAAGCCGCGCACAGAACGAGTAAGTAACGAGTTGAACGCATGATCAATGTGATCTCCGTGGATGTCGAGGACTACCATGATCAGCTGGCGCTGGATTTCCAGAACCGGATCATCCCACCCGACGAAGAAGCCGTTCGTTGCACCGACCGTCTCCTCGCCCTTTTGGATGAGTTCGATGTACACGGGACCTTCTTTATTCTTGGCGAGATCGCGGAGCACTTTCCGTTGCTTGTTCGACGAATCGCCGAGCAAGGACATCATCTCGGCATTCACGGCTACCATCACCACCTCGTCTATCGACAGACCGCTGAAACGTTTCGTGCTTCGCTCGAACGAGCCAAGAAGCTCGTAGAAGATGTCGCGGGTCAGCCGGCCGATGCTTATCGCGCGACCGCGTTTTCGGTCAACAAGTCAACGCCGTGGGCCGTTCCCACGCTGGTCGATCTCGGCTTCAAATACGATTCATCGGTATTTCCGTTTCGTGGCCGACGCTATGGCGATCCCTCGGCCCCGCGCGTTCCCTACCAATACCAGCTGTCCGACGGGCGGTCAATTTGGGAGATTCCGTTAAGTACGGTTGTGAAATGGGGGCGTCGTTGGCCGGTTTGCGGGGGGGGCTACTTCCGGCTTCTGCCGTTGCGGATTACGGACCGGACGATTGCCGCACTCAATGCCGAAGGTCTCGGTGCGGTCATCTATCTGCATCCCTACGAAACGGAAACGAGTCCAAGGATCGAGCGTTTGGCAGGTCTTTCACTTAAGCAGCGACTGCATTTCGAATTTTTCAATTTTCACCAGCAGCTAAGGCGATCACAAACACTTCCCAAGCTGCGTCATCTCTTCCGCAAATACCGTTTCGGCACCATCAAGCAATTGATCGCTGAAACCGGCAACGCGCAAGCAGCTCGACAATAACTTCTTTCATCCATCGCGACCCCATATCTGGAAGTCCGGAAGGATCTGGGGCACCCGTCCTTGACAGTTTCACCTCCTGAACTTACGATTTTCCTTTGGTCGCGAAGGTTTTCTAAAAAGCCGTGTATGTCTCCATGGGGAATCGCCTTTTCTCAGTTCTCCAAACACCACGCCGCAACTTGATCGCAACTGAATGGTATTAAAATAAACGTAAGTGGTTCACGGTTGAGCGTGACCTGGATCGTTCAATACCCCGTTGTTATCGAGGGAGTCAGTTCTATGAGAAGTCCAACGAGGACCGTGTGTCTCGTGTTCATTTTGAGCATTTGTTTTTGCTATGGAACCTTGGTCCCTGCTTGGGCATCACAGGCTCATATTATCTACGTCGCGCAGAATGGAAAGGATGCGTGGTCGGGCACCTTGCCCGAAGCGCGTGCGGATGGATCCGATGGGCCGGTTGCTACTTTGCAGGCAGCGGTGAAGGCTGCCCGGAAATTCGGGACGGCGGGGCAACGACGCATTGTCGTGAGACGAGGGCGGTATTTTCTGGATCGTCCCATCGTACTCGGTGTTCGTGATACGGGTTTGACGATCGAAGCGGAAGAGGTGGGCAAGGCGGTGGTTTGTGGCGGTCGGCGACTGGCTGGGTGGCAACCCGATGGTGATCGCTACTGGGCAATCGATCTTCCTGAGGTGGCGGCAAAAAAATGGGATTTTCGCGCGCTGATGGTCAACGATCGGTTTTCTCCTCGATCGAGGCTGCCTCGCCATGGGTATTTCACTCATCTCAACCACTACGATAAATGGGCCATCTCAGAAAATGGGCAGGTAAAGAAACCAAGCCATGAAGCATTAACCACGATGAACTATCAGGCTGGCGATCTCGGCCCCTGGCTGGATCTGAACAATGCTGAAATCAGGATTTATCATTCGTACGAGACTTCTCCCGTTGGGTTAGTGTCTATCGATGACAAGAGTCACACGGTCCGATTCTCCAATCCATGTCTATACCCGCCTGGCTCGCTAAGCACGCAGCGCTATTTGGTTTTCAATACACGGGAAGGCATGACAAGCCCCGGACAATGGTACCTGGATCGAACCGCGGGCAGGGTTGTCTATTGGCCGTTGCCGAGTGAGGAGATGAGTCGAACCGATGTGATTGCCCCAACCATCGAATCGATCTTCCGAATTGAGGGTAGCAAGAAACAATCAGCCAAGAATATCACCATCAAAGGGTTGACACTTACGACAACGAACAGCCCCGGCATACCCGCAGGCTTTGGTGCCCACCATCTTTCTGGCGCAGTTTCCATGCGATGGACTGACGACTGTTGTTTAGAGAACTTGACGATCTTCAACGTTGCGGGACACGGTGTCAAAGCAACCACTAGCAACGGTCTTCATGTTGAGAATTGCGTTTTTCGTGATATGGGTGGTTCCGGCTTGATTTTTATGGGTAATCGAAGTGTGGTCCGTAATAACCATGTTCACCGTGTCGGGCTTTTGGATCCTGCGGCGATCGGAATTCTGTGTGGCACCACTTATCCAACCATGAGTAAGGATATCGAAATCAGTTATAACGAGATTCATGAAATGCCTTACTCTGGTATTGCCTGTACAGGGCAGGGTCCTCAGATTAGACATAACCTCATCTATAACGTGATGCAGGAAATGGTGGATGGAGGCGGAATCTATGTGTCACACGGTGATCGCGTTATCGTGGAACAGAATTTCGTTCGCGATATTCCGGATGCTGTCGATCGGGAGCCCTACCCGAGGTCAGCGTTCTATTTTGACGTCGCGACACAAGGCTCCTCTATCGAAAACAATGTTGTCCTTCGTGTATGTCTGGGTGTCTATATTCATATAGCTCAAGAAAACATGATTCGCAATAACGTGTTTATCAGTGACGGTGTTACGAAAATCGCGTTTCATAAATCAGCAGACCAAGTTTTTGAGAATAACGTGATTTCCGCAAAAAATGGGGTCGTTTTCTTCAATCCCGTGGTCACGCACATGCGACGTAATGTGCTTTTCACTGCTGCAGGGCAAGTGATGGATGTATCAACGAAAAAGTACATCGCAGTCGAAGAGCGTCCGTTGGTGTTAGGTGAGGATTGTTTGTTGGCTGACCCGCGACTTAGTCGGTATGCGGATGGGAAAATTCTTTTTGACGCGGATTCTCCTGCGATTGGTCTCGGTATTGGGCCGGTTGATGTCAGCGCTGCTGGTCGGATGTGAATTGGTGAGCGGTCAGGAATCATTATAAGTGCGGAGCATGTGGGTCTCGCGGGAGACGCGATCAGATTGTCTGGGTGACGATGTCGAGGATTTCGAGGGTGGTCTCAGCGATGTATAGGTGGCGGTTGGCTTTGGGTCTTGCGCGTGTGAGCTGATCGACGAGTGGTCGCCAGAAGTCGCCGACGACGATGATAGGTCGGGGGTCGATGAGTTTTTTGCAGACGGATTCCCAGACGATGGCGAGCTCCGTGAGGGTGCCGGTTCCCCCTTCGAGAACCACGTAGCTGGCTGACATGTGCATCATGGCGTCAATTCGGGCATAGAGGTTGTCGTGGGGGATCTCGTGATCGATGTAGCGGTTGGCTTTAAGAGGCTGGGAGATATTCGCAAATGTTGTGGATCGGTGTTTGATCAGGCGGCGTCCTTCCTGAGTCCGTCCACAAACTGAACACCTCGTATGACGTCATTGAGCAGCGAAGAGCCATTGAGGGTTCGCCAGTGCTGCTCCGCGCTGACCCCTTT
>Ga0180433_10008167_pt1 | contig 13131 bp, 6 predicted proteins | sample SS_ome_8_FD_132980 | JGI IMG/M metagenome (GOLD analysis project Ga0180433, IMG submission 132980) | Hypersaline lake sediment archaeal communities from the Salton Sea, California, USA - SS_1_D_1 metaG | ecosystem: Environmental > Aquatic > Non-marine Saline and Alkaline > Hypersaline > Sediment... | reverse complement strand
CTGTTATCCACTTAGGGTCAACAGATGAAATTAAATCGATTGCAAGAATCAAACACATACGGCAATTAGAAAAGGAAGAATAACTTTTTTATTAAAATTAAGGTGCATGCCCGAACTTTTCTTTATTAAAAGCATATGATACAAGTAGTTAAATAGTAAAGGATGTTAGAAATGCCAGCTATTGTAGGTGCAATTAAAATTAACGGCGTCTCTGATGGAGTTGTGAATTTCGGCGATTCTTTTTATTTGTCACCACTACTCACTGCCAAGGCTCTAGATGGATCAGGGTCAGGAAATACAGGGGATTTTCTGATAGTAAATAACGGAATAAGTATTTCCAATACAGTTGATCCAGATGCAATCGATCAAAATCAGACTGCTAACGCATAGCATTTTCTTTCAAACGTAGACAGTCAATTTTAAGAAAAAGGTGTTTCATATGCCAGCCATTGTAGGACCTATCAAAATTAATGAAGTGTCAGGAGGCATTGTTAATTTTGGTGATTGTTTTTATTTATCACCGAAATCAGCTGTAAAAGCTGTTTCAGGTTCTGGTGGAGGAAATACTGGTGACTTCCACATTGTCAATAACGGCATCAGTATAACAATCGGTGTCGATCCTGACGCAATTGATCAAAACCAGACAGCCAATGCATAGGCTGTCTGGTTTTTTCTTAGATTTTTCTACCTTTTTCCGAGTTTTCCATTTCATGTGACTTCTATTTCTTTTCACCTATAATGTTTCAATTTTTACTCGAGTTCCTCTACCGGATGGTTCAGCTGGTTCAACGACTAACCGTTTTGGTAGTCGTGCCCGAAGCTCTTGAACATGGCTAATAACTCCAACTGATAGATTTTGAGAGTTTAGTTTTTCTAGTGCTGTAACGACCGTATCCAGAAGCTCAGCATCAAGTGTTCCAAAACCTTCATCCAAGAAGAAAAATTGAAGTGGGTATTGTCCCCGAAGCTGAATTTGTGCTGAAAGCGATAATGCTAACGCAAGTGACGTTAAAAACGTTTCTCCACCTGATAAGGATGATACGGGTCGTTTCACTCCACCGTTTGCATCATCGCGAATAATAAATCCACCTTGTGAATCGACTTCAATGGCATAGCGTCTTCTCGTTAATTCTCCTAATCGTTCTGATGCATCTAGGCTCACTTGCTCTAGCTGTTCTTCTGCAATGAATTCGACAAAACTATTTCCTTTAAAAACTGACTGAAGCTTTTCTAATTGTTCAATGCTTTTTTCAAGCTTCTTTTTCTCTTCTTCAATTTCCATATAGCGCTCATGTTTTTCTAATAGGTTTTGAAGCTGTGTTTCAGCTGCTCCCATCTTCGCAACAGCTTCATTTAACTGTACTTGAATATCTTGTCTTTTCGTTTGAATGTTGTTCCATTCATCCTCAGAAAGGGATTTCCCATTTAATTTTTCATTGATTTGCTGGAGAGTTGTTTTAATTTCATTTACTTCTTCCTTATATGCTGATAGCTTTTCTTGCCATTCTTGCTTTTGTTGTTTGGAAATGAGCGCATGATACACATCCTCCATTTCCTGAAATGGAGAATTCTCTTTTTCGGCATTCCATATTGATTCTGCTTTTTGTAATTTCGAAATCGTTTCTTTTAATTGTTCCTTTGCTGTGTAGTATTGATTTTCAAGCTGCTTTAGCTCATCTGCTACAGCCTGCCACTCATTATATGTTTTTTCTTCTTCTATTTTATAGCGGTTTAACGTATGATGAATGTTTTCTAGTTCCGTTTTGATCTTATCTTTATTCATGCTTTCATTGTTCAAACGTTCTTCTTTTTCTCTTAAAATCTTCTGTTTATGATCACGTTCTACTTTTTTCTCTGAAAGTTGTTTCGATAACGTAAATTCCTCTTCTTTTAACTGACTCTTACTCATTTCTTTTTCCTCAATAAACGTAACACTTGTTTCAATTCTTTCTGATAATTGTTCGAAAAGTGCATCCTTTTCTTTCAGTGATTGAAGAGCTTGATCTATTTCTTCCATTTTGAAATCCGAAAAGTGATGGTCCCACTGTTCCTTTTCTTGTTTGATTTGCTCATTAATTTTCTTTATATTTTCATTCACTTCATTTAAGTCTTTTTGTAAAGATTGACTAATAGGTTCATATTGTGATTCAACTTGTTTAATATCTTTAATTTGTTGATTCAAAGAATTTAAATATTCTCGAATTTCAAGGAAATCTTGATGTAATGATTTTGTTTCTGTTACAACTTGTTGGATGAGTTCTGTAACATTCACACTTTCCCATTCTTCCTCTAGGTTTAAGATAGGCTCAATGGTTGCTGCTGTTAAATCATGAGATTCCTTTAAAAATGGCTGTTCAGAAACCATCACTTCCGAAAGCTCTTCTAGCTTTTGCTTTAACGCATAAATGGTTTGTTCTTCTTTTTGAACTTGTTCTACATGCTTTTCTAATGTTAATAGAAGATGCTCTAATGTTTTTCGTTCACTTGAATGTTCTACATTAAGTGGTGATGGATGATGAGTGGACCCACATACTGGACAAGGCTTTCCGTCTACTAATTTCTCAACTAACTCTCTGGCCACTTCATGTGTTCTAGCTTCCTCTATTTGGTTACGGACCGATTGAATTCTTCCTTTTAATTGATTTTGAAATGACTCAAACTCTCTATGACGATCTGACACTAGATTAAACAATTGTTGTAACGAATGATATTTTTCTGTCAATTGTTTTTCTAAAATAGGTTGTTTCTTTCTCGCCTCTGTAACCTTTTCTTTAATATTAAGTAGTTCTACTCTCTTTCTTTCTCTTAAGGCTTCAGATTCTTTTAATTGGTTGAATAGCTGCTTATTTTCTTGCTTTTTCTGATAGGCGAGTTGTACTGTTTCCCGATATTCTTTAGAAACTGTGTTCTCTTTTAATTGATTTTTTAATTCGGTTTGCTTAAGAATGGCCCGCTTTAATAAATCATCGAGCTTTTCAATTTCTTCTTGTTTCGTTTCAAATAGCTTCATTAATGATTCATATTCTTCATTTAAACGATTCAATTCTTCTTTATCTTTTTCAATTTCACTCGCGATTTCCATAAGCTGATTGTACTTTTCTTTCTTTTGTAGTAGCTTAGGCTCATTCATTGCTTTTTCATCGCGTATTTTTTCAAACGATTTTTTCTTTTCTTCATATATTTCTTTTTTCATATTCGTTTCTTTTTCAAATTGTTTGGTTTGAGCATCATATCGTTTCTTTTCTTCTTCTAAATCCTTCACTTGATTGGCATATGGCTTTAATCGTTCAGCCTCATCTGCCATTTTTAATTTGTATTCTAATTCTTCAAAGCTTGCTTTATCTTCATCTAATTTCCTTTTTTGATCTAACAGTGCATTTCTTTCCAATTGTAAGTTCCAGATTTGTCTCTTTTCCTCAAAAGCCTTCGTTACCGATTCGAATTCTTTTTCCTTTTCTTTTAATTCATTTTGGATTTTGAAAACAGCTTCCTTCTGTGCTTTTACAGCTTCCATTGAGGCATCGCCAAGACCTGTTTGTTCAGCTAGCCGCTCCTGTAAGGTCGTCTTTGAGTGTTGAAGACGCTTTTTTAGCTTTTTCGCTAAAGTATCACCGTATTGTTCTAAGTTAAAAAGTCTTTGAAGCATTTGTCTTCGTTCTGAACCCTTTAAGGAAAGAAACTCGGCAAACTTTCCTTGTGGCAGTACAACAGCACGCGTAAAGTCATCAATTGTTAAACCTAGTAGGTGGTGAATTTTTTCGTTCACTTCATTGGCTTTATCCGCTAAAACAACTGTTTCTTCTCCTTCTTCTAGTAATCTTGAAGCCGAGTGCTTCACACGAATTTCATCTGTTCGTTTGAAGGAACGTTCCACTCGATATCGTTTTTTATGTTCACCATTTTCAAGCTCAAATGTAAAGCTTACGGATAATTGATTTTCCGCATGATTCATAATTCCTTGCGTATTATTCGCCGCTCGTTCTACTTTTCCATATAAAGCGAGTGTCATCGCATCAAGAATAGAAGATTTGCCACTACCTGTTGGCCCGAAAATACCAAAGACTCCCCCACTACATAATGCCTCAAAGTCAATTTCTTGTTTTTCGCGGAAGCTATGCAGTCCTGCAATGGTTAATTTTATTGGCTTCATAATGCTTCACCTTCCACACTCTCATCCTCTGAAATGAGCTCTAAAAATAGTTGGACGAGTTCATCTTCAGGCTCGGCTCCACCTGTTTGCTTTTTGTAAAAACGCTTGAACACTTCATCGATTGGTAAATTTTCTTGTCTTTTTTCTTTTTTCTCATCCTCTTTATGAATAAAAACAGGGCGAATATGAATAAATCCATCATGCCATTTTCGAAGTCGGTGAATTTCTTCCAACGATAAATTGTTCGTTAAATAAATTTCAAGGTCAATCCAAGCATTGATATCTTTCCCCTCATCAAGCCAGCGGTACACTTGGCTTAAACCTTCCGTTGCCTTCCATTTCACAAGTGGCTTTCCACTTGTTAAAAGAACCTCAGTAACATTTGCCTCTTCATTTGGTTTGACATCAATAATCGTAACTGATTTTGCATATCCAGCTTCCGAAAAGCTATATGCCAACGGTGAACCAGAATATCTCGCTTTCGTCAGAGCTTTTTTTATATTTTGAGGACGATGAAGATGACCAAGTGCTACATATTGAGCTTCTCTCGGAAGACTCGTAGCTCTGACAGTATAGGCTCCTCCTACTTCAATCGGCCTTTCTGAATCAGTTGAGCTCCCACCTGCTACATAAATATGGCTCATCGCAATATTGACGGTATCTTTTTGAAAAGAAGAGCTCATATATTGAAATAAATCTCGAATTCTCTCATCATATTGATCCCGCATTAAAAGTTCATCATGTTCATTGGCTAACACTTCTTCTAATCTCGATTCTGATGGGTAAGCTAATGCTGCTAGCTTCATCGTTTCATTGATACTAGGTACATGAACCGTTACAACATCTGTTTTCGGATAGCCTATTAAGTGAATTCCTTGGTCATGAGCTAAAGGGGAAGCTGCAGATAGGCGGTCTGGATTATCATGGTTTCCAGCGATAACAATAACAGGTCTTTTCCCTTTATCGGAAAGCCTTGCAATGGATTCGTAAAATAACTGCTCAGCGGCTGCCGGTGGATTAACCGTATCAAAAGCATCTCCAGCCATTAGTACAACATCAATCTTTTCTTTTTCTACAATCTCTTGAAGTTCATCTAAAAATTCAGCCTGCTCATTTAATCTGCTGCGACCTTCAAGTGTTTTTCCTAAATGCCAATCTGCTGTATGTAAAATACGCAATCGGTTTCACCTCTCCATCTTTATTTGAGAGAAAAAGAAGAAGCACAAAGCCTCTTCTTTTTTATAAAGAAATAATTCCACCACCATCAAAAAAGTATAAATATTTTTCTGTTAGTTTTTTGTTAAAGATTTTTTCAATCGCTTGGGCATATAACTCGATTTGCACCCTATATCTTTTTTCCAACGTAGGAATGGCTTCTTCAACTGATTTGAATCGGCCGGATATCGAATCTGTTTTGTAATCAAGTAGCACAAAGCCTTGTTCATCTTCAAATAAGCAGTCGATAACCCCTTGAACGAGTACCACTTCTTCTGTTAAATCTTGAATGCTCTCGTATAGTTCATCTGCTTTTAGCCCATAGCTAAATGGGATTTCTCGTTTGATCCATTGAGCCTTTTTCAGACGCTTTCCAAGGTCGGAATTAAGAAATTGTAAGATCTGTTCTTTTTGAATAGACTGAGCTTGAATCTCGGTTAATATTTCTTTTTGAACTAATTGAGATAATAATTCTTCAATCGATTCCTTCGTCATTTCTTTTTCAAATGGAAGGTGCTGCATAACGGTATGCATCGCGGTTCCTATTTCTGCTTTGGACAGCGATTTTTCCTTTAAAAAGGCTGGGCGTTGGAATAAACGTGCATCTCTTCTTACGAGCATTTCATCACTATATTCGTCTTTAAAAATTTCTTTGGCTCGTTTAATTTCTGATACGGATTGTTTTGAACGGAAATGAGTCGCTTTTTTATACGGATATTTCCAATCAAGCTGGTATTTGACTTGATCCTTCCAATCACTTTGAAACGGGACCACCTTTACTTCTTGAATGGCTTTTATTTTTTCTTCGGTTTGTTGTTCTTCTTCTAGTTCATTTCCAGTTAACTGTAAGTGAGAAACTAGTTCAATTTGGAATCTTGCTGGATGGTTAACAATACTTTCATCCAGTCTCACTTCCTCTTCTCGTAACACATGAGCATCCTGATGACGCATTAGTGCTGGACCAATCCAATCCATATAGCATTTCGCTTTCTTTCGGTCATAGTCCGAAATAAGCCAATCTGGATGTGTTAAATGAGATCTCCACTCTTGAATCGATTTTTCAGCATCTTTTAATGTTCCGATTAGCATTAACTTTTCCTTCGCACGTGTTAAAGCAACATATAATACACGCAATTCTTCTGAAAGCATCTCGATTCTCATTTTCTTTTTCATCGCTACTAACGGAATAGTCGGATAGCTAATCCGCTTTTTTGGATCGATATATTTTGATGCAAAGCCCAGTTCTTTATCGAGTAAATACTTTTTGTTTAAATCCATCATATTAAAAGGCTTGGAAAGTCCTGCGACAAAAACAACTGGGAATTCTAATCCCTTACTAGAGTGAATGGTCATGATTCGAACGACATCTTCTTGTTCACCTAAAGCTCTCGCTGCACCTAAATCATCTCCGCGATCCTGCATTCGTTCAATAAAGCGTAAAAAACGGAATAAACCTCGGAACGATGTCGCTTCATATTGTCTTGCCCGATCGTAAAGAGCTCTTAAGTTTGCTTGACGTTGCTTCCCACCAGGTAAGCCCCCGACAAAGTCCAAAAATCGGGTATCTCGATATAACTGCCAAATTAAGTCGGATACAGGACCTTTTCTAGCGAGGTCACGCCAAATTTTTAGCTTTTTCATAAATGGCTCTACTTTTTCATATACGTATTCATGTTCTTTTGATGACTCTTGTAAAAATGCTTTTAATGCCTCATAATAAGAGCCTTTCTTTTGGTAAAGACGGATTATCGCTAGTTCATTGGCATTTAAACCGACAATCGGTGAGCGTAAGACAGAAGCAATCGGAATATCTTGATACGGGTTGTCAATCACCTTTAATAATGACAGCATAATCGCCACTTCGGTTGCTTCAAAATAACCTGTCGATAAATTCGCATAAACAGGAATTCCCTGCTGTTTAAACTCTTCCATCATTTGTGGTGCCCAAGGCATTGATCTTAATAAAATAACGATATCTCTGTACGTTATAGGTCTTGTTCGCCCTAGTTTCCGATCATAAACAGGAAATTGATTTTGTATCATTTCTTTTATTTTCTTTGCCATTAACCGTGCTTCTAGCTGAGAAGTCTCAAGATCTTCTTGTTCAAATAAATTTTCGTCAACCTCTCCATCTTCTTGATCTTCCATTTTCCTATCAATGAGATACATTTCTGTTTTCATTTTTTCACAATCAGGATATGTAGCTCCTAATTTTAATTCAGCCGCCTCGTCATAAATAATTTCTCCGACATTTTCACCCATCACTTGTTTGAAGATGTAGTTTGTACAATCTAATACTTCTTTACGACTGCGGAAATTTTTCGCTAAGTCAATACGAAGACCACTATTTACTCCATCAATGGTAAACCGCTTATATTTAGATAAAAACAAGAACGGCTCTGCTAAACGGAAGCGATAAATAGACTGCTTTACATCTCCAACCATAAAAAGATTACCATCATGCTCTTTTCCCTTTGTGACAAGCTTTAAAATCGATTCTTGCACGAGGTTCGTATCCTGATACTCGTCGACTAACACTTCAACAAAGTGTTCTTGATAAGACTTGGCTGCATCACTCGGAATTAAGCTTCCACTTTCGTCTTCTTCCGTTAAAATTTGTAGGCAATAATGCTCTAAGTCTGAAAAATCAACAAGCGCTCTTTCTTTTTTCACTTCTTCGAAACGTTTGCTAAAATCTTTTACTAATCGAATTAAAACTCGAATAACTGGAGCCATATTGTTCAAATCTTGTAATTGATACTGAATATCCCGTGCAAACAGCTCATCGTGTAACTTTTGAATTTGTTTTTTCACTCCATCACGAAGCTTTGTGACTTGATCAATTAATTCTTTTTCGAATTCATCCCCACGACATGCTTTTGCTCTAGATGGCTTATACGAACGAACGGCATTCGCTAATGCTTCCCAATTGTCCGCTTCTAACATTTTTTGAACTTGATTTAAATCATCGATTAAGTTTTCAGCTCTTGGTGCCGGACCTCCTGGGATCTTAGTGATTTCAAGAGCTTTTTCAAGCTGACGAACACAGCCTTCTAACTCCATTTTGACATCTTTTTGTAGGTATTGGAAAAATGGTAAATCTTCTAGTGAGTTCGTTTCACTGAATTCATACATTTGAACAATCTCATCCAACCATTTATCTGAAGCTGGATGTGACCTTGAAAATAAATATAGGGAACGAATAAGACTTTGTAAATCGGTATCCGAACGATCACTCGTGTAACGGTCGACTAAATCAAAAAACGGTTCATTATCCTTTTTTCCATACTCTTCTTCCATTAAAGCATCTAATACTTCATCCATTAACAGTTCATTTTCCGTTTCGTCTGCAATACGAAATCCTGGGTCTAGGTCAATTTTGTAATAATGTTTTCGAACAACATTTAAACAGAAGGAGTGAAGAGTTGAAATGTTTGCTTTATTTAATAATGTTAATTGTCTTCTTAGGTGAAGGGAGGCTGGGTTTTCCTTCAACGCTTTTTCAAGTGCCTCCCCAATTCGATTTCTCATTTCCGCAGCAGAAGCGTTGGTGAAAGTAACGATAAGTAAGCGATCCACATCAACAGGATTTTCTTTAGATATGATTTTTTGAATAATCCTTTCAACAAGTACAGCCGTTTTTCCAGAACCAGCAGCAGCAGCGACTAATATATCTTTACCTGAAGAAACGATTGCTTTCCATTGGTCATCCGTCCATTGACTCCCTTCAGGTTTTTTTAACATTTCATTCATCGTCATCCTCCTTTCTTAAAAGGCCTAAAACTTCCTCTTCTTTTAAGTTCTTTAACGCTCGATAGCGATTCTCTTCCATAGACTCATCAAATTGACAGAACGTTTTAAATGAACAATACGTACACGGTTTTTTATCTTTTAACTTATATGGTGAAATGGATACAAATCCATCTGTAATTTCCGTTCCGATTCGTTCAAATTCTTTACGTATATATTGACTTAATATTTGAAACTCCTCTTCACTTGCAATGGATGAATATGAATAAAACCCACCTGTTTTTTTGAGCCCAGCTGATACAATGTTAGATCGACCATGTTCAAGTGACTGATCCATTAGTCGAACGGCTTCTTCATCACCAAGTAAGAGTCCCTTCATTTTAAAGCTTTTAAAAATTTCTTCTTCAATTTGGTCATCACTTAATTGTTTTGAACTTTGAATAAATGGATCATGAATATGGAAATATAAAACACCCGCTGGAGTTGCTTTTACTCCTAGCCATGATAATGAATTGGAAATGACAACATCCAAGTACGTCAGCATCTGCAGGGCAATGCCATAATAGACTTCAGCTAAATTTAACGCTTTATCACTTGATTTAAAGTCGATAATTCGAAGAAGGAGTCCTTTTGAGCTTTCTGCTTTATCAACCCTGTCAATTCGACCGACAACTTCCATCGTACAGCCATTTTTCAGCTGAAAACGAAACGGCGGAAGCTTGTTGTTTTTTCCAAAACCAAGCTCAATTCCTACAGGTGCAAATCCACTCATTCGTGCATGCTCACTTAATATACTAGATGCTCGAGTCATAATTTTTTGCAGCTTTCGTTTGATATAGTGATGGCGATTTGAGCTAAGTAAGATTTCCCGTTGCAATTTTGGAGCTAGCTTTTCAATGGCATCATACGAAAGCTTTGCACATTGCTCCTTCGATAAATCACGCCATTCGATTTTTAACTGCTGCATACGTTCAGCCATCAGCTTTAGTGCTGCATGGAACAATTGTCCAACATCCGGTGCTTCTAAGCGGAAAAATTCCCTCTCTTTTAGTTTTAAGCCATGTGTCGCGAAATGAGAGAACGGACAGCTTCTAAATAGCTCCATGCGAGACACACTTCCTTGAATGTGCTCCCCATAAAGCTTTCGACTAATCTCTTTTGATAGAGGCTTTTCTTCGTTTTTATAAAATAAACTTCTTAGAACCTTTTTCGATGGATTTCTCCATTCGGGATGCTCGATGAAATAGTTATAAACATCCCACCAAATATCGTGAATTGGATATTTTTTCTTAAAGCTTTGTAGTTGAGCTGTGAGCATCGAAAGGGATACATTTGGGCTTACGATAAAGGTTAAAACGTCACTTACCTCCATCGTTTCAGGCTCATTTACCCAAACGACTTCCTTAACATTCGGGAATAAGTCTTCCATTCGCTTAATGATTATGGACGGCAGTAGTGCTTTTCCTTCTTCATCTGCAAGAGGATAGGATACATATAAATGCTTTGATGCACTTGTTAACGCTAAATAAATTAAAAAGTTTTCATCTAAGAGCTGGCGTCTTGCTGTTGGAGCAAGCTCTAGTCCACCTCGAACAAGATACTCCCGATCCTCATCAGATAAAACACTATCTTCCTTTGGTTTAGCCGGCAGGATTCCATCGTTTACGCCGATTAAAAATGTCGTTTTTATTCCATAAAAGCGAGAGCGATCTAAACTAGCTACTAACACTTGGTCCATAGCAGGTGGTACAAGAGCAAACTTCATCGATTCTATACCAGCATCTAGCATGTCTCTAAACAATGAGATGGAAAGCTCTGTATCACCCATCATTTCAACAAATTCATCTAGTAAATGAATAACGGCATTCCATACTTGATCATGCTCTCTTGCTTCTATTAATCTTCCATTTTCTTCAGCTTCTTTACTTAAAATCTCTAGCTTTTCAGGAACCTTTAATTCTTCTAAAAATAAATAAAGTGCTTCAGCCATTTTACAAGCCGTTTTCGCTCTTTTTAACCGCTTTTGTAATTGGTGAAGCGGTGGTACGACCACTTCTCGCAGCTCGTTGACTAATTCTTCTATTTCCCTTTCTTCATCCGTTTTGACATAATCATCCTCCAGTGAATAATAACGGCGATAAGTCCAACGATCATTGGCTGTCCATTTTGAGCCTTGAATCCCATAAGATATACAATAGTTTTCTAAAATATCCATCTGTTCTCTTAATTTTTGCTTTGGCACATGTAACGGGTAAAGAAGTTCGGTTTTAATACAACGAAAAACAGCCTCATATCGCCAGTTTCCAGTAATCACTTCAAGGCTTGAGCGAATAAATTCAATAAGCGGATGATAAAGCATAGAACGCTTTTCATCGATAAAAAACGGAATATCATAATCTTGAAAAACTTGCTCAATTAAATCATGATAGCTGGACATGTTTCGTATCAGTACGGCCATATCCCGATATCTTGCCCCTTCATCTCGAACGAGCCGCTTCATTTCTCGGGCAACCCCTTCCACTTCAGCACGTTTGTTAACAGCTTGAGCAATGGTAATTGCCGGCTTTTCTTCATAAACTTTTGTCGGACGTGCTTCATAATATTTTTCTAAATGAACGAAAGACGGCTCTTTTTGAAAACGAAGAGGTTCGGTTAATTCAACATTTTCATCGATTTCAATATTGTTTAAAGTTGCAAGCTCACGAAGCTTGTGATAAGTCATTCCTGTCATATGAAACAGGTGCAATTCGTGTGGCAAGTGCTCATGAAATGGCTTGTCAGCTGTTATCGTAATGGTCATTTGTTTCGCTGTTTTCATTAACGATTCCATAACTTGATATTCTTGTGGTGTAAAGCTATGGAATCCATCTACATAAATTTCAGCATTCTTAACATATTCTGATTCTAAAATTTTCTCAGCAAGAAGCTTTAAATAATCTTCTGAATCGATATATTTATTGGCTAACGCTTTTTCTAGCTCTTGATATAAAAGAATTAAATCGTGCAGCTTATCGGCTAATGCTTTTTCCTGATGATTAGAGCTATCAAGAAGACTTTCATAATGCTCCTTTAATTCCTGTGGAGAGACCATATATCGCTTAAATTCTGTCAGCATTTGCTCAATATGATCGATAAAGCCCGTTTTATCACTTGCTTTTGTAAAAACTTTAAAATCTTGTTTCTTTTGATCTATGATTTTTCGAAGCATCATGTGAATACCTGTTGAAGAAAGATGCTTCCGACTCATTCCACCTGTTTCTTGTAACACTCTCCATGCTAAACGATTAAAGCTTAAAACTTGTGCTCGAATCATCCCACCTAAATTCGGTGTTTTCACTAACTCATACTCGATTTGGAAGGTCATTTGATCAGGCACTATGTATATAATCGATGGTCCATTTAAAGGATCTATCATTAATTTTTCACGAATTTCCTCTAGACATTTTGCTGTCTTCCCTGTACCAGAGCGACCAATGAGAAAACGTATACCCAAGCTACTCTCTCCTCTCTATTTAAACATGGAAAAAGGGACAATTTTCTTGTCCCATATGTATCCATTCCGAGTCCTTATTTATAGTTTTATTTTACTTGATTCATAGTTGGAAATCTATTAGACAACGGTAAATTGTAAAAAATTAGTTTACAGGGATGGAATTTTTTAATAATGGGGTAAATTTCATTGTAAGATGGAATGTATTCAGAGTTCATTTCAAGGAGTTTTTTTTCATAGGGTTAGAGTTCTTTATCAAGGTTACAAGAGATTTGTTTTAAGGATTTTTGAGCAAAATTCGTAATGTGGTGACCGCTTATTGTTATTTTTGGGCTATTATACATTAAATAGATTCGGTACTTGACTTCTTATCCGTTGGTTTGTGACTTTATCCGCGGTTCTGGAAACTTTATCCGCGGTTCTGACACTTTTATCCGCGGTTCTGGAAACTTTATCCGCGGTTCTGACTCTTTATCCGCGGTTCTGACTCTTTATCCGCGGTTCTGACTCTTTATCCGCGGTTCTG
>Ga0180433_10008166_pt1 | contig 13132 bp, 14 predicted proteins | sample SS_ome_8_FD_132980 | JGI IMG/M metagenome (GOLD analysis project Ga0180433, IMG submission 132980) | Hypersaline lake sediment archaeal communities from the Salton Sea, California, USA - SS_1_D_1 metaG | ecosystem: Environmental > Aquatic > Non-marine Saline and Alkaline > Hypersaline >... | reverse complement strand
GTCTTCGTCAACCTGCCTTTCTCACCGTATTTCGTAACGAAGCCATCGAGATGCATATCCTATCAAGGCCTGCGAACAAAGCCCTCGGAGGCGTATCCTCTGCGATACGGCGAGAAGGCTGCGGGAGCAATAACGAGGATAGGATGTGTATATCGTTGGATGCAGTAGAAATACGGTGAGAAAGGCAGGTTAATTAAATCGACGCCTAGACCATGGCTCGAAGCCGACAAATCCAAGAGAAAATTCAAGATATCGTTCTCTGACATCGTACCTGAAATTACCACCTCGGGAGCCGAGAGTCGCCGCTATATCGAACGAACCTTTACCCTTACCCGTCGAAAAAGACGTACCTATACTTATGGCTTCATCCGATGGGGCGGATGTTGAATTTGAACCATCCTCCAACCGTACTTTAGCGTATCCCGGAATTCTTCGGAATCCTACTCTTAACGGTGGAAACGTCCTCCCTTCTTCGGATTCGAAGCTGTATTCAAAACCAAAAAATATGGCGGTGACATCTTGAAAATGTATCGATTCCGTGCCATACACTGCATTCGACCACGGTTCCCTCCACATGTCACCCGCCACCGTTAGCCCCGACCATGGTCCCAGACGAAAACCGAAGCCATACCGTTCGGGGAGAGTAAATGGAAAATCTTCAGCCGTTTCGACCCGGTGTACCGTGAGTAATTCAAATGTACCGTCACCTTCGATCTTGGGTCGGTAGTACATCCCGAATCCTATATTTTCGTGGGAGAGTGCCAGACCGAAACAGGGATATCCACCGCTATGTTCCTGGGTTAATTCATCGTGGGTGTCGGTAAATACGGACGTCTCGAAATCCACTTCCGTCTCCTCGGTAATACCTCCGAAGAGCCATCTGTATCCGACACCGAGATGAACGCCACGGACCGGTCTATACGCAAACGACAGACCACCGGCATATACTCCGCCGCTCTTGGAAAACCGCTTTTCAAACCCCTGACCGAATTCGGTTGTATCGATTATTGACGAATGATAATACGTGGAATGCAGTTGTTCCACCCCCGCACCAAGGAAGAGACCCTTGCCCACGGGAAGTGAAAAAACCAGCGATGATATTTGCCCGGAAATATCTTTCCGGGAGGTATAGTTGTCCCGGGACCACGTAATCTGCGGTCGATACGTAACGCTGAATGATGCCAGCGGTGACCGGAGTAGACTCGAGGGATTCAACGGATCGGGAACACCGTCGGCCAGAGCCAGACCCGCGCCTCCCATTCCGTGGGAACGAGTGGGCTCTGAAAAAACGGTTTCACCAAAATACAGGCTTGATAACACGCCACCGGCATCGGCGGGAAAAACAGCGAATACAACCGCGATCGCCGTTACTGCACATACCCACATCCATCGACTACGCACGATCTGTTTTCCTTGCCTTGTTGACGGATGGTGATGGAGTCGATGATCCCGGATCGACGGGAGGTACGAGCGGAGTCGTATAATAGATCTTGATCCGGGGTGACAGGTCTGCAAGACCTGCGTCCCCGGGAAACAACGGGCAGTATGTGATAGAATTATTTTCGACGCTGGAACGAACCAATACTCCGTGATTGTCAGTTCCATATGCGATCCACGACACAACAGCTCCCGTAATCTCGAAGGTAATCTCGGAACGACCTGGAATGGCCAATGCCTGTCCTATATATCCTCCCGCAACCGAAGTCGAATCACCATTCCAGGTGCTATCAACGAACTCCACCTGTAATGTCTTTGTTTCAAGAAATGCGTGAGACGTATCGCAGAACACCGACAGCTCAGCCCGATTGATGGTAACCGTACTGTCCAGCTCCGATGGCAAATCGAACCTGAGCAGCGTTCGATATCCCACGCCACTGCCTACGAGCAACCTGTTATCATCGACGGGTGATATCCTTTGTACCAGTGCGGCATCAGCAATGGCATACAATGTCTTGGACGTATCCGTTCCCGCGGAATCGGTGTAATCGAATTCAAGACGAGGTCTGAGTAGAACCGACTGCTCCCTGCTCTGGAATCGCCAGATGGTATGTTCCATTCCCTCGGATGCGAGCCGAATCAAAAAACCGTAATCCTCGCTCCCGGATGCAAACAATGCGGCTATGATATCCCGAGAAAGAGGGAATTCCACGGTTACGGTATCCGCCTGAAGTGAACACGGCCCCGCTTCGGCGATAGGCAGGAGTTCGATATCTCCTCCCGGCGTATTCCACGACACGTCTCCCAGAGAATCGATCATCGCTCGATCCCAGGTGACCTGAGACTCGTTCCAGGGAGACGACGCCCGGTTGAGTAGAAATCGCGTCGGCGCCAGTTCCTGTGGTGATTGAAATGTGATCGTCAGCGTTCCCGCTCCGAAATCGGTGATTGTGGTATCGTTGACGTTGAACCGAATCAGTGAACGGGCTTCGTAGCCACCGTCTTTCCCTACAAATAGAAACCCTCCTGATCCCAGGGCTACCGTGTGGGCATAGCTGGTCTCGGCGGCAACACTGTCGGTCGTAACTATGAGAGGATCCGACCCTTGCCCCGGCCGGTCTCCCAGCCACGGTGCAACGGGTCCGTCATCCGTTCCGCAACTGATTACTCCTATTGAACATAATCCGATGAATATCCATCTACGGATCACTCTTTACCCCGTATTTCCTTTGTTTTGTTATTCAGATCTATGCGTCATCTTCATGTTTCGTACGTGGTGCATCATCACGTTTCGCTTCTTTTTCGATCTCCCGGAGACCCTTTTTGAATTCGTTGATGCCGCTACCGAACGAACGCATTACTTCAGGTATGCGTTTGGCACCAAAAAGAAGAAGCACAACCAGGAAAATGACTAATAGCTCCTGCATACCCAGCATTCCTGGCATTGTACCGTCACCTCCTCATTCGGTCATGACTGAGCAGTACCGATTCATGATATTCGGAAGTCCATTTTGCTCAGCATGGTACATGATGTCAAGGTCATCCCCGTATACACTCGTCCTGTATACAGGATTATTCGAGTAACGGGGAATGTATTGTGTCCTGCGATTGGACCGACTATTTATATACACCGTGAAAACAATCAACTCATCCGACGGAAAAATTTCGCGGAGCAACTCAATATATTTCAGCGTGTACCGGAAGATCGTATCCGGCCTCGAACACCTGGACATCAGGTACTACACGAATATACATAAGGAGGTCCCGTGCCTCGGACAGTGATCTGGCCCCGAAAATCGGTTCTTTATGAGATCAACACACGGATCTGGCTCAACGATATACAAAACAGACTCGGCAGCAACATAACCCTGGCCGATATTCCCGATGCGGACCTCGACCGGTTGAAGACTACGGGATACCATGCCGTGTGGCTCATGGGGATCTGGAAGACCAGCCCATACAGCAGGAGACTGTGTGCGAACCATCCCGGGCTTCGGGCCGAAGCCGAACGCATACTGGGTGATATTCGCCCCGACGATCTCGATGCATCGGTGTATGCCGTTGCCGACTACAACGTGGACTCTGCCCTTGGGGGTAACGAGGCACTTTCAATACTGCGAAATCGACTCGCCGAACGTGATATTCTTCTCGTACTGGATTTCGTTCCCAATCATCTTGCCGTGGATCATCCATGGGTATCCGATCATCCGTCGCGATTCATCCACGCAACGCAGGAGCTGTTGGATAAAGAGCGAGGAGGTTTTTTCCAACCTGAAAACTCCCAGCAATGGCTTGCACATGGTCGCGACCCGCATTTCCCTCCCTGGACGGATACGGTACAACTGAACTATTTTGAATCAGACGTGCATGATGCAATGCTTGGAGAACTCCTCAGAATTGCAGAACAGTGCGACGGTATTCGCTGCGATATGGCCATGCTGCTTCTTCCGCAGGTATTCAATAAGGTATGGGGATGGGCGGCAAACGGCAACGAAACGGCTGATTTCTGGAAGCCGGCCATTTCCGCGGTTAAAGATCAGCATCCTGATTTCAGATTCATGGCCGAGGTGTATTGGGGCCTCGAAGGCGAGATGCAAAAGCGTGGATTTGATTATACCTATGACAAGACATTATACGATCATCTGGTCTACCGGAGAACAGCCGATATCCATCTACATCTGAGTACGAAGAGCGCTTATCAGAAGAAAACCGTACGCTTCATTGAAAATCATGATGAACCGCGAGCCGCTTCGATTTTCTCTGAAACACAGCGTCGTCTTGCCGCCGCCCTGATTCTGACACTTCCCGGAATGACCATGATTCATCAGGGACAGGAGTATGCGTGGCAGAAAAAGCTACCGGTTCAACTGAGGAGACGCCCCGACGAACCTGAAGACACGGATCTCATGCATCTCTATGAGGAATTGGTACAGATCGTACGGTCGCCAGTTATTCAGGAAGGAAAATGGGAACCGCTGATAGTCGAAACCGACCAGCGAAACGACGTATTATCGTATCAATGGCTGTCGGTTCATCCTCCTGAGAGCCTGGTGTTTATCGGGAATCTGACAAATGAATCGTGCGAAGGATGCGTACAGGCCATAGTTCCCGGCGAAACCCGTGATGCGGTGAGCGTTCGGGAGATACTCACCGGGCGGATCACGGCAGAAGGTGGCTCTCGATGCATTCGAGTGGCGGTTCCGTTTCAACTGGCTCCCTGGGGATACCGACTTCTTCAGCTGTCTCTGACCCGCATTTCTCACCAGGCTTGATTGTGAAAGCACGAAGATACTTATAACCCCTTTGGTTTTTCGACCCATTCGGTGGGACTCAAGGACTACGTCGAGTTCATGGACTATGTCTTACCCATGGTTGACGAAGTTCTCAAATTCTTGCTCCTCCTTTCGAAAAGAAGGATTGAGGTGGATTTTCCTTTTTCCGAAGCTGATAGCTGATAGCTGAACGCTGACAGCTCTTATGAGATCCGGTGAGAAGGCTGAGGGAGCATAACGATGATAGCGCATGCAGTTCCGTGATTGCAACGGAAATTTGGTGAGATATGCGGGCTAAGTCGGAACACGACATAAAAAAACGGCCGATGATCAATCACCGGCCGTCAATGGAATTACTGAAAATTTAGAAGTTCTTGGCTACACCCGCCTGAAACGTGAAATCGGGAGCTCCGTCAGAAAGACCAAGTGCCATGGCGCCACGGATTTTCAATCCCGATGCAAGCGCGTAATCAATACCGGGAGTCAGCTGAATGGGGCCGTCGGCACCATCGTAGCGCTCTGTCTCAAACGTGAACTCGCCGGTTAATGTGACATTCTCGTTCAACGGATACAGCATGCCTCCGCCGAAAAGAATGGAGAGTTCGCCATCGACGTCCGTTGTAAAATCATCTCCAAACGGATTCTCTACTGTAATCTCATACCCGCCGTTGATCCTGAATCCAAAGTTCCCGAGAAGTACGAGCTTATCCAAGGCATACCGGAGCGCTCCGAACGCCTCGATGTCGAATGTGCTGTTTCCAAAAATCTTATCCGTACCGATGGGCAGATTGAGCAATGCGCCCACGGCAAGTTTCATTTCGGGGCCGTCGATTACGAGATATTTCCCGAAAACATCCATATCCATGAGTCCGGATTCGCCATCGCCTGCGTCGGGATCCCATGACATAAAACCCAATCGAGCTCCAACCACCATGAGCGGACTGATCAGATAATCACCCTGGGCACCGAACATCATGGCGCTCGCCCCATCCCAGGACTGATATTGGAATACACCTTCACCGTACATCGTTTCCGGAAAACCGGCATCCTCGATATACCTTACAAAGGGACGAACTTCTTCAACAAAGGTTACTCCCGCCATGGTCTGGGCGGAACTTCCGGTAGCTACGAGAGCAGTCAGCAAAACGAGTAATACGCGTGTCAAGTAACACCTCCTCAATGAGTATTTGCCGGGGATCACTACGAGACCCCGGATGACACGACACAATGGTATATAATTCGCCTAAATTGGTTTCTCTCGGGCGTCCAGTCAAATCATCCCACTATTTCACCTCCCGCGATGACGATGCTTTCCGGGTCATACTCGTTGAGTCTATGATATACATTCCCGGGTTTTGACCGGCTGAGATGTTCCCACCCGAAAAGAGCAATCACTCTATGGCCGTCGTTCATTAACTCCATGAGCCTTCTTGCCATGATGGCGTCCCTCATACCGGATTTTCTCAGGCCCGTTCGATCGGCAACGGCAGCAGCTACCGCTGCACGGAGCTTGTCGACATGATCCTTTCCCGTGGAACTCAGCATGTGCAACCAGTCACTGTCCAAGGATTCGCGCAACAGTGGCGAAAGACCGGCGACGGCATCCCGTTTTCTCCCAAGGTGAACAATCGCAACACCTTCTGATCGCCGGGCGACAGTACGTGCGGCACAATACTCGAAGGGTATCCTGAGATGCGCGAGACGACAGGACAACTCTCCGCCGCGGTCCGCCGGTACTCCACGGGTACGGAGGAACCGCCGATAGGCGCCCCTGAGACGAGCGCCGGGACCGAGACGAAACGAAATGGAGTATAAATGTGTTTCCAGTGCTATAATGGAAGGATCAAATGATTCGAGTATCGATACGACTGTTTCGAAGCTCGCGATATCCGTATGAACGGTTCCAATGAGTATCAACTCCTGAGATCTTGACGATCCGGTAGTCTGTATTGACATTAGTAGTTTCTCACAAAATCGAATCTAACCGACATAAGCGTGTGTAAATCCGTGGATTCCAGGAACAGGAATACCCACGGTATGGAGGATTCACATGAGAATGTACGCACTTTGCATCTCACTTTTCATCCTGTTTGGAACGGCATATACTCAAAATGTCGAAGATCTTCTACCTGAAGACAATGAAATACCAGGCTGGGTGAAGGATGGCCCCCCGCAGACGGCGGAGACACCTGACGAATTGTTCGGACTCATAAACGGTGCCGCGCCCGTCTATATAGAAAATGGTTTTGTTGAATGCATTTTCCAGAGTTATACGGGCGATATAATGGGCCAGCCCACTTCACTTCAGGCGCGGGTGTTTGATCAGGGAACTGCTGACAACGCTGCGAATCTCTACGACGCACTGGAGACCGGTCTTGAGACCGACTGGACCGGTGCAGGTTCAGAAGCACGAATCAACTATCTCCTCCCGTTCAACTTCACCCTGGAATTCTGGCGGAATCGTTTTTACGTACATTTGAATATTAATCGAGAGGCGGATTCTCTCACTGCTCTCCAAACGATCCAGGCCTTTGCCGTTGCCATGGACGAGGTTGCGGTCCCGGTGGAACTGACAGCTTTCCGCGGCTTCAGGGCGGGTTCATCAGTCATCCTCACATGGACGACTGCTTCGGAAAGCAACTGCTTTGGATTCAGGATGCTCCGTTCCGACCAGGAATCCGAGAGTAATCCGGAGATCATATCTGGCATTATACCTGGTCATGGCACATCGACTTTGGAGAATACGTATAGATACATTGATGAAGGCCTATCGGATATAGATACCCTTTTCTATTGGTTGGAAGAAATCTCACTCTCTGGTGAATCACAGACCTATGGACCGATCTCCGTTTCAGGCGATTCCGCCGTCCATAGCTGGGGGGGGATGAAAGCCTCATTTGGAGAATAAATTGATACAAGCAGGAGACACGGAGTATCATATGATAGCGAACCCGTCCCGAACATGACCGATCAATCCACCAACGGCAGAAAGATAATCGCCACAAACAGACGGGCATTCAGGGATTACTTTATTCTCGAACGAATTGAGGCCGGTCTGGTGCTTCAGGGAACTGAAGTAAAATCACTCCGGGCGGGACGGGCGAGTATGACGGACAGCTATGCAACGGTGGAAGATGAGGAAGTTTTTCTGCTGAATCTGCATATACCACCATACGAAAGCGGTAACCGGTACAATCATGATCCCAAGAGATCTCGAAAACTTCTTTTGCACAAACGACAGATACACCGTCTTCGCGGCCTGATCACCGAGAAGGGACTTACCGTTGTTCCACTATCCCTGTACTTTCTCAGGGGCAAGGCCAAAGTTGAACTCGCCGTCGCCAAGGGAAAGCGACACTATGACAAACGCGAAGCGCTGGCAAAAGCGGAAGCAAAACGTGAATTGGAACGAGAGATGAGACGACGATGAGGTATTCCGTAACCGTACTGTGTATTTTCATGATTGCCATGGGAATCGATGCGAATGCGACCGTCGTATCGTATGAGGATGGAAGGATGCCCACTGAACTTCAATCCATGGCAGTCGATTCGATTGCATATTACCGATTCGATGAATTCTGTTCCATACTTGGCGGTTCCTGGACCTGGAATCCATCGGTCGGTCGTGCAATAATGAGGCGAGGAGACGATTCCCTCGCCGTAACCGTGGGCAGCCCGTTCTTCATACAGAACAACCATCAGCTTTGCGCAGATCATCCTGTCATTTCCCGAGATGGCGCCGTATGGGTACCCGCTGATTTCCTCACTGGGGCAAATCTGTTGTTTAGCGATGTATTCACACGTCTATCGGAGCACGGGGACTCGCTGTATGTTGAGAGCCATGAATGCGACGTGCATGTCTTGAGTTTCCGTCAGGACAGCCTCTCCACGACGTTGAGTCTCCTTCTCCCGTCCGGCGCTACGTGGAACATTTCCCCTCTCCGCAATCGGCGATGTTCCGTGAATATCACAGGTGCGGAAATCTGTAGCGATGAAATCGACAGTCTCACTCCGCGGAAACCGCTCCGCAGTCTATCGAGTAAACGATCACTCGGCATATCGTACATCAATTTCAGTTTCACTACAGCCGAGGTATCGGTTCACGCCCGCCAACCGGCAGGTGGCGGTCCACTGACCATCAGCATAGCTCATGACGTACAGGACACGCTCCCGGAACGTGAAACCGCCGGACCATATGAAGTACGAACCATTGTCATAGACGCCGGTCATGGGGGAACCGATGAAGGTGTTCGTTCACAGCGGGGCATAAAGGAAAAGGATGTAACATCCTCCATCGCATCGAGTATCGTCTCGATAGTTGAGCGACGTTCGCCGAACATCGATGTGGTTCTCACCCGTCTTGACGATGCCTACGCAGGATTGGAGTCGCGGATAGAATCGGCGAATAATCGCCATGGCGACCTTTTCATAAGCATCCATTGCAATGCTTCGTTCAACAGATCCCTGAAAGGTTTTCAAGCCTTTTTTCTCTCCCCGTCAGTAACCGATGCCGCACGATTCGTAGCCGCTCGCGAAAATGCAGTTCTCAGTGTGAAAGACCGTGAATCACCGTCGGATTCCGGTTTGGTTTTTCTTCCATGGGATCGCATACACGATTCATGGTTAACCCAGTCAATGCAGGTAACGCGTTCAATAACGGATGCCGCAAGGAAAAGACTGGATACAACGGTTCACGATCCCGCGCAAGCCGCCCTGTATGTGTTGAGTGGGGTGGATATGCCATCTGTACTCATTGAAGTCGGTTATCTGACGAATTCCATAGAGGCACGAAAACTCGCTGAAACTCAGTACCTCGATCAAATTGCACTCGCCATAGTTGAAGGTATTGAGGAGTTCATCCGTATTCAGGAAATGACCTATGGGGATAATGAGCGCCCGAAGAGTTCAACCTATCCGTAGCCGCAGATCGTAACACGGACATAACGGGATGAAGAAGAAACCGAAACCTCGACGTAACTATCGCAATTGGTGGTTGATCACTATTCTATTCATTCTCATTGCCAGTATATCCATAGCCATCATTCGGTACCGATCGTCCCTGGAAGCCCCGGATCCCGAGGTTGCGGCGAAAATCTCCATCGGTCAATCAATCCGCCTTCTCGACCTTCATATCTGCCTTCCCTCAATAGATACGTCTGATTTTACCTGGACAACCGAACGGGTGATACCTGAACGTATCGACCGATCCGCTCTCATGAAGCGGTCCATCATGATATGGGGTCAGGGTATGCTTGATATGATCGATACCACCCGTGGATTCGGACATATTCTGAAACATTGTTTCATAGATGATAGCGGTGTGGCATATATTGATTTCAGCGCCGAGTTCATGGATGCCTTCCCGTTGAGTACCACCACGGAAATGCAGTTACTCGCATCGCTCTATCAAACGGTTCAGAGCAATGTACCATCAGTACGTCGAATCGAAGTACTGCGTGAAGGCACTCCCGTGAATACCTGGGGTGGTCACCTCCTGATTGATCAATCCCGGATTCCGCTCCTTGATTGAGCCATAGGATAATTCTTCATGACCGAATCAGAACGTATTACGAATTCTCATCTTCGACCGATAATGATCCAACGTCATGTACTCCGCCACCCGGCCGGTTCATCACTGGTGAGTCAGGGTAAAACCCGTGTTCTGTGTGCCGCATCCATAGGAAACGACGTTCCTGATTTCAGAAGTATGACTAACGGAGGGTGGATCACCGCCGAATACGCAATGCTTCCGGGATCAACAACTCCACGCAAACGACGTGATGGCGCGGCGAGATTTCCCGATAAACGATCCATTGAAATCTCGCGCTTTCTCGGCAGATGCCTCCGTGCCGTGGTAGACCTCGATTCAATGGGTCCGCATCTCATTACGCTTGATTGTGATGTTCTCGATGCCGACGGAGGTACCCGCGCGGCTGCACTTTCCGGGAGCTGTATCGCACTACACGACGCGCTCGTTTCGCTGGTGAATGAAGGCCGCATAGCCGCGAACCCATTTCGTACACTTGTCGCCGGAGTCAGTGTGGTGGCCGTGAACGACCGACTTGTGCTTGATCCCTCATATTCGGACGACGCGCGCGCAAGCATGGAACTGAACATCGCGTTGTCAGAGACAGGAGCACCTGTTGAAATTCATGCAATGGGTGAAGGAAAGCCGTTCTCGATCCGTATGCTTGAGGAAGCTATAGACATTGCTCGTGGAGGAGCCGAACTCATCTTTGAAGAACAACGGCGGGTGCTTCAGGAAACCCGTGCAGATCATCCATGAAAATCATTCTCGCTACGGGAAACCCTGACAAAGTCGCTGAGATCCGTTCCCTATGGGCCGACCTGCCCGTGGACCTCATACCTATTTCCGCTTTGGACGGCTACGAGCCTCCCGAGGAAACAGGAACAACATTACGTGAAAACGCAATGCTCAAGGCGCAGGCGGCGGCGGATTTTTCGGGAATGCCGGCGGTAGCCGACGATACGGGTCTCGAGGTGTCGGCACTGGGTGGTGAACCCGGAGTCTATTCGTCACGATTCGCGGGAGAACATGCAACATATGAAGATAACCGAAAACTCCTTCTCCGGCGAATGGAGGGGATTCCCGAGACCCGGCGCCAGGCGGCGTTCAGAACCGTTGTAGCGCTGTGCACACCGGACGGCACCTGTTGGACCGCTGATGGTACCTGTGGTGGTTCGATCACGGAAACGGAGCACGGTACCGGCGGATTCGGGTATGATCCGGTATTTCTTGTTCCGGAATTCGGCGAAACCTTCGCCCAAATGTCTGTAACGCGGAAGAATGAAATCAGTCATCGGGGAAAAGCATTCAGGAATGCGCGTAGTCTCATTAATGATCTTCTCGAGAGTGGCTAACCCGCATGTATCACCGGGTTTCGCGGCGAAACCGTAGAGAGGTATGTGATATCCAGGCAGGCGACCGCTCCCTCTTTATCTTACTTCCGAGGATTTATTATCTTCCGAAGCTGACCGCTGATAGCTGAACGCTGAAAGCATTACGTCTGGCAACTGATCAGCGGTTCTAGCAGAAACCTGTTGATCAATGGGGGTTTTAATCTACAAATCCTTGACCTTGTCAATCGATATAGTCTAACTGTGCGCCTGCAAATAGTGGAAAGAACGGGGCGTAGCGCAGCCAGGTAGCGCGCCTGCTTTGGGAGCAGGATGTCGGAGGTTCAAATCCTCTCGCCCCGACCAGAAGCCGTTGTGCACGGAACATCGATATACATTTTGACCCGACAGATACGTGTCGCTCTTGACCGTAGAGTCGAAAACCGTATCTCCGGTTTGAACTAGCGATTATCAAAAAATGCGCCTGTAGCTCAACAGGATAGAGCATCGGACTTCTAATCCGAGGGTTCCGCGTTCGAGTCGCGGCAGGCGTACCAGAACACAGAAGCTATCCCCGGACGCTTTTCATGCTTCTCACATGGTTCCGATCATATGTATCAAGCAACGGAACCTCGGATAAGTAGAATTTGATTGATGATTTTTCCGGTTTTAATATACTTTTCTAATGTCCATTACGTGGGAATTAACCGGGTTTTCTGAGGAATGTATCCATGTTTCATAACTCAACTTTTGTTCAGAGAGGATCTGCCAGAACCGCCGTTTTGATTATCGGTGTTATCATCGGTATTATTCTCCTCATTTCCTTCTTCGTTGTCACGAATATCGACGATATTCTATCGTGGAAACCCGTGGAAAAACTCGCAAGCGTGGTAGAGGAAGGGAAAGGAACCATCGAGAACATACTTGCCATGAAAAACGATCTATCTGAGCAGTATCCGGCGCAAAAGATCAGAATCAACTTCAACTACGGATCCGGCGGTGATGGAAATACATTGAAAATCAATTTTATAAGGCCGGAATTCATAAAGGGCGAGAATGAGAATGCCGAATATATCGCCCGGGAAATTGCCCTCTTTGTCTATGAAAACTTTGAATCGCGAGCAAACACTGATCGCATTACCATTATTTTTAAGGAAAAAGGCGGAATCATAGCGGGTTTGTTAAACGAGAATGAATTCACCTTCGATGTTTCGGACCTCGTGCCCCAGGAGCATTCGATACTTCATACGACGGATCAACCCGAATCAACAGGTTTGACTTCGAAAACACCGAACCAGTCCGGATAAATCAGTTCGGTATAGATCAGGGCTGTTACTCCCCATTTCTCTCCGGATATCGTGGCGACAGCGTATAGATGCTTGTGCTATGAAAGCATAAGAGTCCTTCGACTACGCACAAAACAGGTGAAACACTCGCCCTTCCCTCCTCCTTTTGAAAAGGAGGACTGAGGAGGATTTTCTTCTCTCGAAATCTGAGAGACGAAGTCCATGAGCTACGCCGAATGGCTGATGGCTGATAGACGATGTCCTTGAGAGTATCGAAAG
>Ga0180433_10008165_pt1 | contig 13135 bp, 6 predicted proteins | sample SS_ome_8_FD_132980 | JGI IMG/M metagenome (GOLD analysis project Ga0180433, IMG submission 132980) | Hypersaline lake sediment archaeal communities from the Salton Sea, California, USA - SS_1_D_1 metaG | ecosystem: Environmental > Aquatic > Non-marine Saline and Alkaline > Hypersaline > Sediment... | reverse complement strand
CAATTGATTTTCCAACAGGTTGTGAGGCATGTGAGGAGGGGGTGCCTGGTTTTGCTCCTCCCAACGAAGCGTCAATTTCTGTCTCAATTACAAACAATGCGTATTTGCGGCACTTTAAATTTGATAATGATGCGTTGCATGAGTTGCAAGATCCTATAAATTTGGGTGAGGAGAATGAATCACGAGTGTTAGCAATAACTCCGGATGATGTATACTTGGCTTATGGTGCAAGTGTAGATGATTCTCTTTATATAGCTGAAACTACGTGTGGTAACTTGGTGGTTCATGGTGCAAGAAAGGCTGAGGCGGTAGGTCTTAATGTTATTGAATGGAATCCGATTGCCTGTTGCGGAGAATATTATTTTGCTGTAGGTGGTACTTATGATGAAAGTACAGATACAAATATTTTGATATATAAATTTGATGGCACAAGTATAACACCGATAACTTCTGCAAAATTGGATGAGCTTGAAGTTACTTCGCTCAAGTGGTCGCCAAGAGGCAAAGATCTTGTTGCAACTGGTACAGATATTGAGGTTGGTGTCTATACGTTTGATCTTAATGTACCAGAATTAGTTGAGCACAGAATAATTGATACCGCGCTATGCACTGGGTCGGAAGATTGTTGGCCTAAGAAATATGTTGATTGGTCGCCGTGTGGGCAATATTTTGTTATAGGTATAGAATCTCCTGCAGAACCTAATCTAAGTCTTGAAGTGGTACATGCAGGAATGAGTGTAAAGAAATGCGTCGTTGAAGGTTGCAGGGTTGCAAATGTATGTGGCGGACTGTGCGGCATTGGTATTAATGGTGCCGGTTCGATTAACTTAATCGACAAAAACGTAGTCTGTTGCAGTGGTGTAAAATACAGCCAAGGGGTATATGGCAGATATCTTGGCGGCTTGTTAGGAATCCCAGGATGGTGGGATAATCTTTCTGGTAACGATTGCTGCACTTGTTGTCCATGCGTCTGTCGCCAGCCAGAGTGTAGCTGTGGTTGTCCTCCTGAAGAAGAAGAAGAGGAGGAAGAAGCGGTATAGGCGGTACTGTAAGTACGTTCGTTTGAGTAAATAAAAGATCGCAAAAGAGAGCCCTGGGAACGGGGCTCTTTTTTTTGCAATGTCCTCCAATTTTTTGTATCTTAAATTAAAGTGATTTTAAATCAAAAGGAGTTTTGATGAAGCGTACATGTTATTCTGCTTACCCTGTTTGTCTTATTTGCCCTATTTACTTAGGGGTAATTTTTTTTCTTTTCTTAGTACACACAAATAGTTTTTCCCATACTTGTATTGACCTTACAAAAGGTAATATGCTTACGGCTATGCTTCATTCAATGGCGCCGGCACATACCATTATTAATGATGGTGAAGATATAGTTATTGAAAAAGAGGGTTCGTACCATATTCTGGGACATTCGGAAGGGGCAATTGTTGTAAACGCAGACAATGTGATTATTGATCTGAACGGGTTTACGTTATCGGGAAGCACCAGTGCTTTGATAACGGTATCAGCAGAAAATATTATAATAAGAAATGGGGTAATTGAAGGTGGTTGCTTTAATACTGGTATTTTATTTGCTGCAGGTGCAAGAAATGTTCTTTTGCAAAATCTGTATATCACCAATTGCCAGACTGGGATTAGTTTTGAAGGTATGGTGAATATTCCAGTAGAGTGTTGCCGGGTATTGAACTGTTATATTTCAGTATGTGATACTGCAGTTCAGATGGAGCAAGCATGTAACAATATTTTTAAAAATGTAGTCGCCTGTTGTTGTCAATATGCTGGGTTTTCTTTGAACTATAGCAAATATAATAAATTTCAGCAGTGCAAAACTATTGGAATAGGCACTGATGATAAATCAGAAAATGTTTCAGGGTTTGTTTCACTTACTGGATTGGATAACTTGTTTTATGAATGTTTTGTAGAAAACATTTGTAAAAAAGATGATGCTAATTTCTGTACCAAAGCAGCAGGGTTTCGATTTGGGTATGCGCAAGAGCAAGAGGGGTTAGCAGATGTTCCAGAAAGAGAATCAAAAATTATAAACTGTGTAGTAGACTCGATTGTGACTACTAGTCTTGGCAATGCGTATGGTATTTACTTAGAATCAAAACTTTTGGCTGCAGATGCTATAACCAGTGTAACAACCGGTCTTTTTTGTGAGAGCATTAATGATATTGATTGGTCACCACAGGGAGATTATATTGCAATAGCATGTAACGATGGTACTGCAAGAGTGTTAAAGTTTGCCAATAGCATAAACCCGGTGTTGTTAGAAGTTGATAGAGTTACGTATGAAGGGTATGCGTTTGAATTATTAGAAACAGCCAGTGCAGAAACAAGTGTTACCCAAGAGTTTCCTCGTATGGTGCTTAGTGTAGCTTGGTCACCTGATGGCAAATGCTTAGCAGTAGGTACGTCACAGCACTTTAATATTACACAAGAGATACAATTTGATTGTATTGAAACCGATACCAATGAGGGTCCCCTTTGTAATGCAGCTTGGAGGGTGATGTTAGATCCTGGCGAACCGGAACTGTTTGTGTATTACTTTGACTCTTGTTTGAATAAGCTGACACTGCTTGATGCGCAGCAAGTGGGTGATGAGCAAGTGGCGGTTGATTTTATCGATACCTACTCTTTTGTTTTCAGTTCTATTAATGACGAATATTTTTGGGAGTTTAAAGGTCGAGAAGAAACAGAAAAAAATATTATTGTTGGCGGTGATGTTACTCGTCTTGTGTGGTCAAATGATTGCAAGCATCTGTATGCGTTAACGGCAGGGGCAGATACTGATGCGGTATTGACGGTTTCTGTGGTAGTAGATATTGTGTCACAAGGATGTGTTACGTGTATAGGAGAAAGCAGCGGTGTAGAACCTAAAGAGTTTTTCCAAGTTGAAACAGTGCCTATTGTAAATCGTGCAAAGATATTTAACTTCAAACTTGATAATAACGAGTAGCATAAAATACAAGATGGAGCAGTGTTGGCAGATGAGAATTTCTCTCGCATTTTGGCAATATCTCCTGATGATGTCTATATAGCGTATGGGGTAAGAGAGTCAGTAGGTGCAGAAGATGCAATTTTTATAACAAAAACAAATTGTGGGCATTTAGTTATGCATCCAGATGCAGACACAGATGAGTCTATTGAAGAGATAGCTACGTTTACCAAATTAAATATTAATAGTTTTGACTGGAATCCAATTACTTGTTGTGATAATTATTATTTTGCTATTGGTGGCTCCGTAGAGGAAATTAATGGTGAAACTAAAAATATAGAGCTGTTTGAATTTAATGGTACTAACGTCCAGTCGTTAGGTTCTGCATTGTTGCCAGAACAAACGGTTACTGATATAAAATGGTCTTCGAGAGGAAAAGATCTAGTTGCGACTGGGACGAATCATGCGGTGAGCATCTTTACGCTTGATTTTAGTAATACTGATACGTTAATCGGCATGTTAACTGAGTATAAAACTATAAATACTGTTTTGGGCAGTGGCGATAAATATGCTGACTGGACATCAGACGGAAGATATTTTGTTTTAGCAGGACCATCTGCAACTGATCAAGAAGTTCCAAATAATATCGAGATATTTTATGCTGGTGATAGTGTATCCAAATGTGTTGTGCAGGGCAATAACGTTGCAAATATTTGTGGTGGGTTATGTGGTATTGGTATTAGCGGGGCAGGGCGTTTGAATCTTATAGACAAAAATATTGTTTGCTGCAGTGGGGTTAAATACAGCCAAGGGGTGTTTGCAAAATATCTTGGCGGCTTATTAGGAACGCCAGGGTTGCTTGATAATCTTCCTGGTAATGATTGTTGTGCTTGTTGTCCATGCGTCTGCCGTGAGCCAGAATGTGTATGCAGTTGCGAAGAGCTAAAATCTAGTTGGTATACGGTTAAACCAATCAGCAGACCAATCAGCAGAACTGCTACAAGTACAAAGGGTATGTCGGACATGAGGGATAACAAAGCTGTTATAGATGAGATTGAAGAGTTGCGCGATCTGCTATTTAAAGATTTTGAGTTTAGAAGATTCTTAAGTAGATAAAAAGTATATTTTCAAAAAAACTGTTAATACTGAGGCGGGCCTCGATATCGGGGCTCGACTTAGTATTAATATAAATTTAATCTAACGCGAATTCGATCTAAGAATTTACGCAGGTATGGTGTTGAGTAACAAGTTTCTCACCAAAAAAAGCATTTCTCTCTCCCCCCGACGTCCCGAGTGCCCGACGTAGCCGCAGGCGAAGACGGGTGTATCGAGGGATTGCTCTGAGTACTTCGTCAGGCTCAGCACAAGTTTCACGAAGAGCGATTAAAATTTCTTTTTAGAAAAAGCTTGCAATAAATCAAACTTTCCAAGAATAAGAGCCTCTTTCTTTTTACGGGACCAATTTTTGATTTGCCGCTCAGCGGCAAATGCATCCTTACGTGTTGGAAGTGCTGCAACATAAACCAGTTCCAAAGGTCTTCTTCTATAGGTATAGCAACTTTTTATTATTCCTAACTTATGCGTATTAACCCTGCTTTCTACATCACAGGCTTGACCAGTATAGTAAGAACCATCTCTGCATTTTAGTATATAAACGTAAAATTCTCTCATGTTCTATCATGTTCCTTTAATATTCAGAATCAACCTTTGCCTATCCTTAATGTATAAAAATTTTTCTGAAAAAACAAAAAACATTGTTGCTTAAGTTTTTTTACGTTAACGCGAATTCGATCTAAGAATTTACGCAGGTATGGTGTTGAGTAACAAGTTTCTCACCAAAAAAAGCATTTCTCTCTCCCCGACGTCCCGAGTGCCCGACGTAGCCGCAGGCGAAGACGGGTGTATCGAGGGATTGCTCCGAAGGAGCGATTAAATTTTTTAAAAATTACCACTTTATAATATTCCTATACGTTTTGTAAAATTTATTAGTAAAAAGTTTTCATTCTAAATACGCAACAAAAAATACATTTGAAGTCTTAGGAATCGCTCCTTCGGAGCAACCCCTCGATACACCCGTCTTCGCCTGCGGCTACGTCGGGCACTCGGGATGTCGGGGGTGGGAGAAATTTTTTGTTTTTATTTGTAACGTTTACTATAATACATACTTGTGTATAATGGGCAGTCCCGCCGCCGCCAAGGCTGTGGCGCGCACGGCAGGATGAGCGGATTAAGTGTATTGCTCGCAAAAAGTTGTTGCATTTTTTCAGGTCAAATTTATGTTTAAACTAAGGCGAGCCTCGATATCGAGGCTCGCCTTAGTATTTGTAGTATTTTTTTATGTTATGCTTTTGCTTCTGCAAGCTCTTTGTTATACTGGCTTACTTCTTGCTCTAAACTGTTTGCGACGGTTTGTATTACTTCATCCCAGCTTTGGGGTCGCCTTCGCCTTTCACCCAGCACCGCTGGGTGTCCAGGCGTGGCGCCCGCCGAAGCCTTGGCGAAGATGGAAGGCTGGGTTTTAGCTAGATATATGTTTTTTTACCGTTTCGTCCAGTGTGTTTGCGACGGTTTGTATTGCTTCATCCCAGCTTTGGGGTTTCGTTTGTCTAAACATTGTCATAGTAGGGTACCAGGCAGTTTTTTGGGTGTTTAAGTGCCAGCGGCAGTCTGGTGCATACGGCAAGAACATCCATACCGGCTTTCCAAGTGCGCCTGCCAAATGCGCAAGACAGGTGTCTACTGTTATTACCAGATCTAAGCTTTTTATTATTGCGGCGCTATCCATAAAGCTGCCATGTTTTCTGTCAAAATCGGGGCCAAAATGTTGGAAGTTCATACCTTGTGGAATATTAGTAAGTTGTTGGTAATCATCTAATTTTTGCAAACTATAGAACGTGATGTTTTTTATTTTTGCGAGTGGCGCAAACTGATCTAGGTTGATAGAACGCAAGGACCAAGGAGATTTGTCTTTTTCGTGGACCGGATCAACATGCCAGCAAATTCCAACTTTAAAGTTTTTATCTTGAGATAGTTTTTCATGCCATTCTTTTTCTAGTTTTTTATCTGCGGTAAAGTATGGTATATCTGCTGGTATGGTATCAGGTTGTATTTTCAAAATTCTTGGCATACTCATCATTTGTGCTTGGCAATCATACGGATCGGCATCTTCGATATTGCTTACAACTTGGTCTATAAAATCACAGTTTGAAAGTAGTTTTACTAATGGCTTTTGTACTTTGCAAATAACTTTTGCTGCGCCTTTTTCTTTCATAACTTTTGCAAATCTTACAAACTGCATAGTGTCTCCAAGCCCCTGTTCCGTACGCAGTAATATTGTTTTACCGGTTATATTAGAACCATCCCACATCTCATTTCTATATTTGTGGGGATCAATGCCAAAGAGTCCCCAGCGCCATTCATATTCATCCCAGCCTTCATCAAATTTACCGAGTGAGATCTTGGTTTGTGATCGTGCAATATGAGCATCCAAATAATCAGGACGCAATTCTATTGCTTTATCTAGAGATTTTAAAGCCTCTTCTAATTTTCCTATAATTTTGAGCGTGTATCCGAGATTATAGTGTGCATTCGAGCATGCAGGATCCATTGAGATTACTTTTCTATAGAGCTGTATTGATTTTTCAAGTTGGCCCTTCTTATTGTATGCGTATGCCATGTTTAAATAAGGGAAGATGCTTTTTGGCGATAACTCAGTGGCTTTGCGACTGTATTTGAGTGATTTTTCTAATGCTCCCATTTCATGGTAGGTTTTACCAAGTTGTAAATAGGCATCAAAATAATGGGGTGCAAGTTTTATTGCGGTTTTTAAATGTTGTGCAGATTTTTCATACTGTTTCATTTCTCGGTAAAGTGTCCCTAAAAACGAATGAGCGTTTGGGTTTTTTGGGTTTTGCTCTATAGATTTTTTAAAGTGAAATTCTGATTTTTTTTGTTGTTTTGCTTTTACATATAATTTGCCTAAATTAAAATGAATGATAGAAAAAGTGCGTTCATATTGTAATAGTGTTTTGTAATATTCGATTGCCTTATTTGGTGCTCCATTTTTGATAAGTTCATCTGCAATTTCTATTTTGCTTTTTAAATAATCAAGATTTACTAACGAATCTTCTGCTTGTGGGGCGTAGGTATTTACTTGGGTATTTGGGGTATTTGTTTGGGGGGCAGGGGGTTGTGTAAGTTTATTTTTTAGTACCGAAGCCAATACAAAAATTGAGGCAATTAACACCGTGGGAATAACATAGTTGAGAAACAGTTTTTTGGTATAATTATTTTTCATATTATTTTTCATTATATGCCCTTTATAAAATTTGAGAGGTTACTTTTTTTAACTCTTCTTTTATTTCTTTTATTACATACGACCAATCTGATGGTATTTTTTGTCGAAATAGTCTCATGTTTGGGTACCACGGTGTTGTGTGGCCAGATTGGAGCCAGCGCCATTCTGCAACGTAGGGTAGTAGTACCCATACCGGTTTGCCTAATGCGCCTGCCAAATGTGCAATTGAAGTATCAGCCGTTATGACTAAATCTAAATTTTGTATCACTGCTGCCGTGTCCATAAATCTGCCATGCGTTTCATCAAAATTTGGCCCAAATGTGTTAATTATAAATTTATCTGGCAAATTTTCTAATTCTTCTAAGCCAAATATTTTTTGTAAACTATAAAAGCTTATGTTATTAAGTTCTGCTAACTCTGCAAATTCTTTGAGCGGCACCGAACGTTTGGTTAAATAATTTTCTTCTATAAATATTGGTTTTGCATGCCAGCACAAGCCAATTTTTAATTTTTTATTTCGCTTCGCCTGAATACCCAGCAGCTCTGCTGCGGGGATGAAAGGCGTGGCGTCCGTCCCTTCGACATGCTCAGGATAAACTCCGCCTTTGGCGACTTGTCCGTCGTAGCTTTTGCGAAGACGGAAGACGGATTTGCTTTGTAAGATACCCCGAAGCTTGCTTCGGGGAGCATCATTTTTATCTAAATTTTCTGTTAATTTTTCACCCCAATAGTGCATGAGATCTGGGTCTGCGTATAAATAAGGGATATCTGCAGGAATAGTATCTTGTGTGGTGTTAAAAATTAATGGCAAGCTCATTATGGGGATTTTATAATCATAACAAATATTAGGGCTTCGTGAGGTTATAACTTTGTCTATATAGGGGCACAAACTAAATAATTTTTGTAACGGTTTGTGCGCAGAGATTATCACAGTTGCGCCAAGCTCTTTTAAGCATTTTGCATATCGTACAAACTGCATCATGTCACCCAATCCCCATTCTGAAATTATATAGACTGTTTTGTTTGCTAAATCTTGTGGAGTAAGGTCATAATATCTAAGTTGCTTACTTTGTTCTTTAAAGTTACTAAACCTATACTCAAGAAATTCCCAGGTTTCTCGGTTTATTATACCAATGGCAAGCAGAGATTTTGCCAGGCCTAAATATGCTTCTTCAAGATCAGGGTCAAGCTTTATTGTTTTTATGTAATACTGTATTGCTTCTTTAAATTTACCCTGCATTTTAAGCATATACGCGGTATTGTAAGTTGTTACTGCGTTTTTGGGATATAATTTGTCAAGTTGTTTGAGTATCCGTTCTGCTTCTTCAAACTTATTTTCTTTTGCTAACTGTTTTGCGTTTTTAAAATTTTCTTGAAAACTCTGTGCAGGGGTAGTAGCTTGTTGCGTGGTAACTTTTTGTGTGATAGTTTTTTCTTCACAAATTTTTGGAGCTTTGCTTTGGGGGACTTTTTTGGGAGTTTTTTCTTCACGAATTTTGTTTACTTTTTTTTCTGTTAATAACTGCAACTCTTTATAGATATTGTCAGTGACAGTATCCCAATCAAGTGCTTTTGGCTGTTTAAAGATTTTCATATTGGGGTACCATGGTGAAGTTGTTCTGCCTGATATCCAGCGCCAATCTGTGTTATACGGCAGCATAAGCCATACTGGAACCCCGAGTGCACCTGCCAAGTGTGCTATTGCCGTGTCAACTGTTATGACTAAATCAAGCTGTTTCATAATTGCAGCGGTGTCCATAAACGGTCCACTAGAGCTGTCAAAATCGGGACCAAACGTGTTAATAACAAAATGCTCCGGCATATCTTCTATGCGTGATAGAGTTGGATTTTTTTGTAGACTATAGAACTCTATATTTGGAATATGGGAAAGCTTCTCAAGTTTTATAAGCGGTATGCTTCTGTGTGCACAGAGCGGTCTTGATTCGTCATTTTTTAAGTCTGCTTCCCAGCACAATCCAACTTTCGCCTTAGCTTTAGCGAAGGCGGATTGTTCAAAATAATTTTGCCACTTGGTTTCTAACTTTTTATCAGGGAAAATATACGGGATATCTGTAGGAATCTCTTCTTCTTTTGATTGATATATGGCAGGAAGACTCATGATGCTTGCGTAATCATGATATTTTGTGGGCTTTTGACCAATGCAAATAAGTTGGTCTATGTAAGGGCAGTTTGCAAGCAGTTTTTGCAATACCGGTCTTTCGGCAACGATGACATGTGCGCCTTGGTCGTGAAGCAGTTTTGCGTATCGTATAAACTGTATGGTATCGCCAACGCCGCCTTCGGGAACTAAATATATTATCTTGCCGTTTACCGTTCCCTCTTTAATATATTTTCTTAAATTGGGGGCGTTTCTTTTCTCTTGTATTAATCTAAACTCATAATGCTTCCAGCCGTTTTCAAAGTCGCCTTTATATAAATACGCCAGTGGTATAGCATATTTTGCTGGTTCATAGTCAGGGGAAATTTCTAATACTTTATTGTAAAGTGTAATTGCAGAATCTATTTGTCCCGATGTTTTGAGTGAGTATCCTGCATTATACAGTGCGGTCATATTTTTTGGTTCAAGTTTTGCAATTTTTAAAAATAGTTTTGCTGCTTGCTTATACTCACCCTGTGAGCTTAATATACTTGCGATATGAGACATAATAATAGTATCGTTTGGTTTAAGTTCATCAACTTTTTTATAATAATCTAATGCTTGTTTATAGTTTTTTTGTTTTTTATGTATCGATGCAAGCTTTAAAAAAGCGTAGGTAAGGTTTGGCGAGAGCGCAACAACTTGCTCATAATAGGCTACTGCTTGTTCTAGCTTATCTTGTTTTTCTCGTATATGCGCCAATCGCATCATACTATCTATGCTCTCAGGTTCTTGTACAAGGGCTTTTTTATAATACCCGGCCGCTTCATCAAACTGTTCTTTTTTAAAAAATTCAGTAGCTAAATTAAAAAGAGTTTCAAAATTAGCAGGGTTTTGTGCCAATAATTTTTGGTAAGTAATAATGGGATCTTTTTTGTTTTGTTCACTTAGTATTGTTGCGTGTACACACACAGAAAGCATACAAAAAGTGGGTATAGTTATGAGTTTTGTTTTAATTTTCACGGGGCTCCCCTTTGAGATAAAATTTTTTGAAGTTCTTGTATAACATCTTGCATCACATATTCCCAGTTGCCGGGTACTTTTTGCCTAAATAATTTCATGGTTGGATACCAAGGGGAATAGTCTATATTAATCATCCATCTAAAATCGCCAGGTTCTGGAATAAGTACCCATACTGGTACTCCCAGCGCGCCGGCCAGATGCGCAATTGAAGTGTCTACCGTGATAACTAAATCAAGATTTTTTATAACTGCGGCAGTGTCCATAAATCTGCCGTGTGTATTATCAAAATCTTGAGTGAAAATTTTTAGTTTATGGGGGTTTTCTAATTTGCTTATTTGCTCTTCGCCGATAATTTTTTGCAAACTATATACACTTATTTTTTTTAAGTTAAATAATGGCTCAAAATAATGGAGCGCAACTTCACGAGATTTAAAAATATACTGTAATATTTTTGTTTTAAAATTTTTGTTCCCTTGCCAACAGACCCCTATTTTGAAGTTGGGATCTGTTTTTAGTGTATTGTTCCAATGGGTAACAAGTGCACTATCTGCGTATAAATAGGGTATATCACATGGGATGGTCTCGATAGTTGTTTTACATAAATAGGGCATACTTAATAATGGACAGTGATAATCAAATAGTTTGGGGATATGGGAAAGATTGTTAACCTCATCTATGTAGGGGCATAAAGAAAGTAGTGGCACTAGTGCGTTGTTAGCTGATACTAATACAGTTGCGCCCATCTGTTTTGCAACTTGTGCATAGCGAATAAACTGGAACGCATCGCCTAGTCCCTGTTCGGTGTAAATAAATAATGTTTTATTTTGCAATGGCGAGCCGTCCCATATTGGTTTTGCAAGTTGTACTTTTGGGATATTATGTGCAGCCCATCTATGTTCATAAAGTTTCCAGCCGTTTGTAAAATCTCCAGCGGTAAGATAGGCCAAGCCCATACCAAACCGTATGAAATCAGAATTAGGGTTTAATTTAAGTGCTTTCTCATAAAAATAGAGTGCTTTGCCTAATTTTTTTTGTCTTTTGAGCGAGTTTGCAATATTGTAACATATTTCTGCAGAATCTGGGTGTTTTTCAAGTAGTTCTTTATATATTTTTAACGCTTTTTTATTATTATTAATAAGCCCCAAAATGCCTGCGTACTCGTTTAATAGATCACTATTATTACTCTGTCGAGCAGCAATATGATAGTGGTATAGTGCTGCATCAAACAGCTCTTTTTCATAATATATTTTTGCGATATTTGTATGCGCTATTATATTATTAGGTTCTATATCTAATAAATTATAAAAATAATTAAGTGCATCTTCGAATAATTTTTCTTCTTTACAGCAGGTGCCCAACTGTATAAGAGCTTTGATATATGCTGGTTTGAGCTCAATTGCTTTTTTATATTGTTTTATTGCCTGTAGATATTCGCCCTCTAATTGGAGTATAATGCCCATATTAAAATATACTTGTGGGCACTCAGGCTGTATATGGGAAGCTTTTTCATATAGCTCATATGCCTCATGATTTTCATTAACTTTTAATAATAAATTGGCGCAGTTAAAGTGCGCAAAAAAATGATTTGGATTAATATCTATAACTTTTTTATAACTTTCTATCGCGTTAGTAACTGAGTTTTCAATTTGTGAGTTCTCGAGAAAACTTTTTGCTTGTTGCAAATAATAATCTTGTAAGTAGTGGTTACTCTTATTTGTGTGATAATGTGTGTGATTATTTGCTGACGCACACAATAATGTGAGCGCCAGCAATAAAATTACTCTTTTTTTAACTATTTTTTTAATCATAGCTAACTATAGTTAATTATATGTTATTTGGGCTGTACTAGCTCTTTAATCTCTTTTTTTACATATTCTTTTAAATTGTTTATATATTCTGCTTTTTTGACTAAGTCTACAAATGTTTTGTTTAACACTGACTTGTCTTCAAGCCATGAGATTTGTGTATCGATATAAAAGAGTTGTGAGTTTATTTCGTACAGTTTTTCTGCTAGTTCGTCCAGTTTTTCAGAATCTGTGTCATACAGCTGTGATATTTCTCTTACTTTTTCTTCTTGGGCTTTTAATGCTTGCTTTGTTGCTGTTGTTTTTGTTGTTGTTGAGTCTTTTGTTTTTTCTTCTTGTATCTTGAGAATAATAAGTGCGTCTAGTGCTTCTTCAAACGCCATATCACTTGCTTTGTGGAACTTTATTGGGGTGTTTGTCTCTTCTTTTCTTTTTTCTTTTGGGGTATCTTTTGCTTGGTATTTTTTAGTAGCGCTTGTAGTATGTGTATTTTGTTTGCCAAGAATTTTGCATAATGCTTGTTTAACTTCTTGTATGACGCCTTCCCAGTCACCAGGACTGCTTTGCCTAAACAATCTCATATTTGGATACCAAGGGGTTTTTAATGTTTTGAGCATCCAGCGCCAATCTGCAGGATTAGGAAGTAGATTCCATACCGGAGCTCCCAAAGCAGCTGAAATGTGACAGACTGAAGTATCTACTGTGATAACAAGATCAAGATTTTTAATTACCGCTGCGGTATCCATAAATCGTCCGTGAGTGTTGTCAAAATCTCCACCAAATGTGTGTATTTCAAAATCTATCTCAGCAAGTTGTTCTTCTCCATTCATTTTTTGTAGGCAATAGAGGCTTACTCCAGGAATTTCTGCTAATGGTTTAAAGAGGCTTGCATGCATCGATTTTGCTTGAACGGTATGTCGAAGTGCTTGAGTTCTGTACCCTCTGTTTCCTTGCCAGCAAATACCAATTTT
>Ga0180433_10008164_pt1 | contig 13136 bp, 12 predicted proteins | sample SS_ome_8_FD_132980 | JGI IMG/M metagenome (GOLD analysis project Ga0180433, IMG submission 132980) | Hypersaline lake sediment archaeal communities from the Salton Sea, California, USA - SS_1_D_1 metaG | ecosystem: Environmental > Aquatic > Non-marine Saline and Alkaline > Hypersaline >... | reverse complement strand
GTATTACCAATTAATTCACTGCCCTCAGGTACGCGAATTTCATGAATCCTGTAATCGATACCATAAACATCCTGAAAATAGGACATTGAACCGGATCCCTTGGTACTACTTTCACTCTTGGTTTTTGGCAATACAAATCTACCGGCTATGACGAAATAAGTGATACCAACCACAACCAGCGCCAGGCCAATGGGGGTTACCGAGAAAAGCCCCCAGGTCTCCATTTGCTGCTCAGGAGACAAGGCCTTGTTCGATGTCAATATCAGGTCATTAAGCAGGATTAGTGGGCTTGAACCTACCATGGTCATGGTGCCGCCAAGGATCGCGGTAAAACCCATAGGCATCAGCAGTCGTGACATCGGCAATCCGGAACGTGCCGAAATACGTGATACAACCGGCAGAAAAAGGGCAGCAGCACCGACATTCTGCATGAAAGAAGAGATGAATCCGACGGTAGCAGAAATAATCGGGATAATGCGTACCTCGGTGACGCCGCCTATTTTCAGAATAAAAGCCGCCACGCGCGTCATCAGTCCTGTCTTGTCCAGTCCGGCGCCGATAATCATTACGGCAATAATCGAAATTACGGCATTGGAAGAAAAGCCATCAAACAGGTGATGAGTATCTACAAGGCCCTGCTCCAGCCCCATCACAGGTGCCAGCAATGATGTCAGCCCCAGCAGCACCATGACCGTTGCAGCAGCAACATCAACCTCAATAACTTCAAAAACAAACAGGAAAATAGTCAGCAGCAAAATAGCCGTTACCCAGGCGATCTCAATGGTCGGCACGATAGTGGCAAGATAGGCTGCAAACAGAGCAAAAATCAAAGCTGCGATCATCTGTGTTTTGGTTAAACAGCCTGCACAGGGCTTAGCCATCTCATCATCAGACAAGGCAGTCATGATTAAGTCTCCATAAACTTGTATTTGCTTGGTACGGCACCCGGCTTCAGAAACACACAGGGACAACCATGTGAATTATGCGGGCTTTGAAACCGGCTAAATTTTTCAATATTAACTTATATAAGCATTTTCTAAAAGCTTCACCTTTATTTTTGCCAACAATTCGGCATACCTTGAAAACAACATAAACAAAACCAGGAATTATTCATATAATCAAAAGAACTGATCTCAAGAAAAAAGGAAAACAAGCAATGAAAATGAAGCCCCTTGCCGCCAGTGCCGCATTACTACTGACCCTTAATGCCTGCCAGACCCTGGACCCGTATACACGTGAAGAAAAAACTTCCAATGCCACCAAGGGAGCTGCCATTGGTGCCGGGGTTGGCATTGTTGCCGGACTGATCAGTGGCGATAACTCTCGAGAAAGGCGTGAACGGGCCCTCATTGGCGCTGGTATCGGTGCTCTAACAGGCGGTGGAATCGGCTATTACATGGATGTGCAGGAGACCAAGCTACGCCAACAACTGGAAGGTACCGGTGTAAGCGTTACCCGCTATGGCGATGAGATTGTCTTGAACATGCCTGGCAATATTACCTTTGCCACTGACAGCACCGAGTTACGTGGAGATTTTCTCGATGTACTCGACTCTGTTGTTATCGTTCTCAAAAATTATGAAAAGACCATGATTGAAATCACCGGTCATACAGATAGTACCGGCGCTGCCAGCTACAACCAACAGCTTTCAGAACGCAGGGCCGATGCTGTAGCACGCTATTTACGTTCAACTGGTGTCTTGTCTGCGCGAATTGCAACACAGGGCCTTGGTGAACAGTATCCTATCGCATCCAACACGACTCCTGGTGGCCGCTCACAAAACAGGCGCGTGGAATTGAGGCTGGTACCTATCACAGGGTGAGGCATGAGAATAATCAGCAGATAGTTGAATTCACAAAGGTGAGAGCAAGACGCGAAAAGCTTCTTGATTGACTGGTTTTGCTACAGAAGCGGCATTTCAATAGAGAGCTAAAAATGAACGGTTACCAGCGTAACATCATCCAACTGCTTACCGTCTCCCTGAAACTCCTGCCAGCTTGCAATAATCCTTTCTTCCTGCTGATTCGCTGCACTGGCCTCGACAGTAGCCAGCAGCCTGTCAAGGCCAAACTGTTCTCCAGCCTGGTTTTCAGCTTCAGTCAGACCATCCGAATAGACTACCAGGGCATCACCAGGCTTCATGGTCAGTTTATGAAATTGAAACTCATCCTCTGATTTATCAACGATACCCAGAGGCACATCAGTAGAGTCATAGGTTGTAGAAACTTTACCGGTTTCAGCATCCTTGAAAAGTATCTTTGGCATGCCGCCATTCCAAAGCTCGATTTCATTGGTCGCAGCACTGTAGCGCAAAAAAGCACAACACATGAACATATTAACTGGCAGGAAGTTTTTCAGCTTGTAGTTGAGTTCCCTTAGAATCGAGCCCTGATCCAGGTTCTTCCGTGACATGGTATAAAAAGTTTCTGTAACCGGAACAGTACCCACAGCCGCAGGCAATCCATGTCCGGTAAAATCATTAACAAGCACCATCCAGTCACCATTGTCCATGGCTGCCTGTAATACAAGGTCTCCACTGAACAATTCTGCTGGATGCACTGTGGAAGTCACATTGGGAATATCGTCTTTACGCTGACTGAGCGCCGTATTAAGAATGGACTCAGCCAATTTCTGCTCATCATCTATGCGGGCCTGGATTTCCTGTAGCTTTTGATTCTGTTCAATCTGCAGGTTATGAAGTTTGCGGATACGCTGCATCGCAAACAACTTGGAATTAAGCAATACAGCATCGATCGGCTTGGTCAGATAATCATCCGCCCCTTCCTGAATACATCTGGCCATACCCTGGTGTTCATCAAGTGCTGTCACCATGATTATCGGTATAAAACGCTCACCCAGATATTCTTTGATAACACGGGTCGCTTCATAACCATCCATGACGGGCATCATGATATCCATGAAAATAAGGTCGATGGCTTGAGATTTAACGATATCGAAAGCTACTTGACCATTTTCTGCCTCGACAACCTGGTAGCCCTGCCGGGAAAGCAGTGCATTAAGCAATTTGCGGTTTGGCAGAACATCGTCGACGATCAGAATCGTTGTATCGGAATTATCGGACATGGAATCAACGGAAATTTGCAGCTTATGATTATTGGTTAACCAATGTAACGACCGCTGACTGGCAAACTTTACATAAAAAAAGCCCGACAGAAATGAACCTGTCGGGCTTTTTTGTTTCAGAATCTGGCCGCAGCCAGATTTGGAAGCAGGTCTTACTTGGCTTCAGGAGCAGCAGGAGCCTGAGGAGCTACTGGAGCATAACCGTAACCGTATGGGTAGCTGTTGCTGTAACCACGGCCATCAAAAGCACCGTTTGAAGCAGCATTGTAGTAACCGTTGTAGTTACCGTCCCAGTTAGTTTTGGCGTTGCCTTTACCGCGACCTTTGAAAGTCATGGTGAATTCGGTATCCATGTCGCCAGAACCAGAAGCATCACCAGTACCGCGACCGTCGCTGTAACCGTAGCCGTTACCGTCGAAACGACCGTCAGTGTTATAAGAACCATTGTCACTGTCCCAGAAAGCAGATGCCTGTGAAGTTGCAACGATAGCAGCGATAGCAATAATTTTTTTCATGATATGTCTCCAATTAAATTTATAAAAACTGTTAAAATCTTCGGTGAGTTGTTTAACTCATTGGCGACCAGTATATAAGTATTTTCTAATTAAGCAACTACTAATTAAGTTTTTTCTTATATTTGGTGATTTTAATTCCTACCGGTAAAGTCATGCTAAAAATTGGAACAAAGAATTATCTGCAAATCATTCAGTTAGTGGAGCACGGCGCCTACCTTGATGGCGGTAAGCACAATAAAGTTCTGTTGCCACGCAGATATGTCCCAAAAGCTTTCCAGCCAGGCGACTGGCTGGATGTGTTTGTGTACTATGATTCGGAAGACCGGATTATCGCCACCACCCGTCAACCTTATGCCGAGGTTGGGCAGTTTGCTTATCTAAAAGTTGTCGATGTCAACAAAACAGGTGCTTTTCTGGATTGGGGACTGGAAAAGGACCTGTTGGTACCCTTCCAGGAACAAATCAGCCGATTAAAGAAGGACAATTCATACACCGTCTATCTCTATCTTGACCGAAAAACAAAACGCATCACTGCAACTACCAAGATTGATCGCTACCTTAAAGAACAAAATAAAGGGAAATACAAAAAGCATGACGCTGTCGACATCATGGTCTGGAGACAAACCGAAATTGGCTATTCGGTTATTATCGATAATGAATATCTGGGGCTGTTATATAAAAATGAACTGTTTCGCCCGATTCGATATGGTCAAAAGCTCAAGGGCTTTATAAAAAGTATCAGGGATGACGACAAAATCGATATAACCCTGAACAGGAACAAGAAACAGACAAGCGAAACCTTGACTGAGAACATTCTGCACTACCTGAAAGACAACAATGGTATATCAACCATTACCGATAAAAGCACTCCTGAAACCATTTATACCGAATTCAAAGTAAGCAAAGCTAATTTCAAGCGTGCTGTGGGGCGTCTGTTAAAATCCGGAAAAATTGTGATTGGCAAGGATCAGATCAGATTGAAGGAACTATAATGCAGAACTCCCGCATACACGGGAGTTACCCCTACTACGACATCTCGCCTGGATAATCTGCAATACCCGGGTTATCAGCCACACCCACCAGTTTAGGATGGTTAATTTTTGGTAATCGTAATACGTTATCACTACTACGTGTAGCAAGAATATAGTCGCGTACAACATCCCACATGAGGCGACCTTCAGGCGTACGATTAACACTTGCCCAACCGGCAACCTTGTAGGTTTTGTCTGGCTCAATAACGTGACCATTATCCAGCCTGGCTTCTGTAATACGCTCATAGATTGGTTTGGAAGGATCGATGGTATAGTCCATACCACCAACACGTACCATGTCTCCTCCAGACTGAAGATAGGGGTCCGGATCAAACAGGTTATCTGCTACTCCTTCAAGTGTTCCCAGCAAATCTTTACCCGTCATTTCGGCAACATAGGTTTCGCCATAGGTCATTGCACACTGGGTCATGACATCTTCCATCGTAATCCAGTCACCCTTCAATGTGGTGGTACCCCAGCGCACACCCGCTGACATGGCAACATCAGCCTGGTATTCATGACGCAGGGCATTACACAGAATCTGGTCCCAGGTACCCATAAAGTTTCCACGACGATAAAGAACCCGGTCTGCGATCGCCAGTTTCTCGGAGAGTATTTCTTCGTAGGTCTTACCTACCCTTTTCTTGTTAAAAAACTTGTCACTGGCACGACTTTCAATGATCTTGTCATCGTATTTTGTCTGGCGCATCTGGTTGATATAGGCATCCATTTCCTTGTCAGCTTCCAGCCAGTTACTGATAACGGGAAGCATATTGTATTCCATGGATTTAATCTCGCCGTCCTGGATATCAAAATCCATAACACCAACATATTTACCATTGGAACCGGCATTGGTCACCCAGCATTCATTGCCTTCAACATTTACTACCTTGACCGGTTTTGGCATTCCATCATGCGTATGGCCACCGAATACAGCATTAAGGCCAGGTACTCTTTCAGCCATCTTGATATCAACATCCATACCGTTGTGAGAAAGCAGTACTATGGCATCGGGCTTTTCTTCTTCTCGTATCTGTTCAACCAGTTCAATCATGTCTTCTTCACGCAACCCAAATGACCAGTCCGGGAAAAACTCCTGGGGATTGGCGTTGGCAGTACGCGGAAACGCCTGACCGACAATACAGATACGGGCGCCATTAATTTCCTTGATGACGTAGGGCTGGAAAGCATGGCCTGAATCTTCATCATAGAGACCGCGGCCATCAAAACGTTCTACCATCGCAGGATACTCATCACCGAATAGAGCATCTTCCTTAACCTTCACATTCTGACCAATGAAATCCCCTTTGAAGAGGGCAACATTACTGAGCACTTCATCTTCACGGTAAGTGAATTCCCAATGGCCAACCATTACGTCCAGGCCGAGGATATTGGATGCTTCCACCATATCCACGCCACGTGTCCATAGAGAGGTACCAGAACCCTGCCATAAATCTCCGCCATCAATAGTCAGGGTATTGTTTTTACCTCCAGCCTGTTTTCTGAGGCCGTCCAGCAGGGTTTTCAGATGAGCAAAACCACCTGTTTTGCCGTACTGTGCAGCATCATGTTCAAAGTTCAGGTAGGTATAGGCATAAGATTCCGGGGTATTCGGCTCTAATCCCATTGCCTTGAGCAGTTTCTTGCCAACCAGATGTGGCGGTCTGCCATAAGCATCAGCAACACCAAGGTTCACGTTGGGCTCGCGAAAATAAACAGGCTTTAACTGGCCGTGAACATCAGTGATATGCAGTAGCCTGACATTACCTTTCATGGGCAGATCATAAAATCCAGCTGGGGGCTTGTTGGAACTGAAAGCCTGTCCAGGAATCAGTGCAGGAATTACTGCAGCTCCCGCACCCAGGCCCATGATTTTAAGAAAGTCACGTCTATCAAGTTTTCGCATGGTAAATATCCGGCTAAATAACAGAGAAAAACACTGTTTTTTATTATTCAGGGTAATGGTCGCTCCCGGCTTCCTGCCTACCGCGACATAGCGTACGTCCTGTACATAAAAAAGGCCTGAAAAACAGGCCTTGTTTTCCAGGGATTCTTATCAATCTACAGATCCCCGCTGGGCGGGGATTGATACAATCAATAGATTTCCCTAAGGTTAAAAATTACTTAACCTTGGAAGTGACGGTTTCAGTTCCGCCTTTGTTATCTTTCCAGGTCAGTGAAATTTCATCACCTTTGGCACCGGCATATTTGAATGCCAGGTATGGGTTTTTGGAAACACCACCGCTCCAGTTGGCAGTCAGAACTTCCTTGCCATTCGCAGTACAGGTAATTTCATTAATGAAGTGCGCTGGAACCAGTTTGCCTGTTTCCTTGATTTTACGCAGGCCGGTTTCCATTGGGTGGTTCATCAGAGCCTTTACAGTGACTTCGTCTTTTTTGAATCTTGCTTTAAGCTTTGTAGCAGCCATTCTCGTTATCCTCTATATAAATTCATTACTGGTAAGAACATGGTTCAAACGGAAATTAACCGCCGCAACCACCGATGGTGACTTTCACACCAGTTCTGGCACTGTACATTTTTCCACCTGCTTTACAGACAGCAATAACATCACCGGTTTTACCCAGTTTAATACGAGTAGCTGCATAAGCCTTGGCACCTTCACCCATGGTGAAAGTAGCAACCAGCGGAGTTCCGTTGGCAGCTGCCAGCAGAGCAATTGATTCAGTGCCTTCCAGTTCAGACTCAATGGTAATAGGCACGACAGCACCGTTTTCAGCAATTTCAGGAGCCTTGATCTTGATTTTGTCAGAGGCCTCGGTTGCGTTGGTACCCAAAAGACTATCCAGGGCATCAGGAACCTTTCTTGCACTGAAAGCTTTTTCAGGCCAGGCGGCCATAACAGCTGATGGGGCAAGCAGACCAGCGCTGGCAGCGACACCCAGTGTGCCCGCAGCAACAGAGCCTTTCAGAAATACGCGACGCTTGTAGTTAGCATTCATTATCTTCTTTCTCCGAATCGAGTTAATAATTATTTAGAGCAGAACCATTATATGTACATAGATTCTGGTTATATGTCTATGGTTTTGTCAAACTTTAGACAATAAATCACAGCATTGGTTTCGCATTTTTTTGATCCATGGCCTGCTGGTAACCCATTTCAGCCTGGAACCTGGCAGTTTTCAGCAGTGACATGGCTTTATCATAATCACCTGCCTCAGCCGCTTTTTGTGCGATTCCCACGTAGCTACCCTTCACTGTACTACCATCTGGCTTAACCCATTTTACGAACTTGGATTTCTTCCATCGGGTATCTCGCCATTCACCACCAACACTGGCTGCCTTGTCAACTGCTGCATTGACCTCTTTCAGCATTTCTTCGTACGCCAGTTTTGCAGACTCGTCAACTTTAGGTGCTGAAGCACCAAACAATGGTCCAGCATCTTTCTGAGCCATGGCCTGTTGGTAACCCATTTCACCCTGGAATTTGGCGACTTTCAGCAATTTGATTGCCTTGCCGTAGTCTCCGGCTTCTGCCGCCATTTTCGCAATACCAACATAACTGCCTTTGACGGTTTTTCCTTGCGGATTTTTCCATTTAACGAACTTGGATTTTTTCCAGCGGGAATCGCGCCACTCACCACCAACGCTGGCTGCCTTATCAAGGGCAGCATTGGCGGCTTTGAGGGCCATTTCATAGGCAGCTTTTTGACCGCCCGCAGATTGGCCCCCAGCAGGAGCATTCAGCTTCATACCGACTTCAATGACGTCCGGGTTTGTTATCTGTGGATTGACCTCCAGCAAAGCACTCATTTCCACGCCCATGCTTTCGGCGATTTCAAACAGGGTGTCCCCTCGCTTGACTTCGTAAGCACCGGCATTAGCAGCGGAGACAACCAAAAGGATGCCAGCTGCAACAGCGGAAACTTTACGATTAAACTTTTTCTTCATCGTTAAATCTCCTTTGCTTACTTACGGTAAGCCGGGCCATTCCATTCGAGTCCATTGGACAGGGAAGTGTGGAAATACTCAAGGTTACGATACTCTTCGCCCTGATTTTTGAAGGGTTTGGCACGAACCTGCTTGTTACAACCGCCATAGCGGCGCTGGATAGTACCGAAACCATCATTGTTTTTCGTATCAGCCAGTTCCCACTTGCGACGCCAGACAGGGAAGTGAGAAACCTGACCGACAACCGGGCTGAGCAGTTCGGAACGCACGTTCATACCCGCCTGGTAAACATGGCAGTCAGCGCAAGAAAGATTCAACTGGCCGCGTTTGGTGTAAAAGAATTTTTTACCTGCCTCATAGGCCGCTATCGCTTCCGGCTCATCGGGAACGACGACATTGATTTTCTGTCCACGTGCCTGTAACGCGATGTAGGCAGAAACATGAGCCAGGCTACCTCTTTTGCCTTTCAACGGTTTTTCACCATTGTCAGTCAGACACTTGTTTATATCGCCTTCCAGGGTCACAACCCTTTTGAGTTCGCTGTTCCAGTACGGGTATTTTGCCCTGATTTTGGTGACATCATCGCCAAAACAGCTGGCGAAGGTTTTACCGTTGGCAAACGGCGTGTTGTAAATTTCTTCGCCTTTGGCCGCAAAGTCTTCCCATGGCGGGAACTCTTCAATGTTTTCAAACTGCATGTAGAGACTTTCGTCTAGCGCATAGGAACCGTCATTGAGAGACTCAATTTCTACGCCTGGAAATTTCTTCATGAAATAATCTTTAAGTTCGTCCACGTGCTTCGTACTGTCGGCTGAAACCGAACCAGTACCCAGTGAAACCGACGCAGCGAGCAGCACTGAAAGATACTTTCGCATTTTATAATCCTCTTAAAATCAATATTTGTAATTCTGCTAATTCTGATGTTTGAAAACAGCCGGATCAAAGCGAGTAAACATACTCAGTGATCAGGTCGATTTCCTTGTCAGACAGTGCGCCATGCTTGCCGAAAGGAGGCATTGGCGTGTGTGGATTAGCCGCGGTGGCATCCCAGATCTGGGCACGCAGTTTCGCTTTATCTGGATAACGGGCTTTCATTGCAATAAGAGGAGGTCCGATGTTACCTGGCATTACACCATCACCCATGGCATGGCAGCCGAGGCAATTACCTTTTTTACGATCTTCAGCGATCTTTTTTCCTTGTGCAATCGGATCATCGGCCGCCATGGCCGCGCTGGACAATACAGCTGAAGAAATGACAAGTGCACTGATAAATCTTGCTATCCTTTGGACAGGTTTAGTCATTTATTAATACTCCAAACAAGATGTTTTATAGTTATGAGAAATGCTGATAGTTATTAGCTTTTTTAGACAGCAACCTAACTATAGTAACAAAAGGAATTATTACAAGCCAAATGACTGACTAAAAAACTAAACTTTACCATCAGTGTCAGTGTTGCAATTAAACACCAGGCTGAATATAGGAAGATATAAGGAATCTTATTAAGGTTTTCCCTGACTCATCTCAAGGGAGAGAACCATGCGCATTAAGTCTGACAGGGATTCAGCCTGCATCTTCTCCATAACCTTGGAGCGATGCGCCTCAACCGTCGACTGCGTTACATGCAATTCATCGGCAATAATCTTGTTGCGCTTGCCGCGTGTAATCAGATTCATCACTTCCCGCTCGCGCTTGGTTAAGGTTTCCATGCGTTCCTGTATTTCAGCAATGCGCGTTGCCTGGCCGCGTTTGGAAGCGTCAATTTCAATGGCGCGATGTACACTATCGAGCAGGCGCTGGTCATTAAAGGGTTTTTCAATGAAATCGAGGGCTCCCTGACGCATGGACTCCACGGTCATCGGTATATCACCATGACCAGTAATAATAATGATCTGCGGGTGCAGGTTTTTTTCATTGAGTTTTTTCTGTAACTCAAGGCCGCTCATGCCGGGCATACGCACATCAGTGATGACACAGCCTGGAATCGTTGCATCAAACTGATCCAGAAATGCCTGGGCAGAATCAAAAGCAGATGCCCTCAGGCCGACGGATTCCATCAACAAAACCAGTGCGTCGCGAACCTCGCTGTCATCATCGACAATAAATACGGTGGTCTTACTGACCATACTAATTCCCCCCTCTGGAATAAGGCAATGTGAAACTGAATACAGTATTGCCCGGTGAAGTATCTTCAACAGCCAATCTGCCTTTGTGTGCTGAAATTATCCCCTGACTCAAAGACAAACCCAGCCCCATGCCATGTTCCTTTGTTGTTTTAAATGGAGTAAACAAGGTACGGGAAACTTGTTCTGATATCCCCTGCCCGCTATCCTGCACTCTGATTATTATATGTTCTTTATCGAGAACAGCTGTGGTTATTGTCAACTTGCGTTGCTGTTTGTCAACAAGGCTTAACGAATCAATCGCATTTCGTATCAAGTTCAACAGGACCTGATCGATATGGATATGTTGCGCCATGACCTCAGGCAAATCAGCTTGCAGTTCGGTCGTCACCTTAACACCTGTCCTGGCCAGTTCTGCCTTTACCAGCAGCAGCACTTCGTCAACCAGTTTATTGATATTAATTCTTGATAATTCCGGCTCCTCCTTGCGTACAAACTTGCGTAAATGCTTGATGATTTCACCCGCATGTCTGGCCTGAATACCAATTTTTTCCAGGATTTCGACAACACGTGATGCCGAGCTGCCCTGTTCCAGCAATCTGATGCTGGCATCGGCATTTGTGGCAATGGCAGTAAGAGGTTGATTGAGTTCGTGCGCGAGCCCTGAGGCCATTTCCCCCATAGTGCTCAAACGGGCGACATGAGCCAGTTCACTCTGGTATTTCCTGGCAGCTTCTTCACTTTTACGTTTATCGCTGATATCACGAAATACCACGACGCTACCCACAACTTTTCCATGCTCATCCTGGACGGGATTGCAGCTGTATTCCACTGGAAAGCTGCTGCCATCTTTGCGCCAGAACAAATCGTCTTCGACAAAACGTGATTTATTCTCACAAAATGTTTTATAGACCGGACACTCCTCAGCTGGATGAGGACTACCATCCACACGCGTATGATGCAGAATTTCATGCTGGTTGAGACCGATAATTTCCTCACCGGTCCATCCCGTAATCTCCTCCATGGCCTTGTTAACGAAAGTGGAGTTTCCCTCCAAATCAACGCCGTAAATGCCATCAGCGACTGAATCCAGTATCTGCAAATGATGCTGTTCCAGAAGATGTTTGGACTCTTCCAGTTTTCTATGCAGGCGATAAATAAACAGCGTCATCGCTGACAACAAAACAATCAGCAGCCCAATTATGAGAATAGAGAAAAAGTAACGTGAAAAAACATCCTTAAGGGTAAAGCGCCTAATCTGGTCGTAGGGTGCCAGTGATAATTCTTTTAATAGATCATGTACTGGCTGGTATTCCAGGGGTATCGTCCATCCGGCATAGTCCCCCCACTGCGCAGCAGGATCAAGCTGACTCATTTGCAGCAAGGCAATAGCTACACGTTGCGCAAGCTCTTCAGAAGTGTGCCTTAATTTACTGAATGGCCATTCCGGGTACAACGAAGTACTTAAAATGACTTGAAAATTATCATTATGCTGTTGATTGATGATTTTTATCTTTGTCAGGTCAATCAACCCCTCATCGGCCATGCTGTCAAGAATACCGGTTCTTACCGTACCAAAATCCACCTTGCCGGAAATCACGGCGTTGACCACCTCATCATGAATACCACCAAAAGAGACACTGGCCAGGTCATCATGGAGATCAATACCGATTTTTTTCATTTCTCTCCATGCCATTTGGAATCCTCCCAATGATGTTTTGTCGACAGCCATCATTGAGTGTCCAACCAGGTCATTTAAAGTATTGATATCCGCTTGGTTGACAGACGTAAAAATAACACCGCCAAAGACATTTTGAGCCTGTTCTGAAACAAGGTTATTCATGGTAGCAATTCGGGAAATACGATGTTTGACTTCCATTACAACGTAAATACCGGAATTAACTAACAGAAAATCAACTGCAGCCGCTTCAACTGCCGGTTCAATCTCATCGAAATCAAGCGGTATGATGCTGAATTCCATCCCCTCAATCTCACGGGTCAGGTAGTCCGCGGTTGGAGTCCAGTGGCGCAGGGTACTGACATCTCCCCTGTGACTGAGCACGCCAATTTTCACTTCTTCAGCATAGCCGACTCCATTTATAACTAAAAACAATAATAATACTGACCCCAGGTAATGAACTCGTGAATAGAAATCGAACATCGGCAACAACCTTTAGTACTTTAATTCTTTTAATATAAGCAATTTCTAAATTAGTTCTTGCTATTTTAGTATTTACTTATATACTTGTGTTCAATGAATGAGGAAACTCATCAGTGATCTTAACAGGTTTAACAGATTTATTTTGGAGAGGAATCATGAAAAAAATTATTGCTATCGCTGCCATCATCGCAACTTCCCAGGCTTCTGCCTTCTGGGACAGTGACAACGGTTCATACAACACTGACGGTCGTTTCGACGGAAATGGATACGGTTACGGAGACGGCTATGGCCGTGGAGATGCTTCCGGTTCAGGC
>Ga0180433_10008163_pt1 | contig 13137 bp, 10 predicted proteins | sample SS_ome_8_FD_132980 | JGI IMG/M metagenome (GOLD analysis project Ga0180433, IMG submission 132980) | Hypersaline lake sediment archaeal communities from the Salton Sea, California, USA - SS_1_D_1 metaG | ecosystem: Environmental > Aquatic > Non-marine Saline and Alkaline > Hypersaline >... | reverse complement strand
TTCAGAATGCGGATTATTCTTAAGAGGGCCAGACTAATTTACCTGATTCTTCTGCTGGTCTATATCCTGAGTTACACGGCAGGCTTCTTGGCTGGAAAAATGAATTGGGCCGATATCCAATCCCTCCAGCAAAATCCGGTCCTTAAATTCTCAAGCACCCTTGAATATCAGATACCGGGTTACTCCCAACTGCTCAAAGCTTATAAAAGCTGGCACGATAAACATCGCAATGAATATCTTTTCCAGAAAAATAAATGGGGATTGGGGGCACTCATTTTTATCAATAACTTTTTTATCGCCAATCTAACTATGATCATTCGCGCGCTGTTAGTTCTTCCCATGGCGCTTATTATCTTTGGACGTTTTTTCCAGGGTGTGGTCTTTGCCCAGACACCTGCGGGCGGGAGAATGCTTATTATTTTTCTCATGGAATTCGGCGGTTATTTTTTAACCATAGGCGCTGCACTTAACCTGGTTTTTTGGACCCTTCTTCCAAAAGTATTCCGGTTCGAGAAACGAAGGAATGCCTTAACTGCAGGATTAAAGCTTTTAGGTCTGGTCTATTTAGTCTCCGGTATATTTATACTTCTGGGCAGTATTTTGGAAACCCGTCTTATATTCAGCTTCTTCGGAGGAACTTCATAAATAAGAGAAAAAAAATGAAAAAAACCACTTTATTTATCCTGGTCACAGGCCTCGCTCTTTTCCTCCTCCAGGATTGTGCCCCTGAATTTAAACCTAAAATTATCCCTCGAGAGCAGCCGTTTTGGCTAGGCCTTCACGTCTTGATCGAAAACAAACCGGCTGCAGAAGCACTGCTTTCTGAGCTGCCTGCTCTGGCCGCTGTCGGCATCAACCTGCTGATCTTCGAGATCGATTATAATTATGAGTATGTCTCTCATCCGGAACTGCGGGGCGAAGACCCTATTTCAAGAGAGACCGTCAAGAAGGTGGTTGAATTTTGCCAGGGCCACAAGATCCGTTTGATCCCAGAATTTCAATCCTTGGGCCATCAGTCATGGGCAGAAAAAACCTTTCCCCTCCTGATAAAATACCCCGAGTTTGACGAGACGCCGGGCCAGTTCCCTGAGAATAAAAAAATCTACTGCCGGAGCTGGTGTCCTCTTCATCCTGATGTCAATCCGATCATCTTCGCACTCTTTGATGAACTGCTCGAGGTTTTTGAAGCCGATGCTCTTCATGTCGGTATGGACGAGGTTTTCCTCATCGGAAGTGAATACTGTACGCGCTGCCGGGGAAAGGATCCTGCTGAACTCTTTGCCAAAGCGGTTAATGATTACCATCAACATTTGGTCAAGAAGCGAGGGGTAGAGATGCTGATGTGGGGAGACCGGCTCCTCGACGGCGAAATAACCGGCTACGGAGAATGGGAGGCATCACTGAATGGAACTCATCCAGCCATTGATCTTATTCCCAAGAACATCATCATCTGCGACTGGCATTACGAGCAAATGAAAACTTACCCCTCCATCCCCTTCTTCCTGAACAAAGGATTCCGTGTTCTCCCGACCAGCTTTAAAGACCCCAAACAGACCAAGAAGCTGATCGATTATTCGCTGGCCTTCCCCTCGGAACGAATGCTGGGCCATCTCTGCACGATCTGGAAGGCTCCGGAAGAAGGAAAAACTTCCCGCTGGCCGCCTCTTCTTGCGGCAGCCAAAAGACTAAGGGAAATAGGTGTTCTGACCGGACCTATGACCAGGAAAAAAGATATAGAATAGCTGCAGCATCAAACAGAAATAAAGAATCCATAGAGATACATAAAATGACCTGTTTTTGGGAAAAATTTCTTTTAGAAGTCACTGGATAATTGAAGTCGTTAATGGGAATACTTCTATTCATACCGGAGTTCATCAACTGGATCGGCCAGGACAGCTTTTATTGCCTGAAAACTTATCGTCAGCCAGGCTATAACTAGGGTCAGTATTCCGGCTGCAATAAAAATCCACAGCCCAAAATTAATGCGGTAGGTAAAATTCTGAAGCCAGCGCTGCATAAAAAAATAGGCAATCGGCCAGGAGATCAGGTTGGCAATAACAATCAGACGGGTGAACTCCATCGACAGCATCAACCATAATCTGGAGACTGAAGCCCCTAAAACTTTACGAATTCCGATCTCTTTTTTCCGCAGCTCCGTCATGAAAGAAGAAAGTCCGAAAAGACCAAGACAGGAGATAAATATCGCCAACCATGAAAAGGCATAAAACAGGGAGCTTATTTTTTGGTCCTGATTGTACCATCTCCCAACCGCCTCATCATAAAAATGATACTCAAAGGGATATTGGGGGACAAATTTTTTCCAGATCCCTTCCAAGAAGGAAACGGTTTCCTCGATCCTTTGGGATCGGATCCTGACAACTATAAAACGCATAATATCAGGAATATCTGTCAAGATAAGTGGCTCGATGGAAAAATGCATGGAACGAAAATGAAAATCCTTGACAACCCCGATAATCATAAACTCAACACCCCAAAAAGTGAAATCCTTTCCTAAAGAAGAATCCTCTCCGATCGCTCTTGCAGCTGTTTCATTAATGACCGCACCCTCCCTTTCAGCCTCCTTCGATCCCTTGGAGAAAAAATGTCCTTCGATCAATGGAATCTTAAATGTATCTAAAAAATCATCGCTCACCGAAAAAAGAAACCATGTTTTACTTTTTTCCGGATCCCTTCCGGACCATCTGTCTGCTGGCCCTGATAGCATGATACCCTGAGCTGGCATGGCCGAAGTCAGACTCGTGTTTAGAATACTTGAATGGCTGAGCAGTTCATGCTTAACTGCTTGATATTTTTGACCGAGATCTCCCCTTAGTGGCATATACAGCAAGTGGCTTTGATCAAATCCCATATCTCTGTTCTGCATGTAGCTGAGTTGAAGGAAAACCACCACCACACATATAATGAGAAAAATGGAGATGGCAAATTGACTGACAACCAGGATCCGTCGAAATGCCGCACCTGATTTCCCCTGCTGTAAAATCCCCTTGATCACCTTGGCAGGCTGAAAACTCGAAAGATAAAGGGCTGGATAGGTCCCGGCAATAAGACCGGTTAAAAAAGCGATCACGGATAATCCCATGATGACCCTGACGCTGCCGGCGGAATATAACGAGATCACTTTACCTGTAATATCCTGAAAAAAAGGCAGGTAAAATTCAACGACCAAAAGTGCCAGGAGAAGTGATAGGAAAGACAGGAGGAGTGATTCTCCATAGAACTGGACAACGATACGACTCTTACCGGCACCGACAACCTTTCTTAGACCGACCTCCTTAGCCCGGTTAGCCGACCTCGCTGTCGAAAGGTTCATGAAATTAATGCAGGCAATGATCAGTATAAAAATGGCAATAGATGAAAAAATGTAAACATACTTGATATCCCCCTGTCCCTCATAGTGCGGCAAGATGGATCCAGAGTAGAGATGCCTGCGTTTCAACGGTTGGACATAGATTTCTTCTTTAAGCGCTTCAACATCATATTTATCCAGAAAATCGGTGATTTTTTGATTGAATCCAGCCACATCAGTGCCCTCGGAAAGCAAAACAAAGGTTGAGACAAAATGGACATTCCAGCTTTCGAGGTCTTCCTTCAGAAACGCAACGGCTAAATCCCAGGGACATAAAAAATCAAACCTGAAAAGGGAATTGGCCGGTGGATTTTGAATCACCCCGGTTACCATCAGTTCTGTGGTCTGGTTGAGCGTGATTGTTCTTCCTATTGGATCATCCTGTCCGAAATATTTCTCAGCCGTACTCTCCGTCAAAATAACTGAATTCGGATCAGATAAAACAGTCTGAAAATCCCCTTCCACCAAGGGAAAGGTAAACATAGCCAGAAAATCCGGATCTACATAATAAAATTGTGTTTCGATAAAGCTTTTATCTTCAGATTGAATAAGGACTTCCTCAAACTTATTCATTCGGGTTGCAAGAAAAACTTCCGGAAACTGTTTTTTGAGGGCCGGAGCTAACGGACCGGGAGTTGTCCATTGCACTCTCTCCGTATCCGCGGACTTGTCAACAACTACGACACTAAAGAGATTACTGTACTTTTCATGAAACCGGTCAAAGCTGATCTCATCCTGAACCCAGAGCAGAATAATAATACAGCTGGCCATTCCCACCGCCAAACCAGCAAGGTTGATGACTGTATAAACTTTCTGATGGATCAAGATCCGCAAGAATATTTTCAAATGGTTTTTCAACATGATCTGAAATATTATTATTGGATATTTTTCAATAACAGCCCATTATAACCTTCAGTATCCACCCGGGCTTCTATTATTATCGGCCGTTCAGCAGCAAAGGCTTCATAAAGCGCCTGCTGGTATTCTCTTTGGCTCTGAACCGTGAGTACCGGGGCTCCAAAAAACATATTGGAAGAAACATAATTTTCATCAAAAAGCGAAGTGCCGTAAGTCTCATAATTTTTTCTCTGCTGTTTGATCTTGATCAGGGATAAATTCCTGTCTGTTATAAGCACAAATACGATCTTGGAACCTAATCTGACTGCAGTAGCGATCTCTCCAGCCATCATGAGAAAGCCGCCATCGCCAGTGACACAGGCAACCTGGCGCTCAGGACAGCTGAGTTTGGCCGAAATGGCCGCAGGGATCCCGAATCCCATGGAAGAACAGCCGTTGGTCATAAACTGGCATTCAGGAGAATAGGTTTTCCAGGCCTGCCCGATCAAATGCAGATGAGCGCCCACATCACAGGTCATGATTCCATTAATAGGGGGTATGTCTCTGAGTCTGGCTGGAATCGAACGCATATCAAAACCATCTTCAGGAGAAGCTAAAGTATGGAATATTCTGCTTCGCCTCTCTGCCAGGGCTTCGAGATCCCAATTCTTTTTACCGGCTTTCATATCATTCAGACACTTCAACGCATATTTTAAGTCTCCAGTAACATTACAGACGTTATGAATTTTTACGGCATCCACATCTGCAGGAATCGTGTCAATATGGATCAGGGGAACAGATGGCATCCAATCCTCATAATTTATTTCCACCGGGTCATATCCAATACCAACCACAAGATCAGCCTGCTGGTAGGTTAAAGACACCCGGTCTGAAAGGGCGTGGGCGAGCACTCCGGCATAGCAGGGATGATCCTCCGGCAGCATCCCTTTGGCCATCGGGGTTAAAACAACCGGAAGTTCAAATTTCTGGGCAATGTTCACAATCTCATCTCTAAGATTAAAACGCATTGATGTTATCCCCAGGACCAGAAGCGGCTTTTTGGCCTCACTAAATAATTCTTTCATCCTTTCGATACTGGTATTTTCTGGATTCGGCACAGATTGAACCGGATACTCATCATGAATTTCATTTCTGGTTTCGACGACCCCGATTCCGGCAGGAATTCCGATATATACCGGACCGGGAACTTCAGAGAGGCTGATTGAACAGGCTTTGTGAAGTGTTTGGGAAACCGTAAGAGGATCCAGGCGCGTCTGCCATTTAGTTATGGGTTTGAATAATGTTTGATTATCTATATTCATTTGGACAATGCGCTTTAATTTTTCATCAGGCATTTCATCCGCGAACACCAGCAGCGGTGACCGGTCTAAATATCCGCCGCATACACCTGTGCTCAAATTACATGCTCCCGGCCCGTATGTGCCGAAGCAGGCAGCAAGCCTGCCGGTCAGACGCCAATGGACATCAGCCATAAATCCTCCGGAAGCCTCATTGCTGACCAATATAAATTCGATCCCCTCAGTTAACCGGATCCCTTCCATAAAATCGATCCAATTTCCGCTGGGAACTCCAAAAACATAAGAAATCCCAAAATCCCTGAGCACCTCTGCCATTTTCCGGGCGACATTAGACATATGTTTCTCCTTGGTTCAGCTGAAAAATTCATTTCAGATCATCAAATAATGCACACATTTATTATCCTAACTCAATGATAAAGAGGAAATATTAACTTAAAAACCGCAAGATAAAAAGATGTATCCATTTTTTTTATAACATAGTTAACATGGTTAAAGGTTGACAAAAAGACCCAAGATACCTTATCATACCTCTTCAGAATAGGAGAAAAATATGGCTACTCATAAATCAGCAATCAGACAATGGAGAAGAAGCCTGCGCAGGAATGAGGTTAACCGCCGGAACAAATCCGCGCTCCGCACGCAAATAAAAACGATCAGGACAGCCATTCGAAACAAAGATTGGGAAAAGGCTCATAATATGCTTCCCCAAACGTTTTCTATCATAGATAAAACAGTCAAAAAAAGTACGATCGATAAAAATACAGGAGCCCGGTTAAAATCACGATTAAGCAGACAGATCGAAATGATCAATCCCACCCCTTCAAAATAACATTTTTAGCTCTGTCCTTCATCAACCTGCAGGACTCAAACAGAAAACCCTCAAGTAAGATCTGAGGGGATTCTCCGGTTGTTTTCATCTTCAGATCCACTTCCCGTAATGCCCCGAGAATATTATTAAGCTGCTCCCAGCTCAAAGAGTCAACCAGAGAAAAAAGCTCCCGGAATTTTCTATCATACAGCTGTCTGAATCTTTCCGGAATATTGGGATACAGCTCTTTGAAAATGGCTTTACGGTCTGCTTTTTTTTGTTCTAAGCTGAGCTTGCCTATCAGTATATCCCGGAAGAATTTGGCTATGACGCCTAATATATAAGTCGGTAAAACACTCTCTTTATTTATGAGTTCGTCGAGAACCCTAACCGAAGCAGGAAAATCCGCCCGGGCTAAACTATTGCTTATTTCATATTCAGTATAAGTTTTTAAGGCCATAGTAATCTCTTCGACATCACCGATCTCGACCGTACTCTTTTTATCTATATAGATCAGGATCTTTTCCAGTTCCTTGGCCAGAAGGCCGGGGGCATTTCCGGTCAATTCCACCAATCGCCGCTTGGCATCAGGCGAAATAGTCTTGCCTTCTTCCGCGGCCTTTGCGTCCAGCCACAAAAGCAGCTCATTGTCCCAAAGGGAACGCATTTCAGCCGCACAAACATTCCCGGAAGAAAGTCCGGAAAAAAATTTTACCAGAGAATTATCCTTTTTAACTTTATCCGGGAGGATCACGATCAAGGTCGTTCCTGCTGCAGGAGCTTGAAGATATTCCTGGATGAGCTCTTTATCTATAGTGGAAAGGGTCCTTCTTTTTCCGGATTGTGCGCTGCTTTTGCTTTTAGAATATTCCGCGATAATAATTCTATTTTGTGAAAACAAAAGGGGGATTGTACGGGCGGTATCGATCACATCGATCCAGGTGTGCTCACCTAAGAGGAATTTCTCGACATTGCTCTCTTCCTCACTGGCATTGAAAAGGATTTGCTTTAAGAATCCTATGTATTCATAGGCAAAAAAGACCTCTTCTCCGTAAAAAAAATAACAGGCTTTTATGTCCTCTTTATTTTTAGGTTTAGTTTGAAAAAAATGTGCCAATCCTTAAAATCCCTCCAGGATCTGACTGACTAAACTCCGGGCAAATCGTTCGGCAATCTCATCGATGGCTTCTGACTCCCGGCTTTCAAAATCAGCCCCTTCCGGCACCTCGTATTCACCTTGAAACACAAAAGATGAGTTGGAATAAATAACTTTTTTATTGACCAGATCTCTCAGGGTTATCTTAGCGATCACCGAGATGCTGTACCGGTCTGCTGTGGCCATCTGGGAGGAAAATCCGATAGGATTGGCATTAAAAGCGACGATCTCTCCCATAAGTACCGCATTAGAAGAGCTCATGTCCTGGGAAAGCTCTACTTTTCCCCGTGAAACCATCTCATCGATGACACTCTGTGTGAGTTTCAGATCAAGCTGGTATCTGGTAGTTGAATTTTTGAACATGGGTATAGCTATTGATTTGATGTGGTTAGGAAGAGAGCTTCCCGTGCCACGCAGATGATACCCGCATTGAATAAAAAACAAACTTATCAGCCACAAAAATAAAACTGAATGATCTTTCAATTTGACTTTCATATAACAATATTAACAAGTTTATTTTTGATGTAAATAACTTTTTTTACTTTTTTACCGCCGATAAATTCCTGGATCCGAGGTAATTCCTGTGCTCTCTTTTTTGCTTCTTCCTCCGGAAGATCTCGTTCGGCGTCGAACCTATCTCTTAATTTTCCATTGACCTGCACCACGATCGTGACTGTGTCCTCTTTGGCCAGCTCAGGATCAAAATCAGGCCAGGAGGATAGAGAGACCATGGTCTGTTCTCCTATTCCCTCCCACATCTCCTCGCAAATGTGAGGAGCAAACGGGGAGAGTAAAAGAATCAGGTTCTTAAAGGTTTCTCGGAGAAACAGCCTTTCTGATCCAGAATTCAACAACTGGCTTGATTCTTTTTTTATCTGATTGAAATACTCCATGATACTGCTGATAGCTGTATTAAGATGATATCTTCTTTCTATATCCCCGGTTACTTTTTTAATTGTCTGATGCATCTTCCGTCTCAATTGAAGTGCTTTTTCGCTTTTAAGTTCAGTAATATCATTCTCTTTACTGTTTTTCCTGTTTAATAGATCCCGGTTGCTCCGGAAAAAAGTCCAGATCCGGTTAAGAAACCGGAAACTTCCTTCAATCCCTTTTTCATCCCATATAAATTCCTTTTCAGGGGGAGAGGCAAATAAAATAAAAAGTCTCAAAGTATCTGCCCCATACTCTGTGATTATTTCATCAGGATCGACCACATTTCCTTTTGATTTCGACATCGCCGCCCCATCTTTGAGCACCATACCCTGTGCCAGCAGATGGGGAAAAGGCTCATCCAATGTGGTCAAGCCCAAATCTCTCAGTACCTTACAGAAAAACCGGGCATAGATCAAATGCAGGATGGCATGTTCAACCCCACCGACATAAAGGTCGACCGGAAGCCAGTATTTTGCTGATTCAGGATCAAAGGGAAGACTATCTTCGCGGGGTGAGCAGTACCGGAAATAATACCAGGAAGAATCAAAAAAGGTATCCATGGTATCAGTTTCCCTCCGGGCCGGGCCTTTGCATTGAGGACAGCTTACCTGGATAAAACTATCGCACTTTTCCAGGGGGGATCCTTCCTGCCCTTTGAACTCCACGTCATAAGGAAGCCTTACCGGAAGATCCTCATAAGGCACAGGCTGAATGCCGCATTTTTCGCAGTAGATAATGGGAATAGGGGTTCCCCAGTAACGCTGCCTGGATATGCCCCAGTCTCTTAAACGGAACAAAACACTTTTTCCGCCGAATCCCTGTTCTTCAGCATAAGCGGTCATCGCATCTTCGGCTTCAAAACTGTTTCTTTTCGAAAATGGACCGGAATTCACCACAACGCCATAATCTTCATAGGCCTGCTTTAATTCTCCTTGAGGGCTCTCTCTCTCCGGCACAATAACTTCCCTGATCAAAAGAGAATATTTTTTGGCAAATTCAAAATCCCTCTGATCATGGGCCGGCACAGCCATGACAGCGCCTGTTCCGTAATCCATAAGCACATAATCAGAGATCCATATCGGAATTTTCTCATGATTGAAGGGATTTACCGCCTCTTTTCCGGTATAGATCCCTTTCTTTTCGGTTTCATCGAAACCTCTTCTCTGATGCTGATCTTGAATAGTTTTTTTCAGCCAGTCTTCTTTTTCCTTCCGGTCCGGTGCATCTGATATCAAAATCCGGCTTAAAGGATGTTCAGGTGACAACACCAAAAAAGTGGCTCCATAAATAGTATCTATCCGAGTGGTAAAGACTTCTATATGCTCATCTGTTCCATAAACTGGAAAATTAATAAAAGCTCCGATGCTCCGGCCGATCCAGTTCTTCTGCATGGCAATAACATGCTCCGGCCACTTCTCCAGCTGTTCATGACCAGAAAGCAGTTCATCTGCGTATTCAGTGATCTTTAGAAACCACTGTTCCATCTCTTTCTGCTCGACCACAGAATCACATCTCCAGCACTGCTCTCCGATCACCTGTTCATTAGCTAGTACTGTTTCGCATTTGGGACAATAATTAACCCAGCTTTTCTTGCGGAAGGCCAGTCCCTTTTCCAACATTTTCAGGAAGATCCATTGATTCCATTTATAGTATTCCGGCAGACAAGTATTGACTTCACGGGACCAGTCATAATTGAATCCCATCCTTTTCAGCTGCAGTTTCATATGGGTGATATTATCCAAGGTCCACTCTTGGGGATGAATTCCCTTTTGTATGGCCGCATTCTCAGCCGGCATTCCTAAAGCATCCCAGCCGATGGGATGAATAACATTAAAACCCTTCATAACTTTAAAACGCGCGACCACATCCCCTATAGAATAATTACGAACATGCCCCATATGGATCCTGCCTGAAGGATAGGGATACATTTCGAGACAATAGTATTTTTTCCGTTCAATTTTTACCTTGGAGAGAAAGATCCCTTGCTCTTCCCATTTTCTCTGCCATTTTTTTTCGATGTCGTTGAAATTGTAGTCGTCGTTCATACCAGTTATTTCCCTTGTGTTTTTTTTCCGGGCTACATTTAACCTGTACTATTCGTAAAAATGCTTCATGAATTGTCCAGATTAACAAAACTCAATATTAGATTTATCCCCTATAAAAGTCAAGAACCGGCGACAGTGTAGAAACTTTATTAAATTCATCACAAGGATTGTTTTCATGATCCTATTAGTGATAAAATTCTATGACATGGACTTTTTTTTTATCCGGGATTTCGAGCATAAATACAGATTTTTTACCTCTGACCCTATTCATCCTATAGAAAAAGAATTTTCCCGGCTTAAGAAAATCTGGGTGGCGGCAAAACAAAAATTAATGCTTCTCCCCAAAAAAACTCTGGCGCAAGAACAGGCTTTTGAGAAGGCCTCCAAACAGGATCAGGAGATAAACATCCTGCATGCCGGATGTCTGGATGAAAAAAAAATAAAAAAAAGATTTTATTATTTTCTTCAGAAACAAAGGACCAAACATATCTTTTTACTAGCAGGGGAAACGCTGCTGCTGCCCATAAGCGGATTAATGGCTCTGCTTCCCGGACCTAATGTGTTTTTCGGGGTGCTGGCACTTATTATGTATACTCACTGGCAGAGCTTGAGAGGGATAAACAAAATACTAAAACTCGGATACGTTTTTTCACCGGCAGCCTATTTTTCTGAGTGGGAAAAAGCCATTTATGCGGAGATTGATTTGAATTTAGATAACACCCTCGAAAAAATAAAAGAAGAATATAATATAAAAAACATTAAAAAAATTCTCTGGAAATAAACCTTATCTTTTTAATCTGACAAGTCGGCTAAAAATTGACAAAGATCTTTTTTTATATTATCTATTAATTACAATGTCACTTTCCCTGAATGAAATTTTACTGCTGGTCATTACGATCGCTGTGGTAGCAGCGGTGTTTTTTCTCATTCCGGTATTTATCCAGATAAAAAAAACCATGAAGGAAGGAGAAAAATCGCTCGAACAGATCAAAGAGCTGGCACAGGAACTTAAAGATACCAGCAGCAAAATTCACCCGGCCGTTGAAAATGCAAGTGAAATGGTTGAATCGGCAAAAAAAACAGCGGTTAATCTTTCCGAGATAACATGGCTCATCGCAACTCGAATTGTAAGGCCTTCATCACGCTACTGGCCTTTTATTTTTCCATTCCTGCGTTTAGGTTGGCGGCAAATCAAAAAAAAAAAAGGAGGTAAAAAAAATGTCAGATAAAGGTTCAGGCGCTTTGGATGTCACTCTTTCCTTTCTGCTTGGAGCAGCAACCGGTTTCGTTTTAGGAGTCCTTTTTGCTCCTCAAAGTGGAGCAGAAACGAGGAAAAAGATCCAGGATTCTGCAGTAAAAACAGGTGAAAAAGCAAAAGAAAGTTATGAAAAGATCGCAAAAGAGGCTGAAAAAGGAATCAAAGTCGTTCGAGAAAAAACCCATGAAGGCATCGATTCTATAAGGGAATTTGTGGAAAAGAAAAAAGAAGAATTCAAGCAAAAACCACCTTTTGGACCGGAAGAGGATAAAGAGTCAAGCTAAATTCGGGTTTCCCATTGATCTGAATCCAAGCAAAAACTCTACTCCCGTCATTTGAATAGAGTAGATTTTAACTGGAAAGGCCGGATTAAAATTATAACAGACAGAAAAAAGTCTTAAAAAGACAATAACAGCTTGATCTCCTCCGGACCAAAGAATTAAGCAGCTTTTTTGATTAGGTGACAGCAACCATGAGTAAAACAACAATCAAAGATATCAAAGCAATGGAAATATTGGATTCAAGGGGAAATCCTACCATCACAACCTGGATGACTCTTGAGTCTGGGGTAGTAAAAAAGGCTTCTATCCCTTCAGGGGCGTCAACCGGAACCCACGAGGCCCTGGAATTAAGAGATGGCGACATGTCGAGATATCTGGGAAGAGGCGTGCAAAAAGCCGTTTATAATGTGGTCAGAATTATCGCGCCTGAAATAAAGGGAATGGATGCCGGCCAACAAAAGCAGCTCGACGAAAAATTGATCGAACTCGATGGAACTCCGGCAAAAAAAAATCTGGGCGCAAATTCGATCCTCTCTGTTTCTATGGCCGCAGCCCAGGCATCTGCCTGCGCCGATAACCTACCCTTATATAAATATTTAGGGAAAAAAGAAAAATATATCATTCCCGTTCCAATGATCAATATATTGAATGGAGGCTCTCATGCTGATAACAACGTCGATATCCAGGAATTTATGATCGTCCCTGCCGGAATCTCTTCTTTTTCCGAAGCGCTCAGGTCATCTGCTGAGACCTTTCATAATTTAAAAAAGATCCTTAAAAATAAAGGATACAGCACTGCTGTCGGAGATGAAGGGGGATTTGCCCCTAATCTTAAATCTAACGAAGAAGCCCTCGAACTTATTATGGCTGCCATCGAAAAAGCCGGTTATAAACCGGGAAAACATATTTTTCTGGCGCTTGATGCTGCTGCTTCAGAATTTTATGAAGACAATAAATATTTTTTCAAAAAATCAGATGGCTCTAAAAAATCCATCGATGAAATGATCCTTTTTTATGAAAAATTGGTGGCTAGATATCCCATCATATCGCTTGAAGACGGCTTGTCCGAAGATGATTGGGAAGGATGGACTTCATTGACACAAGCTTTAGGAAACAGGATCCAGCTGGTCGGG
>Ga0180433_10008162_pt1 | contig 13138 bp, 13 predicted proteins | sample SS_ome_8_FD_132980 | JGI IMG/M metagenome (GOLD analysis project Ga0180433, IMG submission 132980) | Hypersaline lake sediment archaeal communities from the Salton Sea, California, USA - SS_1_D_1 metaG | ecosystem: Environmental > Aquatic > Non-marine Saline and Alkaline > Hypersaline >... | reverse complement strand
ATAGAACTAGAACGGATGCTTAGTCCTATTGGACCAACGGAGGGCCATGTTTACAGAATCTCTGATGGAACGATTCCGAAAAATGTTGCAATAATACAGTGTGTAGGATCACGAAGTTTAAGAAGAAATCAATACTGTTCAGCGGTGTGCTGTAATGTGGCATTAAAAAATGCACAATTATTAAAGCAAGAATACCCAGATGTGCAAATCACCATCTTTTATATCGATATTCGTACTACAGATAAAGGTAACGAAGAATATTTTAGAAAAATACGCGAACAAGGCATCAATTTCATTAAAGGAAAACCTGGAGATATTAAACTGAACAAAAACGGCACTTTAAGACTTTATTTCGATTACACATTGCTCGATGACGTAGCCTATATGGATTTTGATTTAGTAGTATTATCCACCGGTATGATACCTTCGAAAGGAACAGAAGAAATCACAAAAATAATCGGGTTAAGTACGGGTCCTAATGGATTTTTATCCGAAATTCACGGCTGTTTAAGCCCCCAAGAAACGAAGAATACTGGGATCTATATATGTGGTTGCGCCTCAGGTCCAAAGAACATTCCATATTCCGTATCAAGTGCTTTAGCAGCGGCAAGCAAGGCTTCGACTTTACTATCCCATGATGTTATCAGCCAAGAGTTAATTATTGCTGAAGTCGATGAAAACTTATGTATGGGCTGTCATCGTTGCGAAAAGTTATGTGAATATGATGCAATAAAAGTAGATGAAAAAGAAATTGCAAAAGTGGACGAACTTAAATGTAAAGGTTGTGGGGTATGTGTAACTTCCTGCCCCGCAAGAGCTATCGATTTGAAATATTATCGAGAAAAACAATTTAAAGAAGAAATAAAAGGAATTGGAGCCGTTTTTCCCCAATCTAAAAAAGAATCGGCTGCAATAAAGGATAATTAAACAACTTAAGTGTGATATTATGTCTAAAGAATCTGAAAGCAGGAATATTATTGCGTTTGGATGTGAAAAATGAGGGTACTCCGTTGCTGATTTAACGGGTACTACAAGAAAATCATATTCAACCAACTTTCATTTAATTCGGGTCAGATGTACTGGAAGAATTGGTATTCACCTGATTATGGATTGTTTTCTCAATGGCGCAGACGGAGTTGCTATAATTTCTTGAAAGGAAAACGAATGTGAATTTGGAAAGGGAAATCTAAATACCCATAATCATGTAATATTTCTTCAAAAGCTCTTTTCTCATCTTGGTATCTCTGAAAATAGAATCCAGCAATACTTCTGTTCTGCAGCCGAAGTTGAGAAATTTATTCATTCAGTAGAAGATATAACGAAAAAAGTCGCAGCGTTACCTCCTCTCCCGAAAAATATCATTTCCGAATAGAATGATCCTTTCAAAGAAATCATAGTTGAAAGGAAACAGACTCGTTGTGTGGGTTATCGGAAATAAATCTAAATATTTAAATTAAATTGTTAGAAATAAAAAACATCTTCAATATGAGTTTAGAAGGGAAAATTACACGGGATTTGTTAATAAATATAGCAGATACCTTAGATTCATATAGAGTGCGAGTGTTAATCGATGCGAAGGAAGAAATATTGGTTTCCGGTATTTACAATGAGGAGCAATATTATACTATCCTTTTTAAAATGGTTGAAGATGAGATGAAAAAATACTCATTATATCAATATCTAAAACAAATCGAAAGTGGGGATTTAAAACTCTTAAAAGAGTTTTCAAAAATCCACTCGATCGATTTAGTAAAGACTTTAAGTCTTCTAGAGTTGTTGCATAACGAAAAGTTAGTGAAGGTCGAATATATTTTTGATAATGAGATTGATGAGACAAACGAATCTGAAGAGAAAATCTTCAAGGATATTGCAATTCAGTTTAGCAAGATTCCTCCTTCTGAGATTAAATCTATCTATGAACCTGTAAAGGTTATTTTTGATTCAAAAAATTGCTCTGGATGTGGATTATGCGTAGGAATATGCCCCGTAAATTGTATTGAACTCACTAACGGATGTGGTAGAATTGATGATGATAAGTGTATTCGCTGTGGCTTATGTTATTATTTTTGCCCTCGAACCTATCTTCCAGTAAATATCTTAAACATGGTCCAAGAACATACTTCTCAGATTCCAAGTCCATCCAAAGTGGGGTTCTTTTCAGAAGCATACTCCGCAAGGACGAAAATTAAGGAAATTTCTGATCTATGTCAAGATGGAGGGATTTCGAGTACTTGCCTTTATTACCTCTTTGATCAATCCAAGATTGATTATGCATTAGGGGCATCAATGAGCGAGAATCCATGGCGACCAAAGCCAATATTAATGAAAAATAAACAAGAGGTATTATTGACCACTGGGACCAAATATGTAAATAACCCCAGTTTAAGCTTGATGAATAAAATAAACGGCAAGACTCAAAGATTGGCTATAGTAGGAGTCCCGTGTATGATGCAAGCCCTTTTAAAATCAGAGATCTATGATTTACAGATCCCTTCACAAAATAGTGTGATCTATCGCATTGGAATATTTTGCATGGAGTCCTTTTCCTACGAATCCTTTTTAAAAATTTGCGAACTCCTAAAGGTCAACGTGGTGGATGTAAAAAAAGCTGACATCAATAAAGGTAAATTCTTTATCTATACTAAGGATGAACAAGAATTTAATATCCCCATAAAAGATATTACCCATCTTGCACGAGAAGATTGCGAAGTGTGTTATGATTTAACTTCCGAATCGGCAGATATCTCCATTGGCTCCATCGGGTCCCCATCAGGATGGAATACCGTTTTAATCCGGACTCAAAAGGGTAAAGAACTTTTTGATGCACTACTTAAGAATGATTTAATCGAATCGAAGAGTTTAGATACAGTAAAACCGGGTTTACCGCTATTGGAAAAAGTTGCCGCTTCTAAAAAAAAGAAATGCTTTACTCATATTGCGAAAAAAAAGACTGAACATATCAGAACTCCCTCGTATTAACACACTAAATTACTTAATTTCGCATAATTGGTATCTCATTCTTTTCTAAACCAAAAAGTTAATATTAAATTTTATATTAAAAAACATATCATAAACAAGGTAATTGAATGTAACTATGAGTTCTTTAACTCCGATTCGACCCAAGAATTTTCGCGAAAAAGTCTTTTTTCGTAATCTTCGCTCTCAAGTAGATGGAAATGCTAAAATAGAGCATGGTTTAACTCAGATTAGGGGCGTGGGTAGAAGAATGGCCCAAGCAATAGTTAAGGTTTCAGAAATAGACCCTAACATGCGCATTGGAGTCTTATCTGAAAAAGATGTCGCTCGAATCGAAGAAATTATCTTAAATCCATTAGAAAACGGGATTCCTGTCTGGATGGTCAACCGGAAAAAAGATTTAAGAACTGGTGAAAATCTCCATCTTATCGGAAATACGCTTGAAATTACTGTAAAACGCGACATTGACCGAATGAAACGGATTAAAAGCTATAAAGGAGTGCGCCATCACTTAGGCTTAAAAGTTCGAGGACAGAGAACCAAAAGTACAGGACGACACGGCCTCGTTATCGGAGTCATACGAAAAAAATTGAAAAAAACAAAAACGAAAGGTGAATAAACATCGGAGACCCGCGACGCTTAAAAAAGAAATTTAAAAAACCGAAAAATCCGTTCGAGAAAGAACGACAAAGGGAAGAACTGGAGTTTATCGGAAAATATGGACTCCGCAATAAAAGGGAATTCTGGAAAGCACGAACTATTCTGGGGAATTGGCGAAACATAGCTCGTCAATCGCGAAAACTCATTCAAGAGCAAGCTCTTGAAGTACAACAAGAACTATTACGTAAATTAGACCGTCTCGGCATTTTAGGCTCGGAAGCCGAGTTTGATGACATTCTCCTCTTAACAGTCGAAGATTTATTAAAAAGACGATTACAAACTTTAGTATATGAAAAAGGATTCGCAAATACCATATACCAAGCACGTCAATTCATCGTTCATGGGCACATCCAAGTCAGAGGAAAAAAAATTAACGCACCCTCGTATATCGTAAAACGAGCGGAAGAAGAACTCATCGGATACGCCGCAAATAGCCCCCTATCTGCGGGTAAACCCAAAACTAAAAAAAAACAAGAAGCATAACTCTTTAAAATTAATTTTATTATTTTGATGGTGTGAAAAACGTGAGTGGAAGAGGCAATGATGTAAAATGGGCTATTGTTAACATATTTAGCTCCTACAACAACACGATCGTGACCGCAACCGACCTCAGTGGGGCCGAAACGTTCGCAAAATGTTCCGGTGGTATGGTCGTAAAAGCTGACCGAGATGAATCCAACCCCTACGCCGCAATGCAATGTGGCTTTCGCGTTGCGAACGAATTACGCGATAAAGGAGTAAAAGGCATCCACATCCGCGTTCGCGCTCCCGGCGGGAATAAATCCGCGACACCAGGTCCTGGTGCCCAAGCATGTATCCGAGCACTCGCACGTGCCGGACTCATGGTCGGACGCATCGAAGAAGTCACACCACGCTCCCATGACCATTGCCGCAGGAAGGGCGGTCACAGGGGACGAAGGGTTTGAAAGACTTCCTCTGTGTTCCAGCCAATCTGGCAGACTAAATTAAATTATCTAGCCTTTATTATCTCTCTTGATTTTCATTCTCTCTTCTTTTATTCTTTCCTTATGTGCTTTAATGAATCCTCTATTTGGATTCAACTCTTCGCAAAAAATTTCTCTGAGTTAAGAGAAAAAAAAAAGATTTTTGGTTAATCACTAGGTTTAAAGAAGAGTATTAACCTTTTAGTTGCTTTTTCAATTTTAACACGATGGGAATGACTTTCGCTACTTCTATAGCGGGGCTAGTTTTAACAAATTTAATAAAACCTGGTTTAGCAACTCTCCACATATTAGTGCTCCTTACCATCGCTTCTTCACTTTCGGCTTCATCTACCTCAATACCCCAATAATCTGAGGTACTGATATAATATGCTAGCTGTTTGACGCCTTCAGCAGGGTATAGTTTCTTACTAATAAGTTCTTGTCCTATCGCAGCCATTTCTGCTGGATCAAATTCAGGATTTAATTCCTAGTATGAAATAAATATCATTTTGATTTATCACTTCCTATTTATCATTTTAATTTATTTTATTGTTAGATTTCATAGTAAAGTACGAAGTAGGAAGAGTGAATATTTAAACTTTTACTTTTCTGTAAAAAAACTCTTACTCTTATCCTCCTTTAGGATGATTCTTCTCTTTTTGCTGAATTCTAATTTACTTCTCCGCTATTTCTGTCATGTGACAAAAATATCAGTTTAGTTGAGAATATTGAGACGAGCGGATAAAGAACAATCAATCTAATCATGAATATCCCAAATAATACCTTTCCATTTCAATCATTGCTTATTTTTTTCTATTTTTATGGAATTTCGACACCTGGGACTTCAACCTTTACAAATTCTATTCTTCCAGTTTTTCGTTTGCCCTCTAAATATTGGCTGGTGCATAGAAAAAGAGTTTTTCCATCATTTCCACCCAGAGCGCAAGCATAGACATTTGTATCTTTTACTTTAATAGTGGAAGTGATTTCACCTCCTTCTAAGACACGTAAGACTTCGGCTTTGGATGGATTTGCGACCCAGATGGCTCCCTCCTCATCAAGGCAAATTCCATCTGGCGCAAAATCTTTAAATTTTGCCCAAACTCTTCGATTTATTAGATTTCCAGAACTTTCAATATCAAAGGCAGTTAATTTCCCTCCAAAAGTTTCTGCTACAATAAAAGTCTTAGAATCGGGAGTAACAATACATCCATTGGGGAAAATGAGACTTTCGGCAACTATTCTCGCTTCCCCGCCTTTAGTTACCAAGATGATGCATGTAGGTTCAGCTGGCGATTCAAGGGATTTAGTACCCCAATTTCCTAGATAAGTTCGTCCATGTGCATCAGTGACGGAGTCATTGCAATTATATTCAGTAAATTCACTTAAATCTGCATGAATTTTCAATCCATCTGGATCTAAACGCATTAGATAACGTTTTTGCATTGAGACTATAAGCATGCTGTCATCATCCAAAAAGCCCAATCCCGACGGAGAATCCTGCATTTCTACTATAACTTCTGATTTGCCAACCTCATCAACTGCCATAACTTTTTTTCCAAGAAAATCTGAAAAGAACAACATTCCATTACGCCACCGAGGAGCTTCTGGAAATCCAAGACCAGATAATAAAATTTTAGTCTCCATTTTCATGTTTAACAATTGATTCTTATTTTAATAAAGTTATCTTGTTTAATTATCCATTGTTCACGCACTAGTAGATATATAAGAATTGGACTAAATATCTCTTAAATATCATTACTTCAATTTTTTTTTTAATTAAGATGTGTAAAAAAATAACTATAGAATTTCATCGAATATCGGAAACTGACAATTTTGTTGAATCTCAATGGTGAGAACAGCATGAATAAGAGAAATATGATATTTTTTGTTCTTTTCTTTTTTATTTTCATTTTTTTATTAAATTTCTTACATGGTCGAGTAAACACAATTAATACTGATACATCCTGTCTCAATTTTAAAATTAGAAATGATGAAGGGGTTTATTTTGGAAATAACGAAGACCACGCTATTCCCCAGATTTCGAATACGGTTATTACTTTTATACCCAACGGCTCAGAGTGGTATGATGGATCAACAATAACATATGGGGCTGTTATACTTGGCTATGCAAATTTAAGCGATTTAAGTTGGTTTCAAGGGGGGATGAACGAAAAGGGATTAGCTTTTGATTCAACCTCGGTACCTTACACGGAACCAAATGTTCATGACGAGAGACCGCAGAATTTAGTTCCTGAAATATTCAGCTGTGAGACGATAAGTGAAGTTATTAATTATAAATCATCCCATCAGATTTACCAACAAGAAGGGAGCGTTCAATCAATGTATCTTGATAATACGGGGGAGTCCGTTGTGTTTAATATAGGAATTGATGGTGAATTTGATTTTTTTCGCGATAATACCACTTTTCAATTAGCATCTAATTATTATTGTAACGATACTTCACGAGGTAATCCAAGCTCGGATGCTATTAGAAGATATAATGCTGCGGAGCAAAAACTTGAAGATATAGACACAAATAATCCTATTCCAATAGAAATTATCGCGGATGTTTTGGATGCAGCTCATTTTGAAGGGCCATTTGTAAATACCCTATATTCGAACATATTTGATGTCGAAAATGGTATTATTTATCTTTATTATTTTCATCAGTTTGGAGAAGTTGTAGTATTAGACCTTGAAGAGGAGTTAGGGAAAGGTTGGCATTCGTATCGAATTTGTGATTTATTTTCGCAAGATCTTGTAGATACTGCGTTAAATGAATATCACGATTATTCAATTTTGATTCGATTTTTTCCCACAGATATCATACTTTTATTTACAGCAATTTTTATTGACATGATCATTAGTGCATACGCGATATTTCTAATTATTAAGAAATTAATTTATAAAAAAGCTAAAAAGAAGCAAGAAAGTCAACTGGAAACGGATTTGGTTTCATCTAAAGGAATGCGCGTTCAAATATTTCTTTCCCTCGGCATGGTTTGGACTTTATTATGCTTTCCAATGATTTATTGGAATCGTTTTGGAGAATGGTGGCCATTTTTTGACAATATCCCGGTTTTACAGTTGCCATTATTGCCTATCTATGCCTTTTATAATCTTTTTGTGTTGTTAAGCGTGATTAACATATTTCTTACCGCATTTCTTCTACATTTATTTAGCAACAAAGGAGAATTACTGTTACTACTGAAGCGTGGTATTTCTCTAGGAAAAGATAAAAAATGGAGACTTATAACCAGCTTTGGTTTTCCCATACTTCTTGCGATTGCATATCTTGCTCTCGAATTATTTAACTTCATTTCTAAGATAGATTGGCTGATGTTCGTAATATTCTATCCACTAATCGTAGCTATGTTAATAATATTCGTACCACTGGCAAAAAAGAAGGCAAATAAATGCCAAGATGACTCCATTAATACATCAATACGATATCTAATAAAAGCAAGCCTCATCTTAATATTTATCTGGGCAGTTTGGTTCTTACCGCTTCTCTTAACAGGAATCTTGGATCACATGTATCTTTTATTATTGTCAACCCTATCTGTATCTTTAGTTTTTCTTATCTGCGTTGAATATATTAATGAAATTCGAAGGCTTGGAGGAAAATCGTCTAATACAATGCGGTTGTCCTAAATCTCTTGGAGACTTTTTAAATAATTAGAGTTTTTGATAATTTAACAAAATTAGAAGATTTAGGAACTGATCCTTAGCGATTAGTTAAATATTTTTATTTTTTCACTTTAATAATTTTTATAGTCCAATTTAATATTTGTATTAAATTTCTTTTGTTTTATGTTGATATGTTGATAAACCTTAGGATTTTTTTCTTAATTTTAACTCAATTTTCTTTTCATATGCATTTTCAAGGAGCATTCTTTTTACTAATTTTGATTTAGACGTAATATCATTTATATCAATAGTCTTTTTATTGATTTCTTTGTCCGCTTCACTAAGAACTCTCTCGAGATCTTCGTAAGAAAGAAGAGATGTGGCAATACAATAAAAATTCTTCGATCTCCCTTCATTGAATGAAAGAAGTAATTTTTCCAGAATCTGCATACGTTTATTCTGTTGTTCTAAAAATATTTCTATCCCCTTCTCTTTTATTGATTTAAGATTTTTGATACATGGTTTATGAGTGACAAAAGAATCTGCTTTATCCCATATTTTAATTCTATCACAAGGAAAATCATCACAGTCTGCACATGTCTCAAAACCTTTTTTTAAGCAGCAAGTTAAAATTGAACAAGATGGGTGCTTATCAAAAAAGTTTTTCCCTCCGCAACCTGAACAACGTGATGAACCATTTATATAATATCTGGGACATAATCCGCAATCTATACCGCAACAGGCTATAGTTGGGTATTCCTTTGCATTTGAATCTTTCAATTTGAATCACATATTAATTTATTGTGTCGATAAAAAACTCATAATTTTTAGCTTTTTTTAATAAAGTAACTATTTACTTTACGATATAATAGCATTTTATGACTATTTTATTCATATATTCATAGAAGTTATTATTCATGTGCCCTAAAGAGAAAGCAAGATAATAGTTTAGCTAAGAACTGAATTGAAATTCAATTTTTTAAAGTTAGCATATACGCGCTTTCCTGTTCTATTTTGCAGTTCGGATAATAATTCCTTTAATTTCTCAAAAAATTGGTATTTCTGGAGAGTCGGATCAAGCTTCAAATTAATGATATAGGCAGGTTTTTTTGTTTTAGGCATTTGTGCTCTCATATAACCTCCAGGTGTATATAATTTATCGGTTTTTATTTCTAACTCCGCAACTATTCCAAATTCTGCTAAGACGTCCAAATATATCTTCCATTGATCTTCATTACTCGGAAGGCTTATAGGTTTTCGATTTTCATAGAGAACTGAACTATCAATACTTAATTTATTACCTTCAATTTTGCCATGTAACCCGAAAATCCATATGAATCTCCATAGGAACTCCCTTCTTAGTTTATAATGTTCTAAGCCCGAAACAGTATCAATCCCCTTAATGCCTAAATTAGAATTCGCAATTTCGAGGAGTTTTTCATACGTTTTATTATTGTCTTGATTTTTAAAGTCACTCTTCAACCTAACTATGTCAATCTTTTTAGAGATGAGCCTAGGCTTCTTGATTTGATCTTTGGTTAAAGTATCTCGTATTTTCTTAAGATTTTTCATAGAATCAAACATTTTAATATATTTATCATAAGTTTTATCATCAATTTTGATTCCTAATTTTTCAGAAATCGTTTCTCTGGTGAACTTATCATTAGTTACGGTGTTCATACACGGGAATCTTGCACAATATGCGCAATTATTAACCTCATTATGAATGCCACATTTTCTCGTACGACATTTTCGTAAGAAATTATAAAAAGGGTGTTTTGGTAACTCTTCATTTGGCGTAAAACATCCAACACAACCTTCCCATTCATATTTAACTGGTTTATATCCAGTATATTTCTTTACTTCATCAGAATAATCCTCCCAATTCTCTTTTCCAATTTTCTTGCGCATAAACATAGACCAAGGACATTCTGAACATATGTTACCGCATCTTGAGATTATCTGCTCCATAAAATAATCACTTATATGATGTAATTCTATTTATTTTTTAAACATAAACTTACCTTTGATTTTTAGATTTAAAAAAAAGTAATAGCTTGAAAATATTATATTCAGAAACTTGTCTAAAGTCCAAATAATATTTTCTATTAGTTATCTAATAAGTATAAGCCTACAACATCCACTCTTATTTTTCATCTAACTTAAGGAAGTATGAGATTTTTTCTGCTATTCTTTTTGATTTTTCTTCTATAATTTTTTTTCCTTTATTCTTAGAAAATTCACTTGGATTTCCGAAATATCCATCAGGGATCAGTCTTTTGGTATCACCCCAACCTTTATTCCATGTTCTAATGTCTTCCTTGGTTAAGTTTGTTGGCTTTAGTTGGGAGGCTAGAACTTCATTAACATGTTCTGGAAAATAATTCAAAATGATACTCACTTCATCAGAACCAGCATGTATATCAATAGTATCTCCCTCAGAAGGGTCATCACTTACACTTATTAAGAAAGGCTGAGGATAAGAAAGCCCTAGCCTTTTAATTTCAAATTCTGTCAAAAAAATGTAACATCTAACTCCAAAATTGATTCTAGCTTCTATAATAGCATCAACTATAGTAATGATATGTTCTTTATCGCCATGCCAATTAAGGAGAAAGATTTTAGTAAATCCCCATCTGTGTAAGCAATGCAGTAGATCAACAATTATGCTTCTAAATGTTTCTTTTCTGACTGTAAAGGATCCGGGGAATGCTGCTGTAGCATTATTAATGCCCCAGTAATAAGGAGGGTTGATGATTGAAGATATATGCAATTTGTTTAATTCATTTTTTACATTTCTACATAATAAATAGCTACACAAAGAATCTATGGCTAAGGTTAAATGGGGTCCATGTTCCTCAATGACTCCTATTGGAAATAAAACAATAGATTTCTTTTTAACTTCAATCTCAATTTCTTTCCATGTCATACTTGCCATTGTATCCTCAAATATCGACACGAGAAATTACCTAATCCATTTCTTTAAAAGAAGGTTAAATATTAGGATTATTACTTTGAGAGACTTGAAATAGTTTCTTTCTAAAAACTCTCCATCGTCTTTCGTTATCATGCACTAAAACCGCTGATTGGCTTGCTAAATCTGCTGCACGATCTAATAATTCTGTTGCGGAATAAAGATATTCTGGATAGAATCTTGGACCCGCTAAATCCTTCCGTATTGCATCCTTCGTAAATTCTAAAGACTTTAAAATTTCAATTGAGCGATAAATAAGATCGGCTACTAACTGACTTAATTTAGCTGCTTGCCAGTCATTTAGAATAATTCTGTGTCTTTCTCCTAAAACTGATGCAAAAGGGGGAATTTTAATCAAAGGAACTGCTGACTTCCACGACTGTTCCATCGCTTTTGATAGCCAAGTCCCCGTCTCCATAAAATCATCAGCTAAAGTCTTAACATCTCTTATATACCTCTTTAATTCGACAGGTTCTCCTTCTCCTTCCATAAACAGTAACCCATTATATTGGATGGTAGAAAGTTTATTAAGATCTTCCGAGCCCATAAATGGATTGGTTCCACTAATTTTTTTGGGCTCTACCTCTGACCATTTATCTGCTAGGGTTTTTAATAATATCGAGAACTCTTGAATTCTGATCGCTTCTTCTAATGGTTGTTTCGCATAGAATTTTTCATGTTCGCGATGAAATCTAGATAAATTTTCAACTACTTTCATAAATTCTTGTTTGTTTGACATTTAATCACATTCAATTTATCTTCATTTTACCATATTTTTAAACATTTTTTCTAGGATTAATAGGTTTAATAGCGCATCAAAAGAGCTTAACTTTCAAGTCAGATATTCATGTGCTTAACCTAAGGATTTGGTTATGATTATAAAATACTTGTTAATTAGAGAAAAAACCGAGAGAAATGAGATCATTATTATAGAAGATTCTAACCATTCTAACTATTCTAATCAGTTTATCCTTTCTCTATCATTCACCGTTCCTTATATTTATTTTTATTTATACATTACCGATGTAGTTTCTTACTAATAAGCTCTTGTCCCATCTCAGCCATTTTTCCTGGATCAAAATCTGGATTTAATTCCGAGTATGAAATAAATAGCATTATATTTTCCTCCTAAGTATAATTTGATTTCTCATTAGATTTCGATGTAAATTAGAAATTAGGATAAGTGAATATTTAAGTTTTTACCCTTTTGTAAAAATTATATTAATTACTTATATGATCACAATAAAGATCACATAAAATCAAGTTACAACTCAAAAATGAATTATTCATTCTATAAATATTAATTCTTTTATAGATTACAAATATTTGGTGGACTAATAATTGGATATAGAAGAAGCAATTTATAAAAGAAGAACAATTCGTAGATTTAACCAAAAGAGTGTACCTATTGAAACTCTGAAAAAGCTTGTAGATTTTGCTCGTGTTGCTCCATCTGGAAGCAATGTTCAAGGTATTGAATATACTATAGTCCATGCGCCAGAAATGCGTGATCAACTATTCTCCTTAGTGAGATGGGCAAGTGGACTACCAAGAAGTGAAAGAACTCCTGAAGAGGGAAGAAGACCAACAGCGTATATCATAGTTCTATTAAATACAGAAATAAAGAAAAGCTACTATGAGTTTGATATTGGGGCTGCGGTGGAGAATATCCTTTTAGGAGCCGTAAAATATGGCTTAGGAGCATGCTGGATGGGCTCAATTAATGCTAAAAAAATTAGAGAATTGTTTGAAATACCTGAATTTTATGAAATCACGCATGTGATAAGTTTGGGATTTCCTGATGAAGAATCGATTATGGAACCATATAAAGATTCATTTACCTATTGGAAAGACGAAAGTGGAGATATGCATGTTCCAAAAAGAAGTTTAGATGATATAATATTTAAAATTACCTAGATCATACCCTTTCTGGTGTTATTGAGAATACCTT
>Ga0180433_10008161_pt1 | contig 13138 bp, 8 predicted proteins | sample SS_ome_8_FD_132980 | JGI IMG/M metagenome (GOLD analysis project Ga0180433, IMG submission 132980) | Hypersaline lake sediment archaeal communities from the Salton Sea, California, USA - SS_1_D_1 metaG | ecosystem: Environmental > Aquatic > Non-marine Saline and Alkaline > Hypersaline > Sediment... | reverse complement strand
GTTCGTACCCTTCGACAAGCTCAGGGCGAACGGAGAATTAATAATTTTTTTCAGATAAATGCTTTATTCTTTTAACCATTACTCAACATTTATATTAATCTTCTTAGATCGAGCTCACGTTAAATTATATATTTTTGAAAGTAGAAAAAAGAGAAACAAGTTTTTAATTATTGCTACGTTTAAATCCAAAGAAGCCCTAGTATCATGTACCAGGGCTTCTTTTATTTATTGAGTTATTGCTTCTACTTTCTTTTTTTCTCGTTGTTTTTTTGGAGATTCTGATTCTGTTTTTTCTGCAGTCTCTTTTAAAAAATTAACTAAAAGAGATTTTCTTTTTTTCTTTTTATGTTGTTCCATTTCATGTTTAATATTTGGATTGCAACAGTGTTTCTGTTGATGGAGATGAATGAGATCATTAAGTTGTGGTCTTTTGAAACGAGTCATTTTCCTTCGATGTATTGATTTTTGTTCTGCAACATATCGTTGTAGCTCTCCGAGGGCACCTACTATGTTTTGTTTTTTTATTGTTTGCTGTCTCTTAGATCCTGCATCTCGTGCTGCTTTTTCCATAATCTCTTTTAATTCTGCACCACTGAAGTTATTTGTTTCTCGAGCAATTTGCTGATAAAACTCGGCTTGTTTTACTTCATCGTCAACCGTGTACTTTGTATCTTCTGCATATTTTTTAAATATTGCTTCTCGATCATTTTCTTGTGGGAGAGGGACTCTAATTTTTCTCAATCTTCCAGGCCGTGTTAATGCTTCAGGTAACGCCTCTGGATGGTTAGATGTTGCAAATATATGAATGTCTTTATTTATATCATCTGGTTGCGTGAGTTCATATTTTAGTTTCGATAAGGTTTGTTGGTCCCAGTTCTGATCGGAGTTAAGTCCTGTCAGGGCACCATCAAATTCATCCAAGAGAATAATTGATTTTTTACCGGTATTTTTTGCATTTTCACGAGCATTTTTAAACAGGAGATTTACGTTTTGTTGAGATCCTCCGTGTTTGTTGCTTGTAAGATCAGAGCCAGCCAATGTAAAGAGATATGCATCTAATTCGGTTGCAATTCCTCTCACAAGGGTTGATTTTCCTGTTCCCGGAGGGCCATATAGCAATACTGCATCAGGCATACTTGCGCCCACGCAACTATAGTGTTCAGCATTTTTAAACATATCAATTACTTCTGCAACTTCTGGTGTCTGTGATCCCGCTAAATCTTCAAGCTTTACCCTGGTTTTTATCGGGGCAAATTTACTTTTTCTAATTTTGTTTTCTTTGTCTTTTGTAACCTCTGGAATTACGGCAAGGATGTTTTCTTTTTTTATGGTATTTTGTCTTTTCTTTGCGGCATCTTCTGCGGCACACTTAAGTAGATCTTCTATATCTGCTCCTGTGAATCCTTGTATTCTTCTTGCTAGTTCATTTTGATAAAAATCATCATTAACGTTCTCATCTAATGCTCGACCTTCGATATATTTTTTAAAGATTGCCTGCCTATCTTGTGCATTTGGCTTATCTATATTTATTATGCGAGATCTTCCAGGTCTTTTGAGTGGTTCTGGTAACATTTCAAGATTATTTGTTGTTGCAATTATTGTTATTCCTTTGTTTCTATCTCCAGCAAGGGAAAGTTGATGGTTAAAAACACTTGCTATTTTTTGAGATACAGCTTTACTTCCACCTTTTTCATTATCTAGTCCTGCAAATGCACCTTGTATTTCATCAAGTAAGATGAAAACTTGGCGCTTGCTGCCTTTTTGGCAAGAGGCAGCCAATTCGCGTGCGTTGTTGAATACTGCATTAATAGCGCTTGTACTTTCTCCCACGTATTTTTTTTGTAAACTTGCGCCTGATAATTCAAAAAGGTATCCATCTAAGTGATTTGCCAAACCTCTTGCCAGTGTTGTTTTACCTGTTCCAGGAGCACCTGCAATAATAATTGATTCAGGTAAAGTACACCCTAAGCGTTGAAATCTTTCAGGTTCTTTCACTTGATCAATATAGGTTTCGATAGCTATGGGTTTTCTTCCAATAAAATTTTCAAGTTTTGTTTTTGTTTCTGAAAGCGGGAATTCATGCCCCCAAAAACCAGTAGCCTTAAATTTTTGTGCTATAATTTTTTCTTTTGCTTCCCACAGCCTTCTTTCCCTTTCTTGTATGTCATTTGGATTAGGAAGGGGATTGTTGCCGTTGCCTCGATTACCTATACGGGAGCCGATTGCAGCTAATATGAAGGGGAGAGATAACCCTATTGCTGCACAAGCAATAATAGTGACGGGAGATAAATCTTCGTTTGTATTTTTTACGATGGCATCACCGGGAGTTTGCTCTATTTGTTGAGGTGCTTGTTCTACAATAGCTTCTGATTCAGCAAAGATAGGGCAAAAGCTTTGTGCTGCTAATGTTGTTGCAGCGATAAAACAAATAATATTTTTAACTTTGGCATGGATCATGGTAACCTCACATGATTTTTAGGATTTTTGGTTTCTTCATGTTTTAATGTTTTTACTTAAATAGGGGGCATATTAACGTGCCCCCTATAATGTCATTTTTTGTTCTTATATCTTTTTCTCAAGAAAGTTGCTAACTATTTTCTCTTTTGGAAGTGGTGGTGGAATAGGTATATCTATTAATTCATCAGTTAGCATTCCGTCTATTATTGTTTGTTTGCGCTTTTTTCTTTCTTGTTGTTTTTGTTGTAATTGTTGTTTTTGTGGAGAAACCAGGCCGTTATCATGATTTCGTAGGAGTGACTGTAGATTGCGGTTATCTGCATAGGAAGTTTTTTCTTCCTCGTCTTCCATTTCTTTTTGTTCTTTTCTTACCTGTACTTGCTCTTCAAATATGGTGTTTATAGTTCTTCTTTCATGTTCTGCTTTTCGTAAGTCTTTTTTCTTTTCAACCACTATTTTTCTACATAATCTTCTGATGTCTGCAATATTGAACCCTTCAGTTTCTCTTGCTGCAAGGTTAAATATTGCTTCATCTTCTTCTGTCGCTTCATAGTTACGCTTAAAGCCGCGTCTAAAGAAGTAATTATGGTAGTGTTGTATGAGGTGTTCTCTTTGTCCGTCATTAGGATTGCCGATAAATACTTTTTCAAATCTACTTTTAATTGGACCAGGAATACGGTCTAAGTAGTTTGTTGTTGCAACGAGGAATACATTATCATTGGTATTAATATATTCGTCTATCACAAATTGCAGAGCTTCTGATGCTGCAAATCCATAATCAGAGTCTCCTGATCGTCCCGTAAACAGGCCGTCTATTTCATCAATTACAATAACAACAATTCGGTCTTTACTGATATTTCTACCAAATGGTAAGCCTACTGTATTATTTATGAAGAATTGGAATCCTCGCCTTAAGATTCCTTTTTTAGCTTCATCGCTTGCCGCTTTAGCTGTTTCTTTAATCAACTTTGGAGTAACACCAACGTACTTACTGAGGAAATCTGCGCCACTAGATTTATATATATATGCTTTTTTGCCAAGTCTCTTTTCTAATTCACTCGCAAATATTTTTGCATGGGTTGATTTACCAGTTTTTGTAGGGCCATATAAAAGAAGAGGGTCTTCTGGTTGCATTCCTAGTTCGACTTCATCTAATATTTCTCCCATATCTTTATTTATTTCTTCATTTGCAAGATCTGTTATGCCCATATTTGGTCTTATTCTTTCAAAGTGTTGGCCTTTTCTCATTTTTTTAGAGACTTCATCATCGTCATCATCATCGGAGTAGAGCCAGTTTATGACAGGAATCCATCCTATGACGGTTTTTGCTATTTTTTCTACAGGCTTTGTGAGTACTGCAACGGCAGCTCCTACTGCAAACATATAAAGCATTTTTCTTGCCATAGTGGGCATGACTTCAGCTGCAATCTCTTGCTCCTCTTCTGCAAGTTTTTCAAGATTATCTTTTGTGAAGAGGTCCCACATTGCTCCATGTGCAGTCTGTGCATACGGCAGCATAATGCCTCCCAATAGGAATGCAATAATTAACTTTTTAAAATTCATTTTTTTGATCCTCCAAGGTATTTTGGTTTTTATTTTTTACAACTTTGCAAATAAATATCCATTCCTCACATTTTAACTGCTATAAAATTTAAACATAACTCTGCAGATAGTCAAGAGGATTATTAATAAAGGGTTTTGGGTTTTGCTTTTTTCCAATAGAATTTAATTCCTTGGAGGGGTTTAAAAGAAATTGAATAATATGTATTACATAAACCAAATACTATTATTCCTTTAAAAAAGGGACTTCCAATAGAAGGTACAAAGATTACTTGTACCTTCTATTGTTTATTTTATATTTCGTGAGAAATAAAGCCCTTTTTGTGCTTTAATGCTTTGCGGTCAATTAACTTTTGTGTTCTATGGAGCAATTTATAGGTTCTCAGTTCTTCTTCTATCTCCATTGTTCGAGTGTCTTTTTTTGTTAGCTTAGTTTCTTCTTCCTTCTTTTTTGCGAGCCATTTTTTTTGTAAAGCAGATTTGTGTTGGGAGTCATGGTTTTTAAGGAGTGAAGCTATTAATTGTTCATTTTGGCTGTTCTTTTTTCTTTTTTGTAGATCATTACTAAAACTAGATTTCTTATTGTGTGATACTTGTGTATAGTCTATGGTTGTTGATTCCTCTTCAAGTATTTTGGCTTGTTTTTTGTCTAAGATTGCCTTTTGTAGATCTTCCCATGTAACATTTATTCTTCCTGCATTTTCCAAGATATACATAGTGTCTGCACAGATTGTTTGCATATCTCCATAGTTCATACCTTCTGTTAATCGTGCGGCTTGATTGATCATTTGGTCCATTGATTCTATATCAAGGTTGCCATCAAAGTGTTCCGCAAATTCTTTTTGTAGGTTGAATGTGAAAAATGTTGTTCGTTGTTCTAAATTTGGTAGAGGAATTTCTATACATTTACATCGTCTTAAAGCAGGAGCCGTTAAACCACCTGTTTTATTTGTTGTTGCAAACATAAACATATTGGGATTTTGTGAGACTTTACTCATTAAAGCATTGACAGCGTTTGCAGTGGGTACCCCATATTGTGATTCACTTTTTATGCCGGTATACACAGCATCTATTTCATCTATAAATATGACAGCAATCTTACCTTTTTTGGTGCTTTCTTCTGCTGCGTCTCCTAAATTTTTTATAATTTCAGGGCTATCACCAACATGGCGCTTTAGGAGGTTTGGAGCATCTTCTGTAAAGTAATCAACTCCTTTATTGAGTCTTTTGCTTAGTTCATTTGCAATAACTTCAGAGTATGCGGTTTTACCTGTTCCAGATGGGCCGTATAGAAGAACTGGTTTTTTTTCATACCCTCTTGTGAGCTTGTCTACTGTTTCTTCTAGTGCAGGATGAAATTTTTTGCCTGCAATATCGTTTTCTAATGTTTTTTCTGGTTGTATTGATGGTATTGTATTGACAGGGTCTGTGTTGACCGTTCTATCATTGGAAACAATTCTTTGTATCGCTTCAGGAGTCATCCACCATAATGCATTTTTGATAGGGTTTACAACAAGGGTGTCAACGGGTTCTTTAAATAGATTTTCTATAATTATTCCTGCTAAAGCTAAACAAAATGCCTTTTTTATGTAATCGGGCATATCATTTATGATTTGTTTTTTAAATGGTTTATCGGGTTCTATTTCGGGCATTTCTATATCATCTGGATCTGGGGTCCAGCTAATACCAAAAAATTTTGCGGATAGACAACTAGATTGTAGCGTGAGTCCTGCTAGTATCATAAGTATTAGTGATTTATAACTTTTCATATGTAGCCCTCCCGAAATTGAGTGTTATTGCAAAATATTTACTATTCGTTTGTTGACTGCTTAGAAGGTAAACCCTAGGAGCAAAATAGTCAAGAGGACCTTATAAAAAGGATTATTGATTCTTTTGGTTTCCAATAGAAATTGATTTTGTTAAAATTATAAAGGAAATATCGTAATATGTTTTCTTTTTGATTGTTTTGCTTGTTTGGCAAGCTCATCGAGCGTTAAAAGACCGGTTTTTGCATCTAGGTATTGTATGACAGATGAGCTATTGATTACTCCATTTATTATAGCTTTTTCTATTGATTCACCTAAAGCTAGACTTGCGACAAAGCAAGAGCCGAATGAATCACCTGCACCCAGTGTGCTTACAGTGTTAGTTTTTATACTTGGATGGAAATATATTTTATTGTTTGTTGCTACATATACTCCTTCTTTTCCATTTGTTACCACAACAATTTTTGGGCCTCGTTTTAAAATTTCTTGGAAGTATTGATGGATGCTAAAGCAAAGTCCTTGGTGCCTGATAGTAGTAGCCATTAATTGAGGGGCATCTTTTTGTTCTGGTATGGTGGACTCATTTTGTAGTTCACGCATAAGTTTTGTATCTAGATTGGTGAGTGTACACATAAACTCGGTTGCTTCTTGGGCGTTCAAAATAAAGATATCAATGTTTGGTAAAGATTCCATTATTTGTGGTGCTCCTGCGGCAAGTTGGCTTATGCCTGGATTTATAGCAACAGGTACATTGTGTTTTTTTGCAAGAGTAGTGATGTATGGAAGCAGCTTGGATGATTCTCCACTGAGTGATGTGATGTAAAGCTGATCGCAGCTTGCAATTAGTTCTTCGTTTAGGTCTTCTTTTTGCAGCGACGTGTTTGCTCCTCGGTATGCCAAAACGGTTCGATCACCAGAAAGGCATGGTATGATAATTGATACGCCGGTGTTGAGTTCTTTTGTTTTTGAAATAGCGGAAGTGTCAACTCCCTCTTTTTTGAGTTTTTTGATAATCATTTCGGCTTGCTGATCATCCCCCATCTTGATAATGGTCGATACTGAAAAACCTAGTCGACTGAAAGAAGAGGCAGCATTTGTTGCCCCTCCTCCAGTCGAATAACTGAGGTTTTTTATTTCAATCTTGCTTCCTTCTTCAAATATGAGGAATGCTTTTCTCGTTCTTTTTGTATAAATTTGTAGCATTTTTGAATTTTCATGTTTGATGAAAACATCTTGGGTTGCTCCGCCTATTGTTACTACTTTTTTCATTAATGAACGATTCCTTTTTTTGGGGTGTCTACAAGTACTTTATTGATTACCTCACTTGCTTTATCTACCCAAATGACGTCTATCCCCTCAGTTACTTTTTCTGAGCCGATAAGGTCATTTTTATTTTTACAAGGAAGGATTACATGAGGAACTTTATTCCTCTTTGCGGCCAAGACTTTTTCTTTGACCCCGCCGATTGGCATAACTTCCCCGCTGAGGTTTAATTCTCCAGTCATTGCGTATTTTGAGCTGATTGGTTTTTGTGTGAGGGCAGAAAGTATTGAGGTAAGCATGGTAACGCCTGCCGAAGGCCCATCTTTTGGTATTCCGCCTGCCGGTACGTGGATGTGGATGTCTTTTGTGTCAAATATTTTTTTGTCGACGCCAAACTCTTTGGAGTGTGCCTTTGCATAACTTAATGCAGCTTGGGCTGATTCTTTCATCACGTTGCCCAGTTGTCCGGTAAGAATGAGCTTTCCTTTACCAGGAAGCAATACTGCTTCAACTTTTATTATTTCTCCGCCGTAGATGGTCCATGCAAGTCCATTGGTTACCCCTATCAAGTCCTTTTTGAGAGCTTCTTCATCTAAGAATATTTTTGGACCTAGATATTTTTCTAAATTGTTTTCATGGAACTTTGCGAGCTTATTTTTTTCAACGAGAGATCGTGCGGCTTTTGAGCATAGTTTTTTGATAACTCTATTAAGTTGTCTTACCCCGGCCTCCTTGGTATAGTTTGAAACAAGGTTGAATAGTACCGATTCTTCTAGTTTTACATTTTTATTTTCAAGGCCGGTATCTGCTATTGCTTTTTGTACTAAGTGTTTTTTTGCAATGTTTAATTTTTCTTCAATAGTATACCCAGAAAGATTAATCACTTCCATTCTGTCTCTCAGTGGTGCTGAAATCGTGTTGATATTGTTAGCGGTTGCGATAAAGATTACTTTTGATAGATCAAATGGAACGCCAAGATAGTTATCATAAAATTCTTTGTTTTGTTGAGGATCTAATACTTCCAACATTGCAGATGATGGGTCGCCTCTAAAGTCAGACCCTATTTTATCAAGTTCATCAATAACTATGATTGGATTAGATGACCCAGCTTTTCTTATACCCTGAATAAATCGTCCTGGCATAGCTCCAACATAGGTTCTTCTGTGTCCTCTTATTTCTGCTTCGTCTTTTACGCCACCTAATGAAATCCTAATATATTGTCTTCCTAGGCATCGTGCGATTGATTTTCCTAAGGAGGTTTTACCCGTGCCTGGAGGGCCAACAAAACAAAGTATTGGTGTGTTGCTGTCTTGTTTTAATTTTCGTATTGATATAAAATCCAATATTCTGTCTTTAATTTCATTAAGGCCGTAATGATCTTCATCTAAGATCTTCTTTGCGTGAGCTATCTCTAAATTGTCTTCGGTTTCTTTTCCCCATGGGAGTGCAAATGCCCAGTCAAGATAATTTCGTATTACGGCTGCTTCCATAGAGTCTGGTACGGTGTGTTCAAGGCGATTTAGTTGTCTTTTAATCTCTTTTTTAGTTCCTTCCGACACAGGAAGGGTTTCTAATTTTTCCTTTAATTCCTCAATCTCTTCTAAATCATCTTCCCCAAGTTCTTTTTTTATAGCCTTGAGTTGTTCTCTGAGATAATATTCTTTTTGTGATTGATTAATAGATTCTCGTGCATCATTTTTGATTTTCTCTTGCATCTCAGCAACTTCAACTTCTTTGCTTAACAAGATGTATAATTTATCAAGTAAATCTTTTTTGCTTTCTGTTTCAAGTAGATCTTGTGCATTGTTTACATCAAGATTTAAGTGAGATATTATAAATTCTGAGATTTTGTCAGGATCGCTTATTTTAGAAATAATAATATTAAAATCTGGGCTAAACGATTGCCCAGAAGATGCAATTTGCTCAGCAAGTATCTTTATATTGTTTACCCTTGCTTTTATGGCGATATCGGTATCTTCTTTTGAACATTTTGGTATAGCTTCTATATTTGCGTTGAGCATTTCTTTATCAGCTGATAAATCTTTTACATGAGCTTTGCATATACCTTTAACCAGGATCTTTATTCCCCCCTCGGGAATACGTATTATGCGCATTATAGATGCAATAGTTCCTGTTTCGTAAAGATCTTTGGTGCCAATTGAATATTGGCTTTCATCATCTTTTTTCTTTGCTGCAAGAAGTAATACCATTTTTGAACTTTCCACTGCGCTGTTTATGCCGTTGATTATTTTTTGATCCAATACTAACAGCGGAACAATCATGTCTGGAAATACAACGATATCCATAGTTGGAACAACAGGCAAAATCTCAGGCATGCTCTCTTCTAGATGGCCTTTGCTTAAAATAGACTTCATACTCTCCCCCTTTTTACGGTAATGTCTTTATGTGGTCCCTTACTTAAATTCTAGTCTAAGGAAAAGTTAGAAGACAATATTTCTATAGTAATAGTCGAAAAACTATTTTGATAGGCTTTGTGTAATGCTCAGAAAATTGTTAAATATATAATTATATGGTTTTGAATTTTAATAGTATAGGAATATGTGTGAGTATAATTATAAAGGGCATTAGAAAGCGATTTATGCAGGGTGGTAAGGAGCTTTTTGTCTTAAGGGGAGTAAATGCCGAATTTGAGAAAGGAAAAAGTTATGCTATAACGGGTGTTTCTGGAACCGGAAAATCTACGTTATTACACATCCTTGCCGGTTTAGATCAACCAACTGAGGGGTACGTGTATTTTGATAAAAAAAATATTTCGCGATTTTCAACGACAGAGGAAGATGCTTTTTTAAATAAATCTATCGGATTGGTATTTCAGTCCCCATATCTTATTTCAGAACTTTCTGTTTTAGAAAATTGTATGGTTCCTGGTTTGATTGGCCAAAAAAGTGATGCAGCATGTAAAGAAAAAGCGTTGACCATATTAGAAAAAGTTGGCCTGCAAGGTAAAGAGCACGCAAGTCCAGATTCATTGTCTGGAGGAGAGCAACAGCGGGTGGCTATTGCACGCGCAATATTTAATAACCCCGAGTTTTTACTTGCAGATGAACCGACCGGAAATTTGGATATAGAAACGGGGCAAAAAATAGTTGATCTTTTATTGCAATGTAAAGAAAAATGGGGTATGGGAATTATTATAAGTTCTCACGATTCATATGTAGCTCATAAAATGGAACATGTTTTAAGGTTGGAAAATGGTGTTTTAATTAAGGAGTGATAATGAAGTTTGCTAAAGAGTATGCCCAAGTAAAGTCATTTGATAATGGAGTAACCGTGCGCGAGTATTGCCAAGGGGTAAAGGATTTACCGCTTGATGGTGCAATTGCATATTTTGATAATGGTGTCTTTGGGCCAAAAAAGAATCGAGTGTTTGCAGAATTATTTTATGTGCTAAAAGGTACCCTAATGATCGACATGGATGCGCAAACATATGAACTTGCTAAAGGGGATATGTTTATTATTCCTCCAGGTAAAGCGCATACTATCTATGGGATAAAGGCTAAAGTATTTATTGCATGTTCCCCTGCGTTTGATCCAAAGAATGTTGAGTTTTTATAATTTACATTTTTGTGGTATGTCTTAATAGAAAATGATGAAGCATAGTATATAGATAATATGTATTTTTTTAAAAGAGGTAGTAGTGATGCAAGGATTTTTTTGTTCAAAGAAGGTTTGTAATATTCTTTTTTCTATAATAATTGTCTTTTTCTTTTTACCGGAGCAAATAATAGCTACAAAAGATGTGAAAGATGATAACGTTCATGTTGTTTCGCAAAAAAAAGGTATTAATGTATCGCTTCAGAAAGTTAAGGATGGAATTCTTTTTGTATGTAAAGAACTGAAAAATAATCAGTTAGATGATGCTGAAAAAAAGAAGCATGTAGCATTATTAGGATCATCGTTAAAGACCCTCCTGGATATAAAAAATGACCTGCACAAAAAAAAGGAATGTTCGAATAAAGAAAAACTTTTATATGATTCTATAGATAGTCTTTTATTTGATTTAAAAGAAGATTATGGGGATGTTCTTTCTCCTGTTGTAAAGGGAATTTTTACTTCCAATATCCGATTAGGGGTAAAGCAAAGTATTAATGAGGTCGGAGAAGCAATTAATATTATTGATTCAAAAATTGATGTGTCGATTTTAGAAGGGGTGTCAATAGAGAGCAAATTGGATAAGCTGATACCAATTGCGCAAACGATTAATAGCAAAGTTGATATTACAAGTGATCAGAATCTAACGATATTAGTAAGTCTCTCTGATCATCATGAATCGATAGAAAGTAAGTTGGATAAACTTATTCCCATTGCAGAATCAATTCTTGAGCAGGTTGAAGGAATAGAGATTGCAACAGAAGTTTTTGATACAGTGAATAGCAAAGTGGATGATCTATTTGTTTCTCTATCAGATCATCATGAATCAATAGAAAGTAAACTAGATAAGCTCATACCGATTGCTGAGTCAATACTTGATATAGTTGAAGATATAGATCTTGAGACTAAAATCAAAACGTGTTTGACATCACCCTATAATATAACAGCACCAGGAAGCTATATTCTTTGTGGGAGTGCTTCACAAGTAACAATTAGTTCTGGGGATGTATGGCTGGATCTTAATGGATATGTAATTGACGATTCTACAGGAATTGAAATAGATTCTGGGTTAAGTGGTATCTATATTGCTAATGGCTTTATAAATGGATCAGGATATGGCATTCATATTCATGATGACACTGAAAAAGTAATAATAGAAAATATACTAATAAACGGGGAAGATGCATCACCTACATCAACAGCAGGTATTTTCTTTGATGGAGCAACAACTGGAACAGGGATAAAAGGATGTAAGGTTAAAGATTGTACCATCTTGCACTATCTAGAGGGAGTAAAGGCGACAGAAATGAATGAATGTACTTTTGAAAATGTTGAAGTAAAATCTGGAGTATTTTTCGGCTTTACGTTAGAAAATAGTTCATATAATCATTTTTATTTATGTAAAGTTTTAGATATAACAAATGAGAATGTATTACCAGGCCCCCCTCAGGGTCTTTTTGGCTTTCTTATAAAAGATGCTTCTAGTATGGGTAATTCAATTAAGGAATGTATAATTAAAAATATCAGAAATACCGCAACAGTAGGTAATATCGCATGTGGTATATCTTCTGGACCTGAAACGAAAATCAGAGATTGTGAAATAATGGCAATAATATCTGACAATTCCTTAGGTATCGGAATACAAGTATTAAGTAAGTGTGTTATAGAAAATAATAATATTCTAAATAATGGGATTGGCATTATGTCAACAGAGGATAATATTATAAATGGCAATACCATTTCACAGCATATTAACGGTATCTTTATACCTCCAAGCTTTCCTATTACCACCATTTTTCCTGGTAGAAATACGATTACTAACAATATAATTCAAAAATGCTCTTCAAGAGGGATTTCTACTTTTAGATCTGATAATATCATTGATAACAATAAATTTGAAGACTGTGGAACTGGCTCTCCACCTCCTGCAGGATCAGCAATTACTTATTTAGGGTCTAATATACTTACTAGGAACATCGCATTCGGCTGTGGAGGATCAACAACTACATCTCCGTTTTCTCCTTCTCCCTCTAATGAAACTGATATAACAGCATATACAGCTCCTCCAGCTCCTTACGATAACGTTTATGGTTATTAATTTTTTACAAGAGTTTATTTGAAAAAATTAATGAAGGATAAGAGGCTTTTGAAAATTGATTATAATAAGCAAAAAAGAAAAAAGGCATCTGTGTAAAATATACCAGATTTATTCTAGCGTGAAAGAGGTATACATTTATAAGATATTTCTCGCTATTGCTTTATTTTTCTTTATACTAGGTTCCGTTGAGTTTTCATTTTAACCATAAAATTGCTCCTACAAAAGACAAAAATGCCACAAAACTTTCCACGGACTTGTTAAAGCGAGAAAAAACTCGCCTGTAGTACTTCATTTTGGAGAAAAAACATTCTACAAGACTTCGTTCTTTATAAATATGTTTATCGTAATCGATTTGTTTTTTTCGATTGCGCTTTCCTGGAAT
>Ga0180433_10008160_pt1 | contig 13140 bp, 4 predicted proteins | sample SS_ome_8_FD_132980 | JGI IMG/M metagenome (GOLD analysis project Ga0180433, IMG submission 132980) | Hypersaline lake sediment archaeal communities from the Salton Sea, California, USA - SS_1_D_1 metaG | ecosystem: Environmental > Aquatic > Non-marine Saline and Alkaline > Hypersaline > Sediment... | reverse complement strand
CCGCACTGGTACGCGAATATCGGCTACTTTTGTGACAACAAGAATGATCCCGCCTATACGACGGGTGCGCAGCTTTGCAAATTAAACTTAAAAAGCGGTAAGATTACTATCCTGCTGGAGACGACCAAAGGCTGTATTCGCGATCCGAAAGTCCACTACGACGCGGAGAAAATAATTTTTGCATGGCGAAAAGCCGGCCGGCGAAATTACAATCTCTACGAAATTAGCGTCGACGGCACCAACATCCGGCAAATCACTTCGGGACCTTTCGACGATTACGAACCAGAATATCTTCCCGACGGCGGGATCGTCTTTGTCTCCACACGCGCCCGGCGATGGGTCGGCTGCTGGATGACCCAAGTCGGCACCATCCACCGCTGCGACGCCGACGGCAGGAATGTTCAAACGCTCTCATGCAACATCGAACACGATAATACGCCGTCGGTGCTGCCCAACGGTCAGATCCTTTATATGCGATGGGAATATGTCGACCGCTCCCAGGTGGAATTCCACCACCTCTGGACGATGAATCCGGACGGCACGAATCAGGAGATATACTACGGCAACGAAGTTTCGTGGGGAGTTTTTCTTTCCTGCCGGCCGATCCCGAACGACGAGCGTGTTATGGGAATCTACTCGCCGGGTCACGGACATCGTGACCATTACGGCTGGCTGTCGTTCTTCTCCAGAAAATATGGCCCCGATGATCCTCGCGGACTCCAGCATATCATATTTCCATGGGGCAAGGGAATGCTCGCCGATCCCTGGCCGCTCAGCACGAAAACCATACTCGCCGCCGAATTAGGCAAATCCCGGCTTGTTTTCGTCACAAAAAATAAAGACGATGACAAATACACGCCGCACGCAATATACGAAATTAAAAACAACGGGAAAAAATGGCTCACCCAGTCGCCCCGTCCCATTATTAAACGTCCCCGCGAAAAAATCATCCCAAAACGCTCCGATCCGGCCAATCCCGTCGGAACGCATGTTTTGGTTGACGTTTATAATTCTCAGAACTTAAAAGGAATCAAACGCGGCGAAATAAAAAAGCTGCTTATTATCGAAACCCTCCCCAAACCCGTCAACTTCTCGGGAGGACCGGACACACTAAGTTTTCTCGGATCATTCAGTCTCGAACGAATCCTCGGCACTATTCCCGTAGAATCCGACGGCTCGGCATATTTCGAATTACCTGCGAACCGGCCGGTCTTTTATGTCGCTCTCGATGAAAATGACCTCTCGTGCAGAAGAATGCAGAGCTTCACATGCCTAAGGCCCGGTGAAACAACGTCCTGCATCGGATGTCACAACTCACGCAATCATTCTAATACCAACGTCGGCAGCGCACTGCGGGTAAAGGCATTACAACGCCCCCCTTCGAAGATTACGCCGGTCGAAGGTGTTCCGGACGTGCCGGACTTCGTGCGGGACGTCCAGCCGGTCCTCGATAAATACTGCGTAAAATGTCACAATACCGAAGACCGAAAGGGGCGACTCTGCCTCGAAGGTGACATGGGAGTCATATACTCGATCAGCTACTATTCGCTTGCCATGAGAGAACAAATAGGAGACGGCCGTAACGGCCTCGGCAACCAGCCTCCGCGTTCTCTCGGCTCCAGCGCATCACAGTTGCTCCGCAAGCTCGAAGGAGCTCATCACAGCGAAAAAGCTTCACGTGAAGACTGGCTGAAAGTATGGGCATGGACCGAAGCCGCCGCTCCATTTTGCGGAACTTACGGGGGGCTTCGAAATCAGAAACAGCAGAATACGAAAGCAGGCGTCTTTGCAAGCCGGGCCGGCGGCGTTCTCCACAAACGCTGCTACTCGTGTCACAATCCAAATGGCAAAGGTCCGCAGAATCGGCTCGTCGAAGCCTTTGATTGGGATGAGCGAAGAAAACACATGGATCGTCCTACCGGTCGTCATGAACGCCTCGTCTTAAAGGACGACCCTGCACGATATTTTTCATGGAACGTACTGATAAACGCAACCCGGCCGGAAAAATCCGCAGTCCTGATGGCGCCCCTCGCAAAAGAAGCGGGGGGGTGGGAAACCTGCCCCGATGTCTTCAGGTCAAAAGAAGATCCCGGCTATAAAATAATGTTAAATGCGGCGACAAACTGGAAGGCCGAATGGCAAAAATCAAACGCATTCGGCTCACCCACCTTCCAGGTAAACCACCAGTACATACGTGAAATGGTACGTTTTGGAATCCTGCCGGAAAATACTCTTGCAGAGAATGTAGATCCGTACGAAACCGACAGGCGATACTGGGAGATGTTCGATTATAAGCCGAGAAAATATGAAAAACGGATGGTGAAAAACTAAGCTGTCAGCAACATTCCATCATTTAGCTGAAGCTGGAAAACAGCTATTAGTTGTATAAGTGCGTTAACATTAATAATCAAAAAATCACATTCCAAACTAAAAAGAGGGTAGTCGGATGAAGAGTAGCACAATAGGCATCAATACTGTAGTCAAGGTGCTCTTGCTGTCGATTATAATATTTCCAATCACGGGCGGGTATCATCAACTCCGGGCTCAGGAACAGGAAATATTGCTTTTCGAAGAGAATTTCGATAACTCACAAGTCCGGGATTGGGAGCTCGGAGCCGGATGGATTGTTACAGAAGGTATGCTCAGGGGCGAAGGTCACTTCTGGGCAAATCCGTTGGTTGGCCCCTGGGATGATTTCCGTTTACAGTTCCGCCTGAATCTTCAAAACGGAATTATCCACTTAGTCTATCGCCTGAACGACGAAGGACGTTATTTTATCGGATTTTATGAGCATGGGTCCTATTTGAATAAGCAGCTCTGGCCCGATACTTTCATTGATCTGTCGGGTCAGGAGGTCGGTACTCGCGACCTTGATCGTTGGTATGATATTGAAATCGTCGGGTCGGGACCTAACCTGCGGTTCTTAGTTGATGGCGAACTCGAATGGGAGTATTCAGATTCCGCCCCACTGGGCGGAGGGACTTTCGCCTTTGAGACGCTGGATGATAGTGTCGCGTTTATCGATGACATCCGTGTGTTCGGGCAGGCCCCTGATACATCTCCTACCTGGGTGCGCACGGGCGGTCCGCTGGGTGGGCTGGGCTATGACGTTCGGATGCGGCCCGACAATCCCGATATAATGTATGTTACGGATGCCTGGGCGGGAGTCTTTATCAGCACTGATGGCGGACAAACCTGGCATCCTTCCAACCAGGGTATAAATACCCGTATGGGCGAGTCGGGAGATGCAATTCCGGTCTTTAGCCTCACTATCGATCCGCATGATCATGACACTATCTGGATTGGCACACAAAACGTCCGGGGCATATTCAAAACGACAGATGCCGGGCAGACGTGGGTTGAGAAGGACAATGGCATTGTCGAGTATGAAGGTATCACCTTTCGCGGTTTTACTGTCGATCCTCACTCTTCCGATATTGTTTACGCCGCGGCTGAGATATCAAGCTACGCATGGAGCAACCAGCCGCAGCAGGGCCGGGAGTTCGACAAAACCAAAGGTGTAGTTTACAAAACGGTAGATGGAGGGGAAAACTGGATTGCTGTCTGGCGAGGCAACAACCTGGCCCGATATATCTGGATCGATCCGGGCGACTCGGATGTGCTCTACATCTCCACCGGTATATTTGATCGGGAGGCAGCCGACTCTGATCATACGATAAACAAGCCCGGCGGAGAAGGTGTTCTAAAATCGATCGACGGCGGCCAAACCTGGCTGGCGGTAAATAACGGGCTGAATAATCTTTATGTTGGCACACTTTTCATGCACCCCGTAAACCCGGAAATCCTGCTGGCCGGGACAGGCAATAATGCCTATCCCGATGGCGGGGGTGTGTATCTGACCACCAATGGCGGCACATCGTGGCAGGCTGTTGTTCAAAATGAAAACATAAATTCAGTAGAGTTTGCGCTCTCGAACCCCAATGTTGCCTACGCCGGGAGTGCCGGCAGTGTTTACCAAAGCAGCGACGAGGGGCGTACATGGCGTAAGGTTTCCGTTGGGACGGATGGCTGGGGGTCGCCCGGTGTCCGCGCCGGATTCCCTATCGACTTTCAGGTCGATCCGCGCGATCCCAATCGTCTCTTTGCGAACAACTATGGCGGCGGCAATTTCCTTAGTATCGACGGCGGCCAAGCCTGGACGGTTGCCAGCGACGGTTACACAGGCGCCCAGGTGCGTGCAATTGCCGTTGATCCAACAAATCCATCAACAGTCTACGCCGCGGCACGAAGCGGCTTCTTCGCCAGTACAGACGGCGGTGACTCGTGGATTGGCCTGAACAGAACGCCGGCCTTTCACCTGGAATGGAATGCAGTTGCTGTCGATCCGTCGAATCCGCGGCATTTGGTGGCATCTAACAACTGGGACCCTGTCATTCTAAAAAGCGATAACGCCGGCCAAACGTGGAATTCGTCAGGTGACCGGCTTGAAGAATCAATGGGATGGAGAGTGATTGCCTTTGCGTCCTCAGACTCGAAGACTTTATACGCCGGCTCCTCCGCATTCTACTCAGCCGGTGTATTCGACAACCTGTTGCCGGCGGCTGGAGTGTACGTCTCACGCGACGGCGGCGAAACGTGGAACTCCGCCAACGATGCGCTTTCAGCGAAGGCAAACATAATTGACATTTGTGTCGATCCTCGCGATCCGGAGGTTCTTTACGCAGCTACGGGAACAAACGGACTGCTTAAATCCTGCGACGCCGGCGGCAGTTGGGCTGCGATGAACGTGGCTAATCCGACGACGGCGGCGCTTTCGGTCGCCGTCCATCCGGACAATTCTAAAATCGTCTTTGCGGGCATGGCGCATAGCGGGTTGTATCGCAGCGATGACAGCGGCGCGACGTGGCAGACGTCAATGAATGGAATGCCGCCGGAGTCGCATATTACCGACATTTTGTTCGATCCGAAAAATCTACAGGTACTGTATGCAGCCGACGTTTTCAGCGGAGTTTATCGATCGAAAGACGGCGGCCGAACCTGGCGGCAGATCAACACTGCTCTGGGCATGCGGGCAGTCAACCGTCTTGCAATCTCGACTGACGGGCTGTTTCTTTACGCGGCGACCGAAGGCGGCGGTGTATACCGTTTGGATTTCAACGGAGAGCCGTAACAACCGTCAGAGAACTATGAATCAATAGATGGTGAGTTATGAATCAGAAACCGAATTATTTGATTCCTTTAATTAGACTCGCTGCATTGCCCGTGTGCATGGCGATGGTCTTCTTCATAACATATACAGGATCTGCTTCACAAGAGCCGTTATCATCCGTATCGGGCTTTGTTCGTGATGCTAACGGCCCGGTTGGCGGCGCGACGGTGCGGGTGAAGGCTACGGACAACAAGGTTATTACCGATTCGGATGGTCATTTTGTTCTGTCCGGCCTGCCTGCCGACAAGCCGGTCGTCCTGACCGCCTGGGCGGAAGGATACTTTATCGGCGGCGGACAGGCCGGGTATCATTCAGGTGACTCGGATATCGAAATTATTTTGACGGCATACAGTAACATAGACAATCCGGATTATAAATGGCTTAGCGCTTTTGCCGACGACAGAGACGATGGTTCAGACGAGAATACGAGCTGCGAGAATTGTCATGCAGATCCCAATAATCCAGATGCAGCACTGCCGTTCAGCGAATGGCTCAAAGACGCTCATGCCCTCTCGGCCAGGAATTCTCGCTTCCTGACCATGTACAATGGGACGGACATGAGCGGTAATCAAAGCCCGGCAACGCGATATTTTCAAACGCGCGATTACGGCCTTATCCCCCTGCGTCCGGATCCGAACGAAGCCTATTTTGGCCCGGGTTACAAGCTGGATTTTCCCAATACAGCAGGTAATTGTGCAGCCTGCCACACACCGGCTGCTGCCGTCAATTCTGCATACAACACAGATCCGACGAATGTTTCCGGCGTTGGCGCCGAAGGTGTGGCCTGCGATTTCTGCCACAAAATAAGGGACGTTAGTCTCGACCCGATCTCCGGCCTGCCCTATTCGAACATGCCCGGTGTATTGTCCTTCGAATTCTGTCGCCCGGCCGAGGGACACCAGTTTTTTGCCGGGCCCCTCGATGATGTAGCCCCTGGCGAAGATACGTATACACCTGTCCAGCAGCAGAGCCGGTATTGCGCTCCCTGTCATTCCGGTGTCTTCTGGAATACGATGGTTTACAACTCGTTCGGCGAATGGCTGGACAGTCCCTACAGTAATCCCGAGACCGGTAAGACCTGCCAGGATTGCCATATGCCGCCGGGGCTGAATAATCACTTCGCCCGTTTGGATAAGGGTGGCGTCATCCGCGATCCGCAGACGATCTTCAGTCATTGCATGCCGGGTGCAGCTAATGAGGAATTGTTGCAGAATGCCGTCAAAATGGATGTGAAGGCAGATCGCCATGGCGAACGGATTGTTGTCGCCGTAACGATAACGAATGACCAAACCGGCCACCATGTTCCGACAGATTCTCCTCTACGTCACCTTATTCTTGTAGTCAAAGTTACCGATTCAAAGGGGCATCTGCTTCGGCAGTCAGACGGCCCTGTGATTCCTCAATGGTGCGGCAAAGGCGATCCGAACGAAGGCAATTACGGTGGCATGCCCGGCAAGGCATTCGCCAAGGTGCTGGAAGAGCTCTGGACCGAGGTTTCACCCACAGGGGCGTATTGGAATCCTACACGACTGCTGAGCGACAACCGTATTGCCGCGTTTGCCGCCGATAGTTCCACTTATACATTCCTCGCAGATGAGGACGATAAGATAACTGTCGATGTGGTACTGCTTTTTCGCCGCGCATTCATTGAGCTTGCCTCTCAGAAGGATTGGGAAATACCTGACATTGTTATGGAGAACAAAGTAATAAGTATCTCCGGGCCCTGACCAAAGAGCCACCAGGAAGTCTGATGAGCGGGCACCATAAAAAGTCTTTGAATTCGATGCTTCGAAATAGCTATATATTAACGTGTAAAGCTGTAACATGCGGAAAATTCTAAGGCGCAGTCGCGAATGAGTGGAGATTATATTTGTTGTGTGCCGGCTTGCTGGTACCGTACTTAAGAGAAAACGCCGGCAAACTGAAAAATCTGTAAATGCTTATACCCGGAAGCCATACAGCAACCCATATGGCCGGATATCCGTATGCAGCGCCGGTACAGTAAGCCGACTCATAAGGAATCAAAACGCCCAATATAGTCAAGGGCTGACGGCTCGAAAGAGTTTTCAGCCCTTTTTGTACACTTGGTAAGGTATCGGAATGTAGGGAGAGTTGGGCAAGACTATTGTAATATGCCGTGCTATATGTTATAATAATATATGTCGTTATAAAGCTTATCGGCTGTGGGTAACATTGCTTTATGGTTTGTGTACTCGGCCATCCCTGACGGGACTGCTCTATTCGAGAAGGGTTACTACTCATATGAGATATTCGTGGATTCTTGCGTTTTTTGTCGTGTTCAATCTCACCCTTAGTACTTGTACAGAGGTTTGGGCACGAGAGTCCGTCCGGATAAACGAGTTCATGGCCGTCAATGATATCGGCCTGGATGACGAGGACCGGGATGAATCCGACTGGATCGAAATCTTCAACGACGGGACGGAAACGGTCGATTTGCAGGGCTGGTTCCTGACGGATGATGACGACGAGCTGGCGAAATGGGAATTTCCGCAGGTGATACTCGTGCCCGATTCTTATTTGATTGTTTTTGCCTCCGGAAAAGATCGCAGAGATCCCCTGGGCATATTGCACACGAATTTTAAGCTAAGTGGGAGCGGCGAATACCTGGCATTGGTCCGTCCGGACGGCAAAACCGTGGTTTCGGAGTTTTTTCCGAGCTTTCCGAAACAAGCCGCCGATATTTCTTACGGCCCCATAGGCAGCACGGCAGAAACAGCTCTTATACTGCCCAGTGCGCCAGCCAGGGCCCTTGTGCCCCGGAACAGTTCGCTGGAACCGAATCCGCGGCAATCGGAGACACTGCGCCCATGGACACAGGAAAGCCTGGATGATTCATCCTGGCAGAGCGGCTCTACCGGCGTCGGTTACAATTACCCGGCACTGATTGGTTTGGACGTCTCGTTGATGCGAAACAGCAATACCACGGTATATATCCGCGTGCCTTTTACGGTAGAAGACCCCTCGTCGATCCGGTCTTTGACTCTGTGCATGCGTTTTGACGAGGGGATGATCGCCTATATTAACGGGCACGAGGTGGCACGGTACAATGCCCCGGAACCAGGGACTGAGAGATGGAATTCCGCCGCACCGTCCAATCGGTCCGATGGCTTAGCTGATAATCCGGTTGATTTTCCTATACCTCAATTCGACTTTCTCCATGTGGGGATAAACATGCTGGCCGTGCAGGGGCTGAACTACGAAATGAATAGTTCGAACCTGCTGATGCTTCCCGAGTTGCTGGCTACAGTCGCTACGACAAACGACGCATCTTACCGATATTTCCCCACGCCGACGCCGGGAATGCCGAACAACGCCGGGGTGGATGTTTTAGGGCCGATCATTTCCGATACGGACCACGATCCGCGCATGCCCGCTGCAAACGAGGACTTGCAGATCACGGCCCTGATCGAGCCGTCCTTCGATCCGGTTGCTTCTGCCGAGCTGCACTATACCGTGATGTTCGGCTGGGAAGTGGACGTGCCGCTGCTGGATGACGGCATGAGCGGCGACGGCAGAAGCGGAGACAGTATCTATGGGGCGCGAATCCCCGCTACTCAGTTCGATGCCGGACAGATGGTCTGCTGGTACATTACGACTAGAGATACGACCGGACGAGAATCACGGTTCCCGGCACACCTTGATCTGCTGAATTCCCCGAAGTATTGCGGGACTGTCGTGGAAGACCCGAGTTTGACTAATCCGCTGCCGGTGCTGCACTGGTTTATCCTGAATCCGAGCGCCGCCAATTCCGACGCCGGAACCCGCTGCTCGCTTTATTACGATGGGCAGTTCTACGAAAATCTCTGGATCTATATTCACGGCCAGTCCAGCAGAAGTTTTCCGAAGAAGAGCTACAACATCGATTTCCATCCCGGCCATAACTTCAAATGGGCACAGGGACAGCCGCGCGCCGACGATATAAATCTGATGACGACCTATCCGGACAAGGCGCAGATGCGCAACATACTGGCCTACGAGACCTATCGGGATGCGGATTGTCCCTACCACTGGATTTTTCCGGTAAGGGTTCAGCAAAACGGGGAATTCTGGGGCACTGCGCACGTGATGGAGAACGGTGACGAAGACTGGCTGATTCGAATGGGCTTGAATACCGAGGGCGCCCTCTATAAAATGTACAACAAATTCAACAGTTCCAGTCACGCCAACAGCGGTGCCGAAAAGAAGACGAGAAAGTATGAAAACAACACGGATTTGTCCGAACTCTACAACGGCCTGAGCCAATCAAGCGGAGAACGCCGGCGATATCTCTATGATAATGTGGACGTCGCGCAGGTCGTCAACTTCCTGGCCGCACGCGCAATCACCGGAGATGTCGACTGCTGTCATAAAAACTATTACCTTTATCGTGATACCGGCCTCAGTAATGAATGGCAGATGTGGCCGTGGGATGTTGACCTGAGCTTCGGGCGGGTTTGGAATTCCTCGCAGACTTACTGGAACCAGGAACTTATTACAAATACCGGGCTGTACGTCGGGCGGGGCAACCGTTTACCCAATGCCATTTTCAATTCCTCGGAAACAAAGCAGATGTATTTACGCCGCGTACGAACACTCATGGATGAGTTGCTAAAACCACCGAACACACCGGCCGAAGAACTGTATTACGAACCGCGCATTGATTATCTGGCATCTCTGCTTTTCGAGGATGCCGCCCTGGATGCCGCCAAGTGGAATTCACATGCGTGGGGCAACGGTTCCACGGCACCTAATTACCCCCAATCATTAATGGAAGCTGTCGAAGAGCTGAAGTACTTCTACCTGCCCGAACGCCGGCGTCAACTATACAACGGCCTGGCCTCCGGCGCGCGTGATTTACCCGGCGCCCAACCGGCCGGTACGGTTGTTAATTTCGGGGCAATTGAAACTTCTCCTGCCGGCGGCAGCCTGGATGAGCAGTACATCGAACTGTTAAATCCGAATGGTTTCGCGGTAGATATTTCCGGTTGGACACTGAGTATAGGGCAGAATACGGATATCCATATCTTTACATTCCGCGGCGGTACCGTCATCCCTGCATACGGCGTTATTTACGTCGCCGCCGACAGAGTGGCTTTCCGCTCTCGAAGTACATATCCGACAGGCGGCCAGGCCCTGTTTGTCGTTGGCGATTTCAGCGGCCGGCTTGCAGCACGAGGTGAAACTCTTCGCCTGACCGACCGGCAGCAAGTAACGGTTGATTGGGCTACGACACCCCAAACCGGCAAGTAGTGGCGCATAGTCATTTACTGAGGAATTGCTGATGTATCTTGACGATTGCTTCCGGGCTTATGTTGACGAATTCCGGGATATTCGCGGCCCGGTTCTTTGCCGTCAGATGTGCCATAAACACCGCCGGTGTGCTGCAGCCGTTCTGGTCAATGTGCGTCAGGCACAATTGCGTGTAATCGGAATAAGCCTTGGACGCAAAAACCAGCCATTTGCCGTTCGGTGAGAAGCTGTGCCAAGAATTCATCCGGGGTGTGTTACAGCGTAGCCTTCGCGCTTTGCCGCCCTCTGCCGGTATGATATACAACTCGCTGTCGGGCTGAAGCAGCATGTAGCTTTTCGCCCGGCAAAAAACGATCCAGCGGCCGTCGGGGCTATAGCGTGCGAAGTAGTTGCTCATGCCGTTGTTGGATGCTCCTTCAAGTGGTTCCGCCGTGCCCCCTTGTCCGCTGTTGAAAGGGATTCTGTACAGGTCGTACTGGAACGGTTCGCCCGATGTAATGAATTCTCTGCTTTCTATTGGTGTCAGCCAAACACGGCCCTGGTGTTTGGTATTTCGCAGATCAGGGGCTTTGGTCCGGGCGAAGACAATATACTCTCCTTCGGGGCTCCAGGTCGGATTGCTCTGCACAAAATTGGGATCGTTGGCGCCGGGCAGATCGCGAAACCGGCCTGTTTCCCTGTCGAACACGCACAGGATACCCTTTATAGGGAAGAATTCCTGTGAGAAGGCCATCTCCGGCTTGGGAACAAAAACGGACATGTCCCTGACAGTGCTGACGGCATACCGGCCGTCCGGCGATATCTGTGACAGCAGGCCGTAGCTTCGTTCGGTGTTTTTCTCATCGGTCCAGGTGATAATGTCTTTAGATGCCAGAATCGCCTGCTCGCTGACAGTTGTGATGACGTATGAACCTTTTCTGCTGGCATAATCCACGTCCATTGCGAGCGTTTTGCCGTCCCGGCTGAAAGAGTGACAGTTGCCGCATACCGGAAGACCTTTCAGGACAACGGGCGGCGGCTTCGGCGACGCTATGGAACCAAAACGCCACCGGATGCCCGGCAGATCTTTGTTAGCATCGAGAAACGGTAAACGAACTTCCCGATAGAACAGAGGTGCATCGACACGGTCTTTTGAAGTCCAGAATGACATCCGGCCCTGCGAGAGGACCCTTACAGGTTCACGGGTATCAATGCCGAGTATGACGACTTGTGCCTCCTGTTCGAGTGAATTGTGCTTTATGTTGTCCCAGTCTTCCGGGCGGGGTGTCCATTGTTGCAGCCGCGTGAGAAAGTGCATGAAAGTATTGCCGCCGGCAAACTCGATTCGGACCAGCCACGTTTTCGAGGCCGGAACGCTGTCTTTCCATCGGAACACAGGAGGGATCATCTCGGGCGGAAACAATGTTTCATCAAGGGGATACTCAATAGTGATGTCACTGTAAACCGCGCTCTGCTGATAGATGGCAAGTATGTCTTCAACGTTACATCTGTTCAGTCGCCAGGTTCTGTACAGAACTGCGACGGCGCCCAATGCTGCCGCAACGAGAACCACGTACAGGACCTTCTTTCGCATCGGAATTCCTCATATATTAAACTGGCGCCGGCAACAAGGCGGATTTTAGCCTTAGGCTCAAATTTCTTATATTAACCGGAAGAACCATAAGAACGGGTTCGATTTATTGAATCTATCTGCGGGTAATCACCCCAGTCATTCCATTCTGTCTATTTTCAAGAAGTTTGACTCGTACAATAGTGTTTATTTTTCGCCTGTTCTCCATATTACCAAGATGGACATTAAAATATCTTTCGCTTCGTCCGGAGATCTGGCCATTATTATTCTCTATCAGAACTTGGGCGGTTTCACCAAGAAATTGCCGACGGTATTTTAATCCGAGTTCGTTATTCAGGTTGCGTAATATCTGCGACCTTTCTTTGATAACTTTATTATCGACATTGTTTTGCATATCGGCAGCGGCAGTCCCTTTTCGGGGCGAAAAACTAAAAACGTGCATCTTTGCAAATCCAATTAATTTAGCCATATCAACAGTCTTTTCGAAGTCGGCATCCGTTTCGCCGGGAAAACCAACGATGATATCGGTCGTTATGGCGGGCCTGTCGAGCCGGGATTTGGCGGACTCGACTTTTTCTCTGAATTCTTCGACTCTGTATTGTCGGCACATCTTTCTCAGAATATTGTCTGAGCCCGATTGCAGCGACAAGTGCAGATGCGGCATAATGTTAGGGTGCCGGCAGAGCGTATCGAGCAGTCGCGACGTAAGATCGGCGGGTTCCAGAGAACTTAATCTTATCCTTTCTAAATCGGGTATTTTCGCCATCCTATCGAGCAGGTAGGGCAGTTGATTGTTTTGCTGATTGGGCCAGTTTTTTCTTCTGACGCTTTGAAGGCCGTAAGCACCGAGAAATATTCCGGTTACAACGATTTCCCTATGTCCGGATTTTACAAGCGCTTGCGCCTCATGTAAAACCTCATCGGCCGGTTTGCTGCGAACAAATGGCCGGGTTTTGGGTACAATACAATATGTACAGTATCCATCGCAGCCATCTTGAATCTTTAGAAAGGCTCTGGTTTGGCCCTCAAATGAAGTTAACGGTGGCAAGCTCAAGTCATTATTTAAGTTGTTTTTATACTTGATTTTGTAGCTGTTTTTTGCTTTAATGGTAGTGTCCGGACAGGATTGAGTTCTTTGGGAAGTCAGGGT
>Ga0180433_10008158_pt1 | contig 13143 bp, 8 predicted proteins | sample SS_ome_8_FD_132980 | JGI IMG/M metagenome (GOLD analysis project Ga0180433, IMG submission 132980) | Hypersaline lake sediment archaeal communities from the Salton Sea, California, USA - SS_1_D_1 metaG | ecosystem: Environmental > Aquatic > Non-marine Saline and Alkaline > Hypersaline > Sediment... | reverse complement strand
TCTGGGGGTAAAATCTGACTTTCAGGTCATTAAAGATTATGGTATAATAAATAAAGTAAAGGAAAAATACGGGATATCAAAGCCTTTTATTTTTTATGTTGGTGTTTGGCGAAATCACAAGAACCTACCAGGCTTAATCCGTGCTTTTCATATTTTAAAAACCAAATATAATTTAGACTATCAATTAGTGATCGGAGGCAATGAAGATCCTCATTATCCTGAGGTCAGAAAAACCTGGCAAGAGCTAGGATTAGATCAAGATATTATCAGACCAGGATTTATCAGCAATGAAGAACTGCCAATTTTCTATAATGCTGCTTCAGCATATGTCATCCCCTCTTTTATTGAAGGGTTTGGACTGATCGGAATAGAAGCAATGGCCTGCGGCACTGCAGTTGTCTCGTCAAACACTTCAAGCTTGCCAGAGGTTTTAGGAGATGCACCGCTTTACTTTAATCCAAAAGATACTGAACAGATGGCAGAAAAAATTTATCAGGTTTTAACAGACGAAAATTTACGACAAAATTTAATTGATAAAGGATTTGAACAAATTAAAAAATACTCCTGGCAAAAATGCGCAGAAAAAACTCTGCAAGTATACAAATCAATTCTCAATAGATAGAAACAAAAATAATCTATGCCTCGAGCAAAGGCAAAAACTAAAAGAAAAAAGGCTGCACGGAAAAAGTCTGTAAAAGCCCGCAAAAGTCCTCGAAAGTCAGCAAAGGCCAGCAAAAAACCTCCTAAACGAAAAACTCAGAGGAAAAAAGCAGTAAAGAAAAAGACTGCTAAAGTTAAAATTGCGCCTAAACGCAAAAAGGCAAAAGTTTCTAAAAAGAAAACTACTAGAAAAAAAAGTGTTGCTAAAGCCAGAAAGAAAAAGAAACTGGTTTCAGCACCAAACTTTGCAACAGCTGAACCTGATATTGCTACTTTGCTAAAAAAGAAAAAGACAAGGACTCAGGTTATCCGAAAAGGCAGCAAGCCAAAACTTTCACCGCACATTATTGACCTGAAAAAATCTGTTGAAGTTATAGAAGACGATGTTCTTAATGAAAAGCTGGAAAAAGCTTTAGCTTTTCAAACAAGAAAGTTGACTAAAGAGGAAATTAAGGATCAGTTCACTAATCCTAGACTTTTTGTACTACCAGCTGGCTGGAAAAAAGCCTTAGCTGGTTTTATTATTTTTGCTTTGTTCATTGCTGGCCCAATTCAGGCATTCAGCCATTTTCATAAATTGAATAAAACGAAAAATCAGGTAATGGAATTAACAAAAAATGCTTATAGTGACTTAAAAATCGCAGGATCAGCAGTATCTGAAAAAAACATGTTCAGTGCTTCGCGATATTTCAGCGATGCAGAAAACAATTTTAGCTTAGCCAAAGACCAGCTTAATGATATTAATATTTTACTCCAGCCAATATTAAAAATTATTCCTTATGAAGGTAAAACATTGTCTGATGCTGAAAATTTGCTGGAAATCGGACAAAATCTTTCTTATGTTGGAGAAAAAATTGCTGAAATTTTTAATTATTTTTACAATGACAGCTCAAAAATGACTGAAAAGATAATTAATGTTCAAGCACAAATTAATGAGCTGGTGCCAATAGTTCAAGACTGCGCGACCAGAATAGATGATGTTAATCCAAAAGCCATTCCAGCTGAATTTACAGATCAGTTTGATTTAGTTAAAGAACAAATCAAATCTTTTAACCAAGATCTTCAAACTCTTAACTCTTTTTCTGAATTTTTATTAAATGTTTTAGGCCATGAGCAGAAAAAACGCTATTTAATTGTTTTCCAAAACAATCGAGAGCTTAGGCCAACCGGCGGCTTTATGGGCAGCTTAGCCTTAGTTGACTTTTTTCAAGGTGAAATTAAAAACATTGAAATACCTGGTGGTGGAACTTATGATTATCAAGGCACACTTTATGAACGACTGATACCACCAGAGCCGCTACTTTTAGTAAATGACTTATGGCAATTTCAGGATGCAAATTGGTTCTATGACTTTGAAACTTCTGCTAAAAAAATCGAATGGTTTTTCCAAAAAGCTGGCGGAGCCACTGTTGATGGCATAATAACAGTAAATGCCACATTAATTGAAGAATTATTGCAATACATTCCAGCAATTGAAATGACAGAATATGGCAAAATAATTGACGCAGATAATTTTATTAATGAAACTCAAAAAGCAGTTGAACTCGAATATGACCGCCAGGAAAATAAGCCTAAACAATTCATTGCTGAGCTGACGCCGAAAGTTTTAGAATCTGTTTTCAATGCCACTGATGAAAATTTGTCGCAAATAATGAAAACATTAAACCAAAGCTTTGCAAAAAAAGAAATTCAAATATACATGACTGATCCAGATCTGCAAAGCAAAGTACGCGATTATAACTGGGCAGGAGAAATTAAGCAGACTTCGAAAGATTATTTAGCTGTGGTCAGTATTAATTTAAGAGGAGGCAAAACTGATCATGTAATTGATCAAGATATTACGCTTAACACACAAATTGATGAAAACGGTTATATTACAAACACAGTAACAATAAAAAGAACGCATTTAGGCCAGCCTGAAAATATTTTTGAAAACATTACCAATAATACTTATTTGAAAATCTTTGTGCCACGAGGCAGCCAGCTAATGAGTGCTTCAGGATTCACGCCAATTGACCAAAATGAATTTTTTACTCCTGCTGAAAACGCAGTGCCTGACTCAGACTTGATTGAAAATATTAAAATGATTACCATTGATCCAGTTTCTGAGACAAAAACTCTAGAAGAATCTGGTAAAACAGTTTTTGCTAATTGGGTTCAGACTCCTGTTGGCCAAACATCAGAGGTTAGTATTTCTTACATACTGCCTTTTCACTTAAATTTGCCTCAAGAACTTACTACAATAGAAAAATTAATTGATTATGTGTTTGATAATCAAGATGTAAATCAATTTTATTCTTTATTTGTCCAAAAACAGTCAGGATCTATTAATAATTCAATCTCAGCAACAATTGAGCTGCCAGAAAATTATCAAATAAAATGGATTTATCCAAAATCTTCGAATATTGAAAATCAAAGCACTGCTCTATTTGAATCTGATATTTCCACTGATGAGCTTTTTGGACTAATTTTTGAACCAAATGATTATGAATGATGAAAATAAAAACAAAAACACTAAATCCAATGATGAGGAGCAACCCAAACCTCAAAAAGATTTAAATCCAAAAGCAGAAAAAGAAACAAAATCAAACCCAGAAAAAACTGAAGAAAAAAAACCTGTGCCAAAACAAGAAAAAGCAAAACCAAAGCCTAAAGCAAGGAAAAAACCAAAAAGAAGAAAAAGGCTTAATATTTTCAAAAAGAAATCTGATTCTGCAGAATCTATTGCCACTTTATATAAGGAAACTGAAGATTTATTTGAGCAGCAAGCAGAAGTTGAAAAAGATGTTAAAGATGAGGAAAAAATTCTGGCTCACATCATGGACAAGCGCAAAAAAAGACGAAAGCGAGCACTTATTATTTTAGCTTTTGTACTTTTAGTAATCATTGCTGGTGCCAGTGTTTTTGGATTTATAATTTTTAACAGAAAAAAACAGTTTGCTGAAGATAAAATTAAAATTGAAGTCATTGGTCCTGATAAAACGCAGATCGGTGATGAAATTACATATTTGATTAATTATAAAAATGAAGGACAAATCGATCTTAAAGATGTAAAATTGCATATTAGAGCTCCGCGCGGATTGAAAATCATTGAAAAAAATCCTGACACAGAAAGTACTACTTGGTATTTTAATAAATTAAATATAGATGACACTGGACAAATTAAATTAAAAGGACAATTAATCGATGATGCAATTAATGAGCAAAAATTAACAGCCACCATTACTTATACTCCTGAAAACTTTAGTTCTGAATTCAGCAAATCAACCAGTTTTTCTACAGAACTTTTAGCACTTGAGCTGTTCACTACTATTGATAAACCTGACGCAGCTGTTCCAGGACAAAAACTAAACATTACAATCAATTATAAAAATTCAACTGAACAAGATTATGAACAATTAATCTTAAAACTTTTTACCCCAAGTGATTTTGAAGTTCTTTCCAGCCAGCCTGAGGGAGAAAACGAAGAATGGGCAATTGAAAATATTGAAGCAAACTCAGAAGAAGAATCAATTACCATTGAAGGGAAATTCAAAGAAGATTTAGATCTAGATGAGGTAACCAGAGACCAGACCTTTACTTTGCAAATCTTATATCCAGGCGAGCTGGGCGCAAAATATGTTCAATCAGAAAATGAATTTATTATAAATTTATCAGATCAAAAAGTTTTAACCTATTTAATTATTAATGGTAAATCTGAAAACAGCAATACTGAATTTGGAGAAGAGTTAAACTGCACTGCTGTATTTAAAAACTCAAGTGAGGAATCACTTGACAATATAACTGCTAAAGTTCTAATTGAACAAGAGCCAGTTGAGGTCTTAGATTGGCAAGAAAGTGAAATTGCTGGTGGCACATTATCCAGCACTGAAACTGGCAGAGAAATTTATTGGCAAATCAGCAGCCTTGAGCCTGATAGTGAAAAAGTATTTGATTTCACCATACCAATTAAAAAATTGACTGCTCTGCAGGATTTTTCTAATGAAAGTTTAGCAGAACAAATTATTAAACTGTATTCTCAATTAATTATTTCTGAAGATGAGGCTGATATTAATAGTTCAACCATTGAAATTGGATTAAACACAGATTTAGCTTTAGGAGTAAAAGCTCTTTATTATGACCAAGATGAAAATCCAATTGGTTCTGGACCGCTTCCTCCACGGGCAAATCAGCAAACCAATTACAAAATCTTTTGGGATGTATCAAATTCTATTCATGAAATATCAGACATTGAAATAAAGGCCACTCTTTCAGATAAGGTTAAATGGATTGGCCAAGAAGAAACTACTACTGGTGATATTATTTACAATTCAGATACCAATCAGGTGATTTGGAAAATAAACCGCTTGCCAATAAGTGCTGAAAGCGCTCATGCAAACTTTGAAATTGCCTTAAGTCCTGAAGATGAAGACATTGGAACTTTAATGAAGCTAACAGAAAACACTTCACTTGAAGCAAAAGACACCAAAACCAATGACACAATAATCATTTCACTTAATCCAATATCATCTAATTTAGAAGCTGATGAATTTGGCAAAGAGCAAGGAGTGATAGAAGAGTAAAGTAAAGTAAAAATGAAAAAATAAAAACTAAAAACGACAATTAAAAATGTAAAAAGTATATAAATCCTTTTTTAACTTTTCCGTGTAGTTTTTCCTTTTTCATTTTTCATTTTTAATTTAAAACAGTTAATCCCCGAAATAAAATCGGGGACTTTTTTTTGCCATGAACTCCATGACTAATCCTCCTTAAGCTGGCGACGAAGTTGTTGTTTAGCGCGAGACCGCTTATAGCGAGTTTTTGGCTCATGAGCTTTGGTCGGCCGGTGAATTGTAGCACCAGCTTTTCTGACCGCACCTCGCTGACGCTTAGCTTTCTGGCGCGCAGTTTCCTTAACCTTGATTGTTACTTTTTTCTTTTTTCTAGGCATATCTAACCTCCTTTGCTACAAACCACTATAACATAAAAAAATAATTTTGTCAATTCTCATTTTTTAATTTATTTTATATCAATCCCACTTGACTTTCCCCAAAGCGACATAAACACTTTTTCCATTGTTTTAGCCACTACCTCATCCTCGATCACTGTAAAAAACTGTTGGTCCTCAATATTACCAAAAGCAGCAGTCTTTCCAAAAATTAAAACCTCAGCTTTTTCTTTCCAAATATTATTATTCATTACCTTAACTTCAAGCTTTGGTTCATTTACAATAATTTCTTTCACCTCTTCTAAATTGCCAATGTCAGTTGCAGGAATAATTAAATAGTACTTATCTTTAACATGCTGTAAAAGTGATTGAATATGATTTTTTGGCAGGCTTTTATGAAGCGATGTAACATTATAAATATTATCATAAACCTGGATAAATATTTTTCTTCTTACTTCAAGCACACCTTCATAACCTGAATAGGCTTTAACCTCTTTTGGCTTTTCATGCTGGTCATAGAACCAATTCAGATTCATCATTGCTCGCTCAAGCTTATCTTTACTAACCTCTGCCTGAGCTCTTTTTACTTTCAAATTCTGCAAAACATTTTCCGGATCATTGACTTTATAATACACTCTGCTGGCAGTAGTAACTTTCTGAACCAATTGCTTGTCAGCCAAAGAATCAAGCGCAACCAATGTATCAGTAAAATCAAAAGACTGGTCAGCCAGACTGTCAACTGTGGCTTCCCCATCTTTAAGCAAACGCAAATATGCCTCTGCCTCTTTCTCAAACAACCCGAAACTGATAAGTTTTTCTTTTAAATCATTCATAATTTTAAAAAATCCAAATTTCTAATTTCTGATTTCTAATTTCGTTTTTAGAATTTATTCACATCCCATATCAATTATGTTTCTTCGCCCCTTCCCAAGCCAGCAAAAATAGCAGCTTGAAACTTTCAGCGATTTTTTTATTTGAAATTATTATTCCTAAATAAGTATCTTTAAGCGATGCAATGGCCACATTTTTTCCGTAAATTGTAACATCGCTTTTAAAAGGGAAATGATCATAAGGCACAAACCTTCGCTCTCGCAGCTTGTCTTTATCATCTTCAAAAAACATTGGCCCGTCTTTTTTTGTATATATTATTTTTGTTTCAATTCCTTCATTCACCCTTCGCTTGGAAAAATTTTTATATATATTTGGAAATACATTATAAACATAATCAAGGCAATAAAAACCATACATAACCTTTTCCCTGCTTAAAATCATATCCTGCTGCATTTCCTCAAGCCCGCTTTTACCTTCAAAGTACCTGATCTTTGGCTTTTCAATTGAAACATTGTATATGGCTTTAAGCTCTGGCAGCATTTCCTCAAAAACCTGCTGCTGTTTTTTAATTTCCTCTTCTTTAGCAGAGATCATCTGAGAAATCTTATCTGGCTTTTCAGCAATAAACAAAACTTTGCCCTCTTTTTCCTGAGTAGAAATCATGCCTCTGGCAATGAGGTTTTTTATGTGGGTGTAGGTGGTTGTCCGATTTATTTCAGAGCTTTCAGCAATATCCTGCACTGTGGCAAAACCTAACTGTAATGTAGAAATATACACCTTTGCCTCCTTGTCATTTAGTCCTAATGCTTGTAAATCCTGGATTAATTGCATAGCGAGATTGGTAGATCAGTAGGGATGTAGATCGGTAGGTAGTTTAAAACTACCAATCTACCGCTCTACCAATCTACTTACTTCAATCCCTCCTACTCCCCTAATTTTACCACAACTTTTTAAAATTCCAAACTGCCCTCTTCGCCTTCTTTGCCTTCTCTCACTTCTCACGCCTTCTTACGCCCTCTTACGCCTTCTAAAATTAAAAAGCCCGCATCAGTTTATGCGGGGGGGGTATTTTTTAATTCATCTATTGCATATTCAATCGCACGTAAAATAGCACTTTCTTCCTTATCCTTAAGCTCATTTAATAAATTTTGTAATGGTTCTTCAGGATAAATGGATTCAATTGCATAGATACGAATTTCCTGATCCTCTTCAACATCTTTGGCAATGTCTACAAGTAGATCAATTTCTTCATCTTCACCAAGATTATCTATTGCTGTTCTTCTAACAAAACGACCAAACTCCTTATTCTTAGCTACCTGAGTAAGAAAATCCACGTCAGTGCAATAACTTAGAAGTGCTTCTCTCACATAATCATCTTCTTCGTCAAAGACTTGGAATATGAATTCCTCATCAGTAATTGAAGCTGCCAAACAACGTCTGGCAGACCGTGCTTCATCTCCAAGCGATTGTAGATGCTGAAAAGCTTTTTTAATCAACTCAGGATCAGTCAGGTTTCTTGCAGCAATTACTCTTGCATCTCCACCTTCACCACCAGAATGTAAAACGTTAGAGTCAGAACATAAAAAATCTGCCAAAAATTTCTGATCAGTAATTTTTTCTAATGCTTTTAATCTAATAACATCATTTTCATGCTCAATGAAAAGTGTTTTTAGTATTTCCTGATTATCAATTCTCTCTAATGCATCCAGACAAGACCTGAATGCTCTAACTTTTATACCAGGGATATCAATTTCAGCTATGCCCTGCCGAAGCATCACAATTTCACACAGCACCTCCTGGTCACTGATTCTGTAAATTGCATCTCTTTGAGCTTTATCGCCATATTTTCTATGTATGGCAATCCTGGCCAATGATTTTTCATCCTTAATTTTCTGAACAGCCTTTTTTGCGATACTTTCATCATGTACCCTCAAAGCGATTTGCTCTAATTCATCCTGATCTTTGTCTGCTAGCAAATCAACATATTGAGCTGCATTGCCTGTGCCGCTCTCAATAACAAGCGTCAGAATCAAACCTTTTTCTCCAAAATATTCAGGAACCTCATCCACTTCAATCCCTGAAGTTGAGATTAAAGATGTGACTAATTTATATGCATTGTTGTATCTTTTAACAACCAATCCCTCGCCTTTTTCTCTGACAAACATAGCATAATCTGGCTCAAATGTTTCCTTATCAATAATCGCAATCACCTGACCAGGCTTGAAAAGCTGCTCTTCTCTTTCTTCTCCCAGGTCTGTAAGCAACTGTGTGCTCATTGCCTGGAATGTAAGAATAGCAGCAGCTCTTTGAGCAGGAGTGATATCATCAGCTTTAATGTCAGCTCTGACCTGTAGTCCAATATCACCTTTTTGAATATTTTTTGCTGTGCATCTTCGGGCAACCACATGCCCGGTTTGCGTCACAACCGCTGTTTTCCAGCGTGCAGTTTGCGAGTCTGATTCCCAGAATGTGTGTTCTGGCATCATCTCCTCCTACAGGTTTTCTCTGCGCAAGCGTCCTTGCTGACCTTAGACTCAGGGCTTCCCAGCGAAGATTAACTGGGTTGCAAATTACAGGGCCCTATTGGGCAATAAAACGAACAGGCTCTCTTGACGTCTCAAGAAGAGACGGAAATATGCGATAATTCACGTATTTTTAGTCTATTCTTGAGTTTTTTATGTTATCACAGAATGTTTATATTGTCAATAAAAACCAGCGCCTAAACGCTGGTATATCCTAAATTACCAATTACTAATTACCGATTACTCATTACTTAACCACAAAATTTATCAACCTATCCTTCACAAACACAACCTTTTTAGTTTTCTTATCTCCAATCGCTTTTTTAACCTTGTCCTCTTTCAAAGCCAACTCTTTTGCTTCATCTTCAGTGATTCCGCTTTCAACCTCAAGTGTTGCTCGCAGCTTGCCATTGACTTGTACTACTAATTTAATTTTCTCTTCTTTTATTTTACTCTCATCATACTTTGGCCAAGCCTGCGTGCAAATGCTTGTCTTTTTGCCCAGCTCTTGCCAAAGTTCTTCAGCAAGGTGCGGTGCAAATGGAGAAAGTAATGTTAAAAATATTTTCCATGAATCCTTTGAAACAACTTTTTCATCTTCAAACTTGTTTAACAAAATCATCAAAGCGCTGATTGCAGTATTAAAATGCATTTTATCAATGTCAGCAGTTACTTTCTTTATAGTTTTGTGCACCAATATTTCAACTTCATCAGTGTCTTTCGTTCCATTATTCTTAAATCCTTTGAAATTATAAATCCGGTCAATAAATCTTCTCACTCCTTTAATACCACTGGTTGACCAGGCAATTGCCTGATCATATGGGCCCATAAACATTTCATATGTTCTTAAAACATCAGCTCCAAATTCTTCAACAATGTCATCTGGATTAATTACATTGCCCCTAGACTTTGACATTTTTTGTCCATCTTCACCTAAAATCATTCCATGAGACCGTCTCTGAGTATAAGGTTCTGAAGTTGGCACAAAGCCAAGGTCATATAAAAATTTATGCCAGAACCTTGAATACAATAAATGCAAAGTGGTATGTTCCATACCGCCATTATATAAATCAACTGGCATCCAATATTTTAATTTATCTATTGAGGCAAATTCTTTATTGTTCTTTGGATCACAATACCTTAAAAAGTACCATGAACTGCCAGCCCAGTTTGGCATTGTGTCAGTTTCACGCTTAGCCTTTCCTCCGCAGGTTGGGCATTTTGTATTCACCCAGTCTTTAATATCTGCCAACGGCGATTCACCAGTATCAGTTGGTTTGTAATTATCTACTTTTGGCAGCTTTAATGGCAAATCCTCAAAAGGCACTGGCACAGTGCCACAGCTTTTGCAAAATACAATTGGAATTGGTTCTCCCCAATAATGCTGACGGCTAAAAATCCAGTCGCGAAGCTTATAATTCACCGCTGATTTGCCAAGTCCTTTTTCTTCAATCCAGGAAGTGATCTTGCCAATGGCTTCTTTTGCTATTAAATCATTTAAAAAATCTGAATTTATCATTTTACCATTTTCAACTTCTGTAAAAGCCTCTTTCATAGTACCTGATATTGCTTCTAAAAACCGAGCCCGATCCAAATCATTTTCACCTTTTCTTCTATCTTTAGGCGCTGTAATGCGATAACATTCTGCAAACCAAGCTGCATCTGGAATTGGATATTTTATTCCACCCACTTCAGCAACATTATCTCCTAAATCATGATCAAATGTTCCGATTTCAAGTACAATTTTATCTTTTTCATATATGGCAACATCAAATTTTTCATTATGCTTTTCTTCTTTGAGTTTATAACCTAATTTTTCAATAATTTCACGTGCCTTTTTAAAATCTTTTATTAATACACCACAATCAACATCTGCTGGTTTGCTAAAGACCTTGCCATAATAGCCAATCACTCCAATAGTGCCATTAAACCAAACCTTGATATTATTTTTTTCCAATGCCTCATTTACTTTTTTAACCACATCAAATATTTTTTCAATCTTGATTTCTTTTTTGTCTTTTTCAAGTACTGGAATGATAACTGGCACGATGGCCATATCATACTTTTTTGCAAACTCAAAATCACGCTCATCATGCGCAGGCACTGCCATGATTGCACCATAGCCATAAGTTGCTAATACATAATCAGCCACCCAGATTGGAATCTCTTCTCCATTAACCGGATTGATTGCATAACTTCCAGTGAATACTCCAGTCTTTTCTTTTGCCAGCTCTGTTCTTTCCATATCTGATTTCTTTTTAGCAGCTTTTTGATATTTAACAACTTTTTCTTTTTGCTTTTTAGTTGTGATTTCTTTTACTAATTTATGCTCTGGTGACAACACCATATATGTGGCACCAAACAATGTATCAGGCCTGGTAGTAAATACTTTTATCTTTTTATCAGAATCTTTGACTTCAAATTCCACATCAGCACCATAACTTCTGCCAATCCAATTGATTTGCGCATTTTTTATTCTTTCTAAATAATCTACTGTTTCTAAATCTTCTATAAGCCGGTCAGCATAAGCTGTGATTTTCAAAAGCCATTGCTCCATGTTCCTTTTTTCAACTTCATGGCCACAACGCTCACAAGCGCCTTCAACCACTTCTTCATTGGCTAATCCAATTTTGCATGATGGGCACCAGTTGATTGGCATTTTCTTTTTATAAGCAAGGCCATTTTCAAATAATTTCAAAAATATCCATTGAGTCCATTTATAATATTCTGGCTCAGTAGTGTTAATTTCTCTTGACCAGTCAAAACTCAAACCCAAACTTTTAATTTGTTTTTTAAATCTTTTTACATTTTGCAAAGTGGCAATTCGAGGATGAATTCCAGTCTTGATCGCATAATTTTCAGTGGGCAAACCAAAAGCATCCCAACCGATTGGGAATAAGACATTATAGCTGTCCATTCTCTTTTTACGTGCAATAACATCAATTGCTGTATAGCTTCTGGGATGGCCAACATGAAGGCCCTCTCCTGATGGATAAGGAAATTCAATAAGGCAGTAATATTTTTGTTTATCAGTTTCTTTAGGATCAAAAGCACGATAAGTAGACTTCTCATCCCAAAACTTCTGCCATTTAGGTTCTATTTTTTGATGGTTGTATTTCTTCATATATTGCGATGCTAATGCCACGAATTACATGCGAATTATGCGAAGAAATTAATACATTCGCGTCATTCGTGTTTAATTCGCATCATTCGCATCGGTTCCAAAAACTATTTCCATTCTACCTAAATTTTAACAAAAAATCAAGCAAAAAAGGACTTGTGAAGTCCCTTGTAGATTAGTGTATCTTTACTCGACTACTCCTTTAGAGAGTCTATTCTCCTTTGTGTGCGCAGCCGGCCAAGCGCTCGCCTTTCAATCGCATCCATTTCAGCCTGAGCCTTGGGTGTTGCTCCTTGTTTTCTTGAAAGCCTGAGGCTGCGAGGCGCTGGAATTACAAATGCCACACGCAGACCTCTGTCTTCTTCTGGTGAAAGCACGCTTAAAGCCTTTTGTGCAAGCTGTTTTCCTTCTGCTCGCCTCTCTGGCGATGGATCATCACTAGCAGTGACTCCTTCTTGGAATTCAACCACTCCTTTGTCATTTCTTCCTGGAAAAGCCTGCTCAGTTCTCTTTTTTCTTGGCATATACCCCCTCCTTGGTTTATGGGTGTGCCCTCACCCAACTGCATTATGATAACATTTATAAAAAATTATGTCAAACGATCTGAATCCTGTGTCTCACAACATATACAAATATCCGTTGCATCTGTTGCGATCTGTTGATCTGTTTTTACCAATCTTGTATCAAAAGACAGAACCTTATGAAGTCCTGTCATCATTTATATATTTTTCATGCACTTCTTTTTCATGCTTTTCTCTATCTCTTGCCCAAAAAATTGTTATTATTGTTGCAACAATCAGCATGGCAACTGGCAGAAGAACCCTAATTAGCATTATTTTTTCCTCGCTTTCGAGTCACTAGACGATGAATCAGCGCACCAAGGCCTAAAACGCCAAGAAGTATAAAAATCGTAATTAGCTGAGACCAAAATGGTGAGTTCATCTTCCCCTCCTCCTATTTGTATCTATTAATAGTATACCATGTTATTACCAAATTTCTCGTTTAACAGCATAATAAATGATTTCAATTAAGCTAAGTACAAAAATTACTACAAACAACAATTTGATAAAATAGATAACTCC